>Ga0058698_10000908_pt1 | contig 14514 bp, 18 predicted proteins | sample AgamicAsSfe_FD_67288 | JGI IMG/M metagenome (GOLD analysis project Ga0058698, IMG submission 67288) | Agave microbial communities from Guanajuato, Mexico - As.Sf.e | ecosystem: Host-associated > Plants > Phyllosphere > Phylloplane/Leaf | place: Guanajuato, Mexico | collected 2012-05-30
TACACTAGAACCATTTACTGTCTTCCAACCTCTCTTTCCTTCCCTCGTCTCAAATCCTATACGGACTAGCCCTTCCCCCAGTCTCACAATTCCCCCACACCTCCTCCCAGTTAATCCTTTCCCACCACTGGCTCAAGAACGCCGCCTTGCCCTTGACGCCCCAATCCCACATCCACACATGCTCCCACATATTCACACACAGCACGGGCACGACCTCTGCACCTCCAAACCTGCTTCGATCCGCCACCTCCGCCCCGCCCGCACGACTGTACGCCCCAAACGAGCCAACAGAATTCTGCACCGTGCCCTGTCTGCGCAGGTCCTCCGCCGTGGTAGCAAGCGTGCGAGACTGCAGGTTCTGCGTGTTCATGTCGACGTTCTGGAGGCGGTTGTGCGCGCCCGGGTAGGGCGAGCCGGCGGAGTAGGTGGTGAGGATGCGGAAGTGGAGGTTGTTGTCGCGCGTGGCCGAGGCGCCGCCGAGGCCGGTCGCGGAGGGTTTAGGACGGTCTTTGGGAGAGGGGTTGTGCGTTTGGACGAGCCAGGTGAAGCTGGGGCCGAATGGGGCGGCGGCGGTGGAGAGGAAGGTCGAGCGGAGGGTGTCGAGGGAGCCGAAGGAGGAGATTAGGTGGCGCTCAAGGTCTTCGGGCATGTGGGTTTTGTCTTTGGACTGTGAGGAGGAGGTTAGGGATGGAGTGAGGAGGGTGCGGAGACGGGGGACGTACGAGGGTGCGGAAGAAGAAGTGGTTGTTGTGTGCCATGGAGGCGTAGTTGAATATTGCTGCTTGGTTTGGATCGCGTGCTGTGTTGATCACTAGGTCTTTGATCTCCGCATTGACTCTGTTATCATCTAACGGTTGTAAGCATGTCGAAGTTGATAAGTGGCCATCATTGCCTGCACATACTGGCCAGCTGTGCATTTAATCTCTTGACATAGTGGTCTTGACTATCCGTCCATGCGATGTTGAAAGCCTCAGAGGTCAATAGTCCTGGCACACCATCTTCCTTGAACTCGGCATCATGTTTCCCTATCGACGGTACATTGTGTATACTTCGACTGTGTTGTTGTGCTAGTGATGTGTTGGCTGGGGATATCTGGAAAAAGTGGTAAGATGTTAGTAGGGCTCTTGCTGGCGCGCTCGAGATGTCGACTGTACTGACGCGAACAAAAAGTTTGCCTGCATTGAGGAAGCCACCGCTTTGCTTTAGACAGGGTCTTAGTATCATATCTGCGTATCTGGACCAGGCGCAAGTTTGTCACGTTGATGCTGGTGCTTCTACTGGAAATTCGAATGACATTTGATACCCATTTTGACCAACTGACTCGTGCCCGACAAGGACAGAGTTAACCACAGTAAGGACAGTTCTAGCCACAGAAATGAGCACGACAAGATGGCATAACAATATTTGCTTGCTATACATATACTAATGTACATGGGTATCATTCTTAAACACATCCAATTTTTTCCTTTTGATCCTGAATCATAACCTCATACTGCTCTTAGAGCTCAGGCTCCTGAACGCATCGGGACTGTGTCTACCATTCGCCGGGTCAATAAGCTCTGAAGTGTGCCCTGTCGGAGAAGTCAAGGTAGCAAAGGGGTTCTTGCTGCCAGGGTTTGGCATGGTCACACTGCGACGCTGCAGCTTCGTCGGTTCATTCTCGTCAGTCACTGCAGCGTCCATGGCATGGATGGTCTCAGTAGCAAATGCTGCTGGCCTCGCCGGTGCCAGATGTGGCTGTGTGTATAGAGCCAATATGCTAGACTTATCGTGGCGCATTGGAGAAACGTATATCTGCGATGGGAGCTGCTGTTCTTGCGGTGCAAAATGATTCTCCGAAGCTTGATATTGTTGCGCCTGACCCAGGCCCGAAGTTTGATATTGATGCATCTGACTCGGGGGTTGAACAATCGTGTTCACATCATGCCATTCGGTAGATTGGCTCAGGAAGGATGGCTGTTGGCCTGTGTGGTGCTGTTGTAGTGGTTTGGGAGTATTATTGTAGAATGGATTTTGTGAAGTCGAGCTCGGGTATTGACTATAAGGATTAGAAAGCTCAGACACCAGCGATTGAGTCGGTAACGTTGCCAATGGTTGTGGTTGATATACGGGCATCGTCTGTGAGCGTGATAATTGTAAGAATTGGTTTCTAGCCTCTACAAGATTAGGAGGCTCTTGGGTTCCAGGTGCCATTTGTTGATATGTTTGTGGAGCGGGAGATATCGGAGGTGTATATGTCTGTAAGAATGGATTGCTGTTCGCAATGGAAGGCTGACAATTACCAGTAAGCTCTGGCGTGAGTGCTGTATTCTGACTGATTTGCATGCTTTGGAAGGATGCCTCAAGTGGCTGATGTAGTGTACTCGAGGTCATCTGCCTGTGGAAAGGATTCGCGTAGCCGCCAGTAGCCTGCATGCCAGAATACTGTACGCCAGTCTGCATCGGTGTATATGACGGCGCCGTATGTTGTGGAGCAAGTGGCTGTGGTTGGGGCTGCATCTGCGTGCTCGGAGGCTGCTGCACATCATTCCGGGGCAGGGGTGGTAAAGTCTTTGATTCTATTGAGGACGGAGCGCGACCTGCTGACGCCGGGGATGAGCGCCCGGAAGAGAAGGGAGAAGGATATGCTGCGGAGGTCGTCCTGACGTTAGGTGCAAATCGTGCGATCGGTTTGGGGGGTGGAGGAGGTCCCCTGTCGTCTTCATTGCCCCGTGCTGCCGTTGTACCGTCCGTCAAAGTTCGTCTTTGGTATTTCTGCCTTATGAATTGCTCCATTGCTGTGTCGATTTCGTCAGGATCCAAAGGGAGTGATGCCCGCACATTTCGCGGGTTGTAGACTTTGTTCGAGGCCGTGTTGCCCATACTCTTCATTGCGTCGACCTGCTCAGCTTGCCAGGTATCCATGCTCAGAGACTTGACCTTCGAAATATGCGTTCCAAGTTTCCTGTGTAGACTGGCGCAGCGCATGCATAGGAATATTCCCAAATTCCAGCTTGTCCAGCCCGGATTGCTAGCGCTACAATCTGCGCAGTTGTTGTTGCCCGGCACATTGCTGATAAGCTCTTGCAGAGCTCGCTCATGTCGTGCCTGTTGGCGTTTGTTGATTGCCGTAGTCATCTAGGCGTCCTGTACACAGGTGGTCAAGTGGTGTATGTCGCAATTGTAGCACAGCTGACGAGGTTATGTATCTTCGAGAAAGAGTGGTCGTTGAGGATGTGGCTATTTCCAATATAGCCCCAAGCAGTCCTAGATCCTTTAGTAGAGTAGAGTATGGATGCAGCAGACTGCAGTGTCCGACTCGAGACGTACGAGCGTCTCCCCGCACAAACGCATAGGAAACAGCAAGCCAATGAGCACGTGACATGTCACAGTAATCGATAAGGGCACGAAATTCATTTGTGAACGTCTGTTCATCTTTCTCTTCCTTCCTCACACTTTTCGAACGCATTAAATCAACCTCGAACGTCTTATCTGTGAGCTCGGCGGTCATATTGGCGTTCCAGACGGAGACTTCACTAGTCTGAGGTTCAGCTATTTCGGTTCGTGCTTTGACCTCTTATATTGGTCGAGTAGTGCGAGCGTCAATGCCAGCCAGACAATGCTTCTCTATTCTCCATTACCTTCTTGCCTGGTAGACGAGCAACCCCCGGCATGATTACTCTTGGTGCTGATATGAGATCTCTTCTGGCTGCAATTGACAGACCATTGTCTGCGGCAGATGGTCTAATGACCTCACAGCAGGACATTTTGCATTTCGCAGCACAAAGGCATGGTGCCTCTGTGCCTGAGGGAACAGAAGATGCAACAGGCAGTAGCAGCCTCGCTTTGATGCATGGATGCCGACACGAAAATACGTGCTTCCTAAGCTTACTTATTAAGTATCCTGGCATATCACTGCTGTTTCTAGCCTCCTTCTCTCCTCTATCGCATCGTGACATCCACCCTTTATGTGACCTTTCTCTTCCAATCATCTCATTCCTTCTTACACAACTCCACAATTGCCTGCTTCGCGCACTATTCTCTCTGAGCATGCAAGCAACATATTATATTAGTGGAAGATTGACTTGGCGCAAGCCAATGGCCCGACAAAGCCACGTCCCCTCCACACTGGTCTTCTTTAATGATAGAACTGCAGTACTTATCAAGGACGGACATCTTATGACTTTGTCATTCCGTTTAGTCTTATTCGACGCAAGGGTGCTCGGCCCGTGGCGCGCGATCAGTGGATGATGAACAGCGCTTTGCTACCACAACGGGTGCTTTTTAGTCTGTTTAGCTTTGGCCACTGGGAAGGGAAGGAATACAGCGATGAGGGTATTGTGCCTTTTACTAAGACTACGTAGCGCATTTCACCACCATCATCAGTGGATGCGAGGGATGATCTGGCGGCTGTGGTACGACTGGAGGAGAGAGGGGATATTAGGCATGAAGATGGTACGTTATTGGGTGTAAGGCTGGCAGGCCGGGAGGTTCATGGAAACGTTCTTGTCGGCTTCTGCGGTTAGTGAGGAGGTAGATGTCAACAAGGGCAGGGATTGAAACTTTGCAGTGTATTGGTGCAGCCGAGACGGCGTGATGACATAGTCTCTTGATAGCATGCACAAGCGAAGGCTAGACTGCGACTCTGTGTATGAGGGCGTGAGCCCTGTGACAGCATATCATGTGGACGCTCAAGCTCGCAATCATGGATGAAAACAATATCAATTTGACATCCCAAACACTATGCTAATTCCATATGCATGTATCGTATCATCTGACCTAGCCACAGCGATTGCTCCGTTCGGAACCAAACACCCTCACCACGCTCTAAAGTAAGCAAAGCTCAGCTCCACCTAGTACTAGACCTCGCCGACCACGAAATTCCTATACCGCACCGCCGCGTACACCCGTTCCGCCGTCACGCCCCAAACACTCCTGCAGGGTACCACCTCAACATTCAGCGTTTCCCAATCACATCTTTCCTCGGGCAGCCAGCCCGCCGTGTACACCTCGACCAGTCTCCCTTCGTCTTTGACATTTCGAGCTATCTCTTCCAGCAGGCTTTTGAGATCCTTGGCGTCTTCGACGGTGCATGTCGTGATCGAAAATCTGTCGGTACTGACCCAGCTTGTGCTGATGCCAGCTTCGCGGTCCTGTAGGTGCCGCACATGACTCTGCTGATCGGCCGCGTTGAGGCCGAGGGCAGCCCATTCTATGCTTGCGCCGCGCGGGAGCTCGGCTACTTCGGCTACGAAGCACGGTGGCGAGAGGAGAGAGCTCGGGTGGAGGACTTTGCGGTTCGGTAAGGCCCGCCGTTCGGTCTTTGGGTTTGGAGTAACGATCATTGATTGAGATACCGAACTGGCAGCAACAGCCCACGGTCGTCGCAGACTCAGCTCGGCAATGTCGATATCTGGCTCTTCCTCATCTTCATCACTACCGTCTCCTTCTCCTTGGCTCTCATCAACATCACGCAGCTCATGCGCACACTTCCACGCTTCCAGAGCCACCTCCGCCCTCCTTCTCGCCTCCACCAAATTATTCGCAGTGATAAACACGACACAACTTGCCCAGCAATCGACAGCCATGACCCGGCCGATGCGCCAGAGATGTTCTAGGGAGAGTACGGCTTGTGTGGTGAAGGAACCGGGGACTAACGTCATGGATCCTGGGACGAGGGGGATTTGTCCGGCGATGTATATGATGCGTCCGTGTGGCACTTGGGAAGCAGTTGAGGTTGGAGCGATCGGTACGCCGATGGCTTGCGAATACGGTCCGATGTTGGCAGGGGCCCAGTACGACCTGCTCTGAACGTGCAGGCCGAGTCGATCGGAAGGTGGGTTCTGTATGTGCACGGTGAGGGAGAGGACGATGTCCACGCCTATGGGAAGGGCGTCACCGCAGGCGACTGTGACACGGGCGGGTGGGTTTGCGGTCGTGAAGAGGGTGCTGTAGATTGCGTTTATGGCGGCGAAGTCCGACATGTGGCGCAGGAGGATCGTGGTGAAGGCGATGGAGGCTGGGGTGAGGTTGTGCTGGGTGAGGATGGAGAGGATGGCGTGTGTGATGGAGTGTATTTGGTCGGTGATGGTACGGTTGGATGTGGTAAGTGTGGTGGGAGCGGAGTGGAGGTTGGAGATATAGAGTATGGATTTCGTGAAGGTGGTTGTTGTTTGGAGGTCGTGGATTGGCTGGGATGCTGCGCCAATACTGTCTGGCCGCTGAGTAGTAGGACGTACTTCTTCTGTGGAGCCTCCAGCCGCCGACTCCAGGTGTTGAAGGACGTGTTTAAATTCCACATCCCACATATCAGGCACTCTCAATCGCGTCATCCAATTATCCTGCTCCTCCTCCGTCTCCTGCTCGGCCTTCTCCTCCGTCCTCGCCCTGCTCATCCTTAGACTCCACACGCCCCCATCCCTCAGCACCTCCCTTTCCCCCTCCTCAACCATAATTCTCCTTTTCCATACCGGCACTGGCCCATCAAGCGCCAATGTCTCATACTCCCCACCCTCACCCAAGACCGCACCCCCTACTAGCCCACCAAACCTCTCCATCTCCCTCACCAGCTTCCCAAGCGTAGCCCCCAGCTCATCCGCCACATTCAGCCACAAATACCTCTCGTCCAGCCCACCCGACGCTACCTTGATGATTCGCGCATCCTGCCCTACCGCCGCCATATCCCTTAACAGTGAAGCCTGCTCATACGGCGGTAAGTACGGATACTGCCACAGGAATCCCAGCGGAGTCAATCCCAGCCGGACCGCTACAGACTCGATCCGTGTGCGCTGGTAGTCCGACAGGATTGCGCCCGTGCTCACAGCGTTGAGGGTCGGATGAGCTGCTTTGACGCGGGTGAGGAGGGGGAGCAGAGATTCGGTCTCGTCGGAGTCCACACCTGTGGAGCTGTAGCTACGGGCGTGGTCGTGGGCAGTACCATTAATGGGAGCGCGGTAGAGGGGCAAATTAAGAGCTTCGGCGTAGAGGGGAAGGATGCTGGCGCCGACGGTTTGGTACATGTGGCTGTCGATTTCTTCGTCATTCTTGGTCGATGAAAGCCCGTGAGGAATATCTGATGACGATGGTTCAGGAGGGGCGGGATAGAGGTTGGCTAGGGCTATTACTTTGTGACCGTTCTTGAGGCAGTGGAGGATTGAGAAGAAAGAGTCTTTGCCGCCTGAGATCAGGGCTACGACGTTCAGAGAGTCGGCGGAAATCATCAGGGCATGTATAGAGCAAGTTCACACATCTCTTTCTATCTTAATCCGCGCGAGATGTTGTGGTGATCTTGAGTACGTGAGAAGATGTGTTCAAGAGATGAGGTTGACAGTCCAACCATTTCTAGCATATTCCTCATCGAGACCCACCAGCGAGATGGTGAATCCGTGCAGGCTGATTTCACGCGCGGTCGTGACAGATATGTGTGTTGCAAGTAATGGTGTACTCAGAAAGCAATGCTTTGTCATTTTTGAGGTGGGACGAGAATGTACTTCTATGAATGAGCTCTTCCCAACAACTACCTATATATATCCCAAACCTGTTCCCTCCATGCTTTACAACGCCAACCCTCATAATCTGACTTCATAACGAACAACTGTGCCCACACCTCATTTCGCACCTGGCTTCCGCGTCTTGCGCTCATTCGCTCTCTGCGCCCGCTCATTCCTCCTCACACGTTCCACCCTGTCCGCACGTCTGGCGTTCCTCGGATCCGCAACATCCTTGCCCTCCGCCGCCGCTCGCCTTTCCGCCTTCTCGTCAATCTCCACAAGCCAATCACCCTCACCGTCCTTATTCTTGCCCTTGTAACCCCATTTTGGCACCCACGTTCCAGTAGCCTCATCATACACCATCTTGCCAGCTCTGTTATCGGCGTCAGTCCCGCCCTTCTTGGTCTTGCCAATACCCTTCTTCGCAGCGAATAGCTCCCATTTCGTGGGCGCCTTTGGTGCAGGCATTTTCTTCTCCCGCGGAAGTGCAGTGATCGGGGGAGGTAGTGTCATCATGACCCCTGAAGTGGAAGTGGCGGTCGTAGAGCCTGTGTGGATCGGACATGTTGTAAGGAGGTGGTTGAGAAGTGATTGGGCTGCATCGCGAGCTGTGGCTGTCAAGCTTGCCTCGAGTGTGGCAGGAGTCATTTGAGGTAGAGGGTTTGGGTCGCTGATCAAGAGGTGGCCGGCGTCATACGTATAGGGTGTTGGCTTCTCCACTGTGATGCTGGCATGATTCGGATTTGTCAAGGAGGTGATATCTGAAGGTGCGGTCGTGGATGGAGCGCCTGTGAGATCGCGGCCGATCAGAGGCACAGCTGATGGTGATAATGCTCGTCCTATGGGCACCCCATCATCCATCTCAACATCAGACTCATCTTCGTCGTCCACTTCGCCCTCAAGCACGTCCTCGTCCTCGTCCTCTTCGTCATCCTCATCCTCCTCATCGTCCAATTCCGGCTCAAACATCTCTTCCTCGTCATCCTCAGGATCTATCAGCGGATCGTCCATGGGGTCCTCGTTGCCATTGACTAGTTGAGCATCTGGCACTTGCGGTGTAGCCAGTCCATTGCCCATGACAAGATCACCATTGCTCTCTTGCTGCTTCTTAGAACCGCCTTGCGATGTACGCTTGGCCATGACTGTGACTCTTTTGGTATACTGTTTTCAGGTGTACTACTTTGCACGGACTGGCAAAGGAAATATGACTGTGAAGGGAGCTCAATACCGCGATTAGAGATGTGGATGAATGGAAGAGACCTGTGGTATTTTCTTACAGAAGATCGCCGCAACTTTTTAGTGGAACGTCAGCACGTGACTACTCTACTTCAAACTTCAGAAACAATACATCACCACCTCACCACGGCGACTTCCCAGCTAAAGACCTCCTGTTCATAGCGTTATTCGGGGTACAAGATGTCGTCGCAGAGATTATGGCGTTGCCTTTCGACGCTACCTTCGCAAAGTAACAGGCTGTCACGGCCGACCAATCTCTCCATTTTCACCTCTCCATTCTCAACCACATCATCTTTACCAGCAGCAGCAAAGAAAGCCTCAGGAGCGGCAGGAGCACAAAAAGGAAAGAAGACACTGCGACTTTCGAAAAGCAAGAAGGGAGAAGCGCCGAAAAGGGCGCCTGCACCGGGCGAGAGAAAAGCATTGCGGAAGAGGATCGTGCTCAGCAACACAAATGCGTTCGAGGTACCAGGGATACGTGATTGGTCAGGGGATGATATTGCAGAACAGAGCTCGTTGGGTACCATAGTGGGATTGCCAGGTCCTACTGTTGACTCGTTACGAGCGATAGAAGCCTTCAAGGCTACACAGAATTGGAGTTTCTTTGCAAGGCCTACCACGCTTGTCAGGGCGGAAACACTAGATTTGGCAAGGCATATCAAGAATCACAATAAGAAGACGCTACGGAGACTGGTCATTGGGGGCAGGGGAACTGGAAAGAGTATATTAGCTCTGCAGGCGCAAACAATGGCATTCCTCAATGGGTGGGTAGTTATACACATACCTGAAGGTGCGTATACTCCTGTAAGACCATTGACATTATCACTGACATATATCTTCAGCTCAAGATCTCACTATCGCACATACCGCATACGGCCCCTTAGAAGGCACAAATCCAGTAAAGTATGTGCAAAAGACATACACAGCGGAACTGCTTGGCCGCATAGCAAAAGCCAACGAGACAGTCCTGAGTACGCTGGAACTTTCAATGGAGCACACACTTCCCATCAGCGTCCAGAGCAACATCTCCTTAAATCGCTTAGCCGAACTTGGCGCGCGCGACGCAGACATAGCATGGCCAATCTACCAAGCTCTATGGAAAGAGCTTACATCAACCACCGCAAAGCAGCAGCGCCCTCCCATACTGTTGAGTGCAGATGGTTTGTCGCATATAAGCCGGCTTTCCGAGTACCTCGCACCAAGCATGCACTACATCCACGCCCACGACCTGGCTCTCGTCGACCACTTCATCTCACATCTTTCAGGTGCCAGAATCCTACCCAACGGCGGCATGGTCCTCGCTGTCGACAGCGCTTCCAACCGACCTTTCTCTCCATCGCTGGATCTGGCTGTCAAGCAGATTGGCATTCGCGAGGCGACTGGCAAAACTGATTTGCCACTCTACGATGAGGACAGCCCTTATGATCGGGTGGACGAGCGCGTTGTCAGCACATTACGAAGTGCGGATGTGATGAAATTACAGGGTTTCAGTAGGGAGGAGGCGAGGACGATGCTGGAGTACTATGCCAAGTCAGGCATGTTGAGGGCTGATGTGACTGACATCATGGTCAAAGAGAGATGGACGCTGGCAGGTGGCGGGAATATTGGCGAGTTGGAGAAGGGAAGTGTCAGGAGTGGTATATAATGTGTCTTCGGCATTGGGGGATTCGCTATTCCTGCTTAACATCAGATCACGAGTAACATCACGAAAAGGTGTCACTATTGGATCAGCACTCCACCGCGATGAACAGACATCAAATTCGACTCAGGCACCACAGTGGTGCACCTGGACTTTCTTGTCATGGGATTCGAATGCATGGCATGGGACAGTCAGCGAACGTGGTCTCGAGACCACGAGCAAATCCACACCTATCGAAACTCGTCTAGGAGAGGACAATGACTAGCAGCGAAACTCGCGGATGTGCATTGTATGATAATGTAGCTTGTGTTGATATTGATATCCTATGATACAGATCTATTCCTCGAAGCGAAGTCCGTGCCCCATTCATGCCCATTTCATGCCCAATTCATGCCCATTCCATGGTCCATAATGTGTTGTGCCCGATGTATGGAGGTCTCTTGGCATCAGTATCCTTGAGTCGAGCCTTTCCAAGAATCCCGGCACTACAGCATTCTAAGCAACTTAAGCTCTTTTCCAATCCCAATCCGATCCGTTCCCAATATCCATTGTCATTTCCGTCATCATGCCGTAATCCTCCATATTGGTGCCAATGCCTGACACCATAATATTGCCTAGTTCTCGCCCGGCATCTCGAGCCTGAAATCCTTCAGGTCATCAATGCCTTCTAGAACAATACTGTTCACGTCCGTCTGCCAAGGAATCTCATAGTCATCGTCGTCGAACTCTGGATCCAAACTGAAGTCGTTGAGTAGATCGCTAAGTGTCGTGACTGGTCCACTAGGATTTCGCGGTGCCAAAGGAACAGCATTGGGGCGTTGCTTCAGCGACGAGGAGACTCTACGGCCTGCGGCATACCCGATGGTTGTACGTGATGCAGCTGTACCAGGTGAAGCTGCTTTTCGCCCACTGGTCAGTGGGTTCGAGGTACTTGTTGCTGCATTGCGAGCTTTAGCGGCGGCTGTAGGAGCGGCAAAGTGAGGTCTACTCTTCGTGGACAACGCCGCAGCTGCAGCTTTTGACTGGAGACTGGATGCAATTCGTGTGCTTGTTGTTGGGTTCACGATCTTGCGTTCTTTCTTTGCTGGATCTCTCGACGTTGCTGCAGTCTTGATCGGCTCTATTCCAAACAAGCGCAGGTCATCGTCAGTGAGTGTGCAAGTCTGCTTCACTGCCTCATTGAGCACTCTGTCATTTTCGTCGTCAAATTCCTTCTGTTCACGCCGTGCATCCCGTTCTGATTTGCGGAGGCCGTCGTCCCCGATAGGGTCATGGCGATATCCCTGCAGACCACCGGAGAAGAAATCATCATCCTCAAATCGGAACAACTCTTGATCTTCATCAGGGATGTCCAGCATTGGTATGATCTTTGGCGGACAGTATTCGATCTCTGGTTCATCTTCTTCTTCCAAGTTGATTACTGGCTCGACTGTGAGAAGCTCAGGCTGATGTACTTTGAGCTTGTGTTTCCTAGCACTAGTCGTTCTTTTTTGAGTCTTCTGTAAGCCGTAATCTCCAGTCTTTGGCGCAGGCGTCCTGAAAGCGTTGGCCTTGACATTCGTCGTCTTTGCACCTAGTGGTGCGCGTTCCCGTTGAGCTTTGCAGTTCGTCAGATTCTCTTGCTTTGTGCTCTCAGCATTCAGCAACATACCCATAGGTGTGATGAAGGTTGCTTTCTGTGCCTTTCCCGTCTTGAGACCACCCACAAATGTATTCTCATCATCTCGACCCCCGTTCCTGCCCGTCATCCTGCCATTGAGCCCGATCTTTCCATTGTTGCCAGGCGTCTTGGGTGCTAGACCTCTAACACCTTGATTTAGTGGTTTTGCGACTGCAGCTTGTTGGTGCGCATGGACCAGATTTTCTTGATCGCGGAATGACAGCATTTTTAGTGCTTGCACTCGACGGGAAGATTGATTGGGTGTGCAATGCGGATGTCGATGCTGATAGCAGATGTGCAAAAAGTGAAAGCTTGTGGTCAGTGTTTATAGACAGTTGCAGGGTCTCGCGGGGTAACAGCCAGGGTGGATCCAGGAACAGCACAGGGCTGAGACAGTAGCGCTTGCCCTCAATATAACGCGTCCACTACACACTTCTGACAGCAGTACAGATCTGTAAACAATCTCTAGAATCCAGATCAATCCCACCTATCACTCCTCATACGGCATTACCACCATTCAACAATTCACAGTCCCATATCAACATGGATGCAATCAAGAAGGTATGCTATCTGCATCCTGTTGAGGTGCACTCTTCAAACATGGGGCTGATGCTTGTTATATAGCGCATGGCTGCTCTCCGCGTGGAGGCGGACGAGAACGCTAGCAAAGTTGAGGAATTGAAGGCGAAGATCAAGACGTTGGAAGCGGAGAACTTGACAAAGGAGCAAGAAGTCACATCATTGACGCACAAGAACCAAGTACTGGAAGCCGAAGTGGAGAAGCTTGAGTCTGGCATCAAAGACGCAAAAGCTACTGCCGATGAGAGCGCACAACATGGATCACAGAACGAGGTACTCCAGCGTAAGCTGCAAGTGCTAGAAGAGGAGGCAGAAAAAGCAGACAAGGAGATGCGAGAGACCAACGACAAGTAGCCAAGCACTAACCTGCTTTATAATCATCGGGCTGATCATTCTTCAGGCTGCGTCAAACAGACGTGAAATCAGGTCACTTCGAGCGCAAAGTCCAAGCACTGGAGGCATCGAGAGATCAATGGGAGTCGAAGTACGAGGAGATGGCCAAGAAGTACTCTGAGACCAAGAAAGAGCTGGACGACTTTGTGGCTGAGATTGGGAACATTTAAGCGCATACTGCAGTATACGGTCATGCTTGGAAAAACACGGCGCTCAAAGATGTGCCCGTTGCGGAGAGCCCTTGATGAGGAAGTATGACCTGCCTTGATGGCTTACGATCGAGAAGATGATGAGAGATGATGATGAGAGACCAGCGCACCTTTGGAAGGAAGCTTTGCGGTCGAGGAAGGTAATTTCGTATTCCTCATATCAACAATGGCAAAGCCACGTCGACCTTCACCAAGTCTCAGAGATCTCAATCCTCGCCCTTTCTGGCTCTTGCTGCGGCTTTGTTCTTCAGACTCTGTCTGGTTCGATTGCTCTTCCGTTCCGACTTGGTCTCGTATCTGAATTTGGCTTTCTTGGGTTTGGGCTTCTTTTTGTCCCCTACTGGCTTCTCCTTGGTCCATACTCGCTTCTTCTTAATGCCATCACCTTCAAGGGCTTCTGCTTTCGCATCTGCCTGCTCTTCGTTGTCCTCGTCATCTGGGTCCTTCTCTTCATCACTTTCCAGGTCCATCGGCTCAACCGTTACCGTGGCATATCGGTCCTCGTCAATGTATTCGTCAATATGACCTTCTGCTGCTCTCGCCGGTTCCAAGGCATCTGCCCCACCCCCCTCTTCGTCTATACCCTCCCATGCTTCCTCATCCTCTTCATCGCTGGAATCGATCCCCCCTCCATTTTCCGCCCTTTTTACCATTGCGTTCACGGCTTGGACATGGTCTTCCAACTCAGTCTTTCGTTGTTCGCGCAGCTGTGATAGACATATCAGAATGTGCATCTGATCCAAGTGATATAGTCATGCTGACCTGCTTCCGGTCCTCTATCCGCTGTAGTCTATCTTTTTCCACATTCTCAGCTTTTGCTTTCTTAATCCGCTGCTGTTTTCGCTTCTGAAACCCAGTCAAGTAGTCGGCTCGCGCATCGAAATCGAATGATACCTCTTCGACCTGGCTAGTCTTACGTCGTTTAATTGGAGGGGGCATTGTTTGTGATGTTACTGTCCTTGGTAAACACAAAAAAGATGATGTCGATCAGCTGGTGATTGACATGTGCGCAGTTCGCGGCTAATCGACTTCCTCCTCCTCATTTGATAGCCAATCTTAGGTGTCGCTGACAATCAAACATAATGAAGCTGACACAATTGACACCTCTCGCGCTCTGCGCCGCAAGCGCCCAGGCATTCCAGAACTCGTCACCATTTTTCATCTTCTCCTCAGTGTGAGTGACTTGTGGCGTTCCGGGTGCTGCACCTCTTCTGACACTATTCCAGACCAGGCAACGTCCTTAGCACTGGTCAATTTGCTTCCGCCTCACAAGTCTCCTCCGCCACAAACGCAGTGCTTAGCGCCTGTCAGGCAGATGCATACGTACTA
>Ga0058698_10000909_pt1 | contig 14512 bp, 14 predicted proteins | sample AgamicAsSfe_FD_67288 | JGI IMG/M metagenome (GOLD analysis project Ga0058698, IMG submission 67288) | Agave microbial communities from Guanajuato, Mexico - As.Sf.e | ecosystem: Host-associated > Plants > Phyllosphere > Phylloplane/Leaf | place: Guanajuato, Mexico | collected 2012-05-30
ATCAGAGGCCTTGCCTTCACATTTGGGGGGAAAATCAAAAGCGTGGAAAGCAGCACTTCGAAATGAGCGCTGAGCTTTGCAGGGCAGGCGCGCCCGTCTGGCTGCTGCAATAGTCGGGCCTGGGTCCGTGCGCCAACTTCAATCGCGCATTGCCGACGCGACTACAACACCAACATCGACTTTGTCGCAGTCTGACTGCATGCGGCTGCAAAGTGCTGTAGTCTCTCGAAATTGACCGGAAAGGATCCTGGAATGATTATACGCTCTTTTGCTTACGTCTACTGCTTTGCGCGTGCAGCAGCATCATTAACGCCTGCACGACGCGTTCACCGTGTACATGAACTCTACGCCAGCCACCCGCAACCAGCAAAGACACGGCTTATATCCGACGTATTCCGCAACCTCGTTGAATCAAGAACTAAATGACTATCCATAGAACAGTAAATTTAGGTCTGCTTCTTTGGCATAGTTGCCAACTCGTCCTACTTAAACGTTCACGTGTCTTGGAAAGAGCAAGACAAGGTTATAAGCATGCGATGTATGGACCTGGGCAAGAGGCTCATGGATAGAAATAGCAGTACATATCACTTCGAACAATATGCACTTGTTCTCTGAACGTCGAGTACACAAAGAAATTCATTGCGCGGGCTAGCTAATCAATACGGGCCATAAACGAGCGTCATCTTGCAATCTATTCATCGAGTCCAAGGCGTGGCATGACCATATCCACTCGCCACTTGTACCGTTGTCCAAGGCTACAGCGCATCTTACTTTGACTCATCAGCCTCCTTCGCAGTCTCCTCAACAGTAGCCTCCTCGTATACAGGAGGGGCATCGTATGCAGGGAGCTCAGCATATTCCTCCTTCTCTCCGTGCTCTTCCGCATCCTCTACATCTTCCTCGTCAAGAGCAATCGGCTGGTAGCGCTGGCCACGGAACTTGGCGACAGTGATGGCAATGAGACATCCAAGGGCCATACCCACAAGGTATGTAAGGGTACCAGCGAAGATACCAATGAGAATGGGGACGAAGATAGTGAAGAAGGCGCGACGAACGAACATGGAGAAGCGGTGGTGGTGGCCATGATGGCTGTGGTGGCTCATGTGGTGAGGACGGTGGTGCGGGTGAGGCTTGCCAGGGCGGAAGCGGTGCGGAGGCTTTCCAACCATGGTCTCATGCTCCATGGGGTTGTTGGGACGAGCACCAGGGTGGGGTCGCTTGTGGCAGCCGGGGCGGGGCTTGCGCATATCCTTAATCTGATCGATGCGGTCTTCCATAATCTTCTTCCACTTGCAGTAGAGCGGCCACTCATTGCACTCCTTGTCTGTTGGTGTAGCCGGGCTAGGCTGGGCCTCGTTGAAAGATGCGATCATGAGGCGACCTTCGGAGTTCTTCAGTACGTTGATCTGGAGCGCGGGAGGGTTGACAGCGGTGCCTTCGACCGAGGTGATTTGGAAGGTCATCGGCAGGAGCTCGGTGCCCTCCTCTGAGATGGTCTCCGCACCATCGTAGCGGAACTCGTAGCTGGTGATGCGTAGGCGCATGCCGTCTCCGGAGGTAGGGTCAATTTGTACAACATGGTAGGGCTCAGAAGCGAAGCCAAACGATGGCGGGTATAGTTGAGAGTTGTCCAGGTTTAGGGCGTTGCCCTGAGGTCCAACGTCGAAGTCTAGGCGCTGTTGACTGTTAGCATATAAGGCTGTGATGCATATGGCCGACTACTTACAAAGGCATTTCCAGCGTCAGCCTTCCAGTTAAGAGTTTCTCCATCATATGTCGCAAAGGCGCAACCAGGACATTCTAACGCAACAGATCGCTGGCTGGGGTTGATGGCGAGAGATTCAAAAGCGTGGTCGTCCCCGAGCTCTTCCGCAGTTGTCATGGTAGAAGGGATGAGCACGGCGCTGGCGGCCAGCGCCAAATGGGCAAAAACGCCCAACTTGCTAGGAGACATTGTAGGTTGTATTCAGGAAGAAAGCCAAGTGATTGAAAACGAAGAGATGTTGCAGGTACAGAGTTTGGAGGTGGACGAAACAAAGGAAGGCGATGCCTCAGCCCATGCATTACGATTGCCGCCGCGTCATCTGTCACGTGAATGGGCCGGACCCTGAAGTTTAGCTGTCAATGTGTCGCACGCACTTCGTGAAACCATCGCTGAATCAGACAAGTCGACCAATAAAGCTAGCCTGTTGGCAGAGTGCTCTTCCAATTGCAAAAGTTCGCACTGCGGCTTTCTGCACAGTGTACGCATGGAATAATGCTGTACCGGAGCTTCTCCGACAGTCGTCCCCAGTCATTGTCATTTACACACAGAGCAAGATGTCGCATGCGGCATCTTCTGGAGACCCTAGCTTAATCTACAGCGCACAACGGCAATGTTGATGTTTTGGGGGCTTACAGCGATGGATGTAAGCATAGCCCCAACGGGCGTCCATAATCCCTCAAGAACCTCGCTAGTCATCATCAGCAGCAGCCTCGGGTCTTCATCGCAACTTCATCACAGTATACCCCATATTTATAGTTAGCTTCACTTTCCAGGCTCGCAGCGCCCGTAAGGATGAGACTCATTGATGCCGCTCGACTTGAGCTCTGTAGCTTTATGGATGAATCTCGGATACCACGATATGCCATCCTATCCCACACCTGGGGCCCGGATGAAATCACGCTGCAACAGTTCACAGACCTGTCATTGAGGGATGACCGCCATCTGAAAAAAAGTCACGGATACTGGAAGATAAAAAAAAAGCATGTCAACAAGCCCTCGAGCACGGGTACGAATACATATGGGTGGATACTTGCTGCACTATACAGACTCACCACCGAAGACAACGCCCTACGAAAAGGGTGGCATATGCCGCGGAAAATGGCGGCAGAACGTACATAGCTTTTCAATACACACCTATTAATATTTCCGTACCGTTTACCTGAGAGTACTTGACCAGCGCTCCAAACCGAGAACCTGCTCATGCAACAAGGCCTGGAATCAGGCCCCCGTTATATAGCGACTGAGCAAGATAAATCGACCCCGAGCAAACCCAACGGGCTCATATTTATACACGAGCTGGCTTGATTCATCTTAATTGTGCTTGATTTTGACTATGAGCAGGTCTTGACCATGAGCACATCTTGACCATTAGCAAGTCTTGCCATTTCAAACAGAACAAAACACCTTTATGGTTCTAGCCCTCGCGCTCACGTACACGGGGAAGAACATTGTTGTCCTTTGTAACTAGTGCTACATTTCCGTAAGCATTTCTGATGAAACTTGTAAAGGTCCGTGTCTAAGAAATTATAATTATAATTCAAGAACGCGACTAGATGCACCAAGAGCCTCGCCGCATGGAGTCGATCCACTAGGTCACTGTTCGAGTATTTGGTTAGTAAAGCCGATATTCATTTACTCTATCCATCTATCAGAAGGACAACAAAATGGTACTCACATGGCAAAGTAAAGTGCTAGAGGAAGTAATTAAGCCATATTAATAAGTTATATACAGTTCGTGAACAATTCAATGCTAATCGTATTCTCCCCGGAGCTCTTCTCTCCTTGGAGATGATCTCTTCTCGGAAAGGTTTCTCCACGAAGTCTTCTCTCCTCGGCTGTTTTATCCTCGGCTGTTTTCTCAGCAGAGCGCTTCTCTCCACGGAGAAGCCTCTTCACGGAGGAAGTCTCTCCATGAAGCCTCTATCCCCACGAAGACACTCTCTACGAAGACACTCTCCACGAAGTCTCTCCACACGAAGAATCGCTCTCTATGAAGCATCTCTTTCCATAAAGAATCTCTCGCCACGAAGAATCTCTCCACGGACCTCCTACTTCCTTAGTGATCTATCGTAATCATTATTCTCACGAGTATACTTGATCTCTACGACAATGTTATACTTTCCTATATCTCCATATTTAAGTATAATGCGCCCGCACTTCAGCGCTTACTCGGGTCTTACGATTCAATTCTAACAGGAACGTGACTATTAACGCTTCTTCTGTCTTTTTCTTTCTATCTTTTTCTCGCTCCATATGTCATATACGTGAAAAGAATGTCAGGAGTTGTAGGTGTCAGGGACTCAAAATCGGCCCCATCTCAGAGATCTCAAATGGGACCTTCCCACTTCCGGAGATTCATCAGTTGGGCTTGAAATCAGGCTCATTATCAAGCCACAATGCACAAAGTCGATATGAATGAGGCCCTTCTAGAAAATGAGTTGCTCGTTCAAAACTTTTACGGATCGAAATCACTCAGATAAAGATTACTACTTAACATCATACCAGTCATTTCAATGTACAGAATCTCAAAAAAAAAGCGATCCTCGATACTTCAAAACAGCTTAATGGTCTTAATACAATATAATAGAAACTCGGTGCAAAGGAAAACTATGGCAGCGTTGTACAAATAAACATTGCCTAAGCTCACAACAGACTATCCAGCGCGAATGAGGAGGTCACATTCGAGGACATGGTAAAAGGCTCGTGGCGAGACAAAGCTGGGTATAAGAAGATCGAGTTCTGTGGGGAGCAAGCGAGCAAAGATGGCTTGAGATACTTCTGGGTCTATAGTTGTTGCATCTGGTAATGTCAACAAGACTAACAATGCCCTACAATATATGCGGTAGGTAACCCTAGCAATCGAGATATGCTTCCTTGACTATTTGACCGTTTCTCAAGTTGCCTGAAATTAGACCAGATTACTGGATGTTCTTCTTTGAGCGACTCCAGAGTATCGGTGGCCTAATTTTGGGCCATTGGATCCCGAGAGTCAGATTTAGGCTGTCATCTGTACTAATTTCACTGATGTGTGTCGTCTGATCCGGGTTGTTTGACATGATCGTTTGACCTGTGTGTTCGCCCCAGGTCATAAGCTCGCGAAATTAATGGATTGGCAAAAATTTGCCCGTTCGTGTTGCCTATTCAAGCTTCAGTGGTCTTGTCAAATCAGTGTGCGTATGATTGGGTGGAGGATCGGTTTTGGAAGGACTGTTTGGGATAGTGCGAGTGGTCCAACTCCATTCCTCTTGTCTCGTCTTCTCGTAGTAGACGTCTTTCTTCGTAACTACTTGTGTACTTATACTTCCAGGTAGTTTCGTGGCTAGTCTTCAGAACACAAAATGTGTCCGAAGTTGAGCAAAAGGACAAAGTCCAGTTGCTCTCACAACTAGACCCTATATAAAGCTTTGCCACGTCCTGACACCGGTGGCCGTAGATTCGGAGGTCGAAGGCAGCGAAGGTTAGCATCCCACGTGTAGTCACGTGGGAGCGACGTATAAAGTGATATACATAGTGGTCGAGGACGAGATTCGGCGATTTGAGGTAATCGCTACCTCTTTGCCGGTTAATAAAAGTACTTGGATGTTGATCTTTAGCTTTTGGTCCCTTGCGCGGTTAAAGTTCTATTTTTGACATCCGGGTCGAAAGTGAACGATGTTGCGTACGCTTTGAATACAAGTCATCTATACACTGTCACATTATTTTTTGTGGCTGTAAGGTATATCTACTCAAGCTCAACGATTATTATCTTCAAATAGGCACACGAGCCATGATATCATCCACTAAAGAGAGCATCCAAGCTTCAAGAACATCCAGTAACCTTTGACAGCATCCAACAGCATGGGAAGATCCAACAGCATGACCAAGCACCCAAGTACCTAAACATCCAAACATCCAGTTCCCCAAGTACCAAAGTATCAACAATGCCTCCGTGCCTCCATGTCTCCTCAATACTTCGAGGTCTCATGCTCCGATGCCTCAACAAGCTCTTTGCGCATTTCCCAAGACCAACATGGCCCTCACATCACCTAAAGGTGCAAAGTGTCCTCTCCTGGCCCAATTTTGACACATGAACTGAACGGCCGCGATGGCACCCAAGAAATTTGACTGAACAAGATCTAAGTCATATACGAAGCTGCTGTAGGTCGTACCCCAAGAATTTGTAGTGGCAAGACCGAAGGCGTGAATGGAGCAGCCCTAGGGCACGATGTTCGAGGAGTTTAGGTGAGAGAGATCAAAGGTGCAGATGGAGCCGCCGAGTATCGTACCGCATGAGGATTGCTTGATAAGACCTAGAAGTGAGAAAGATCTCGGCGACGTTGTGAGCGAGGCTCTGGTCGAAGTAGCCGTGATGTCTTACTCGAGTGCGTTAGTTGACAGGCCATGAAAGACGAGGCAAATTCACTCCAGGCCAACGAGACCTGGAAGCTCGTCGAGCTGCCACCGGGACGGAAGGTGATCCAGGAAAACGAGTTCGAAAAGGACAAGAGCAGGTAAGAAGATGGCGGAGTGATGACGAGGATGGCCCGCGGGCTCGTCACGAAAGAAGCTGGGTATCATTGCGGCTTTCAAGACGTCCAAGGGAGCTGACGTCAAGTTTGACAAAGACTTTTCACTGAGATGACTGGCAAGGCCAGCACCGAGAATTCGGAGGGCCGCTCCGTGCCTCATGATGAAACAAGTCTTAAGTTGATGAAGCCGGTGGAATCAGAGTTGTAGCAACGAGCAAACTCGGAGTTCCATTCTCTGATGAGAGGAGGTGGCTTAAAGTTGTACGTCTTGTCGTTGTTGTCGAGTTACCGAGCTTCGATGATATGGTTGGCAAGGTTGGAGCATTGCTCCGTGTTCCAAAATTGAGGGCGTGAATGAGAATATGAACTAAGCAGCTGTAGAATAGCAGCCATAAAATGGCACCGCAGTAGTGAGTGTGATATCAAAGGCATACATGAAGTAACCGTAGAATAACATTCGAATGGCGTGTGACGTTCGAAGGCATGAATGAAGCAGCCGTATAATGACACTTGAACGAACTAGTTGATGGCCAAAGGAGTGAGCGAAGTAGTCATAGAATGGTACCTGAGCGGTGTGTGTGACGATCGAAGGCATGAGCGAAGCAGCCATGATATCGTACCAAAGGGTTTGGTTTGGCGATCAAAAGCATGATCGAAGCAGCCGTGATATCATACCCAAGGTTTTTGTTTGACGATCGAAGGAATGGTCGATTGTATGATCGAAGGAGCCGTGATATCGTTCCAAGGGCTTTTGGCGATGTGTTCGATCGATGGCACAGGAATGCTGTGATATCGTACCCAAGGGTTTCGAGTGGTGGGTCAATCGGAGGCGCAGAGGTCGAGCAGAAGCTTTCAGAAGCCGACGAAGCCTGTGATGTCGTGCTCAAGGGTTTCGGGCGACGAAGTCGATCGACAGCGCAGAGAGTCTTGTGATATCGTACCCAAGGGTTTTTTTTCTACAGAGTTAGGAATGGTAGAGAGATGATGGGAGGTATGAGCTCACTTTTTGATTTTTAAAAGGATGCTCCCCGGGCAGGGGCACGTCCGCACCGGCACACCTCGCCCACAAGCCGAAAGGAGGCTAAGGATCGAAGAAGGGGTCCCGCTCCCCACTGTGTGGCTGGGGCAGCCAACCTTCGAAAGGGGCAGCCTCTGTTGTCCAAGTTAGCGAAGAAACGCAGGCGACAATGGGCTGCTCCAGGAATGATACTTACTGCGGCTGACCCAATCGAAGGCTTTGCCCCAGAAGCTCCAGCCTGTCAAGGCAACTCCACCCAAGAGCAGAGCATCCAGGGCCTTTTGCAAGGCCCATTTTTTCACCTCACGAAGAGGCGAGATGGTGCTCTCAGGCTTCGAAGCCTCAACAGGCCGAAATTGACCAGTGGGGAGGGCCCTTGTCCTTCTCGTCACCGGGGTCCTCCGATACGCCCTGTGGGGTCGATGGTATGCGCGGATATTGGCACTATTGAGCGGACACATGTCAGCAATCACCGAGGCAAGGAGCTGAGGAGAAATGGGTTCAAGAAGAAATAGTGCAAGCAGACCGTGTTGTTCCCCGTACCCGGGGCTGCGCCGTAACAAATGTCCTAATTATATTAGACATAGCTACCACTAGTCAGCATCGACCACAGTTTTTCACGGCTTTCATGCGTTCAGGGGCACGAATTTGAGATAAGGAGCAAGAAAAAACTCCTCCAAGAAGCCATGATAGAAGAAATGGTGCAGAAGGAGTGGTATGTCATGAACTCGAGCGGCTTTGATTGACGGGAAACGTGGTAGAGGTATAGTGCAGCTTCGTTTGCAGAACTTTAGACGAAAGAAAACATGAGAGTGATAGAGGCAGTGCGATATGACATCGTCTGGAGCTGGAGTATGACAAAATGAACCGTACTGACCGAATGCTGCTGTAAAGATGTTCGTGAAGGGAAAGAAACATAGTATTCCGGGGGTGAACGAGTATATACCTACCTCTGGCGGCCGTACCTGCTCTTCACATTGGTCCACCATAACAGTTGCAGTAAACAAGGAAACTGGAAAGAGCAATACTCAACTACCCACCCACATCGCGACTGACATCTGATCTCTCAGACGAAGAGGTCGCGTTCAAGGAGAAAGGGACTGGAGCTCCTGTCGTAGAGGAGGGTATTGATTCTGGAGATGTGATAGGCGGTAATCTAGCTTAAAGGCCGAATCAAAGTATTTCTTCTACTTCACACAGATCTCCTATTGGGTGACGAAATTTGCGGGCTTTGTATTCGCCCTCAGGCTCCTTCCCGCCCGGTGGTTCTTCGCCTACGGAATCTGGAAGTAGGTGCTCTTAGCTGTTGGTAAACAAACATCGCGTACTTGCACTTGCAAGAAATGAAGCTAAACTGGAAGCACAATCTGTGAGATTGCGTAGAAAGCACGAAGGAAATCGTCCAACTGCAAAAGGCGGCAGAATCTTGCTTCTTTCAAGCCGCTTCGGGAAGCTTCATTCTCACGATGGTGGTAGTTGAGTTCATGGCTCCAAAGAGTAGCCAGTAGCGCAAAGGGCCCAAGCGTGAGTCTGCAATTCATTCAGAATCATTACTTGCAATCGTCGCGGTTGTGGGTCTTTTGAGGATGCGTGTCGAGCGGAGAACTACACAGGCGATCATGAAGCCCAGGTGCGTCACAATTTGACTGACAAGGAGGAGGATGCAAGTATGCCATAGCCAGCAATAGGGGACGGAAACCGTAAGGGGTTATACTGTTGGCGCTGGGTGCGCTGACTTAGGATACATAAGCAGTAAAGTTTTAATTTTATTAGTTCTTAATACATTAATAGCAAGATAAAGCTAGCCTTTAATATTATACGTAGCTAGCGTTATTGTCTCTTTTAATAAGTAACGCGCTAAGTTAATCTTTTTTACCTCTTTATATTATATGAAGTCTAGCTATACTTCTCTAAGCTTAGTCTATAGCTGCTTACCCTACACTTAAACTCCTTATTTCCTAATCTTTGTTAAGATAGATTATGTCCTTCGCAAAAGACAAGTACCTATGTTAGACGTCTTGCGCATCTCTCTATTCGCTTTCTAGTTTTGTTTCAGTTTAGTGAAGCAAAGACGAACGGCGAGTCACAGCTTGTTCATTAGTCATGAATACCACCAAAGTTCCCTGCGGTACGAGCCCAGACCACCCCACACAGATATATATTAGGGGCCTCTGCAAGCGCCCTTCCCATTTCTTCTTCCTGTTATCACACTACTGGCATCGAAACCCATCTTCCATCTCAATCACACGACCAAAAACTACTAATATCCATCATCTTCACGACCGTGCCGACTATAACAACGTCACCACTTCGAGCACTTCGAAATCCAGGTGAACATAAAGCATACCATTATTGCTTGTGATGTCCCTTGGGACCCTGACTTCGGTTCAACCCTCTCTACGTGGTGACCGACTTCTTCTGCGCCGATCCGCTAAAGCAACACCTCTTCTACCGTGAGAGCGCAATAGGTTGAAAGCAACATGTCTTCGTCTATCTTTTGCAAGGCACGTAGCTCGCTTGCCAGAAGAGTAGCACCTGTCACCCTGTTGGAAGCATCGAAGTTTAGTCAAGCAATTGAACAGCCGCTTCGTTCTGCGCTACCCCTAACACGGTATTTACACACTCAAATACCGGCGAACGAACCTTCCAATTGCACTCGTCGTCCGCAACGAAGACCAGAAGCAATGACTCGGTTGCGACGGTTACCAGGCTACGGAACGAAAGCGCACAACGGGCGATATGAACTCGACAACTCCCGTATACGACCAGTCGCTAGATGGAGGCATTGTCGAGAGCAGAGAGCCGATACGACCAACACCAGCCACTGCAAGGAGAGATTTCATCCAGTATGGGCCGGACTTCTAGGAGCCATTCTCATCGTGGAGAGTCTGAATCCAAATTCTCGTCCCATGTACACATCAACGGAAAGATTGTTCGACTGGCTCGGGTTGAATAGGTCGAATGAGCATGAAGCACAAGAAGACCATACAAAGTCAAATTCGTTCCACCATTGTTTGTCCGGGCTCCCTCACTGCGCCTACTGCGATGAGCATATAATACCGGTCGACAATGGGGCGAGAAGTATTCGCGATGGACGCGAATCAGATGAATCGGTGGCTAAGGATGCTAGCGAAGGACATGAAGCGGCCACTCCAATCGACAAGGCAGGCTCGGGGCTCCCTAGTTTATCTACCATTCGTCTTAGATGGGTTTATTGGCCAACTTCAGAAGACTAGAAAACGAGCTGTTTGTGTCAAATGATCGATAAATTCACGTAAAAATCCATGAATTAAGAAGCCATAAGTGTTAAATTGTAGGTTGGTGCCGCAGAAAACTGATGGGACAGCCTGGACTAAATACCGTACAAAATCTTATACAAAGGGGTCCGAGATGACCCATATGGCGTTTTATCTATTTGACACACCCCCTCTAGAGTTGAACTAAGCGTAGCGAGTGAGACTCCAGAATAGGAAATGTTGATACGCCGTGAAAGAGTGACTGTTTAATACTCTCTAGAAAATAACATCTTTGCGGGCGCTTTTAGACACCGTTGCACATTGTTTAACACGGTCCAATAATGCGCATATTTGACAAACTTCGCGACAGTCGCGCCATCGTTCTGTGTACTAACACTAGCTGCTATGCTGTTGCCTGATCTTAGTTATCTCTATATGACACCAATTCTGTATATGTCCTGAGCTCTTCGCAAAAGGATGATCCAGGTCAAGACCTTCTTTCTATCTTTCAATGTACTCCTCTATTAGCCCTGTCGTCTTCACCTTTTCTTTCCACGTGAACGAAAGGGTCCAGATATAGGATCTATCATAGTTGATCCGTTCCATGATACACAGCCACAAATCAAGAACAGCGTGGACATCATCCATCCAAGTGGGCCGATTTGATTGGGGGGTGGACCAGAAATGGTCCCTACTAAGTTCAAATATATCCATCGATAGAATGCTAAACGCGTTTAACAATTTTCTTTGCCGTGAACAAGTAACAGTGTAATAGAAAGATGCGTTAGAGCAATGTTGATCGTGATTATTAGAGAGTGTTATGCCGAGAGAAACTCTTAGAACACATTTATAAGTAAACAGAAAGAATTTATAGGATAATATAGCTAAAGTCCTTTAAGAAAACACCCTGAGAATTAATATACAGCTGTCTGAAGTCCGTCTAAGTCCTAGCCTAAATGATTAATACTATTAAAACTATTTTATATAAATTAGATGAAGATGCTTAAGAGAAGGGTAGAGAGTTCTCTTGAGCTTAATATAAAAAGGTGACAGGACATGCTTTAGTTACAAATCGACCCGCACGTCTTCAGGAGAATAAAATATGCACTGGAATGCTAATAGCATTACTATCACAACATCAGCAAAGAGACAGCGATGACACATCGCCTCCAGGCGTTCTTTGGAGAGTGCCCCGGAACAGGGAACCCCGTTTAGGTCGCGCACACTTGACATTTTCTGGTACCATGTTAGGAAGGTCCTAGAATCGGGATCGCGAGCAAGTCTGAGTGAGGTCATGAGCAGCTTGAGCCAATTAGATTGAGTTTGAGCGGCCATGATCGTGCTTGAAATGACGGCGAGCAAGCATAAGCAGAGCGCGAGTTGAGGTGGTGCAAGTATGAGCCCGGTTGAGCCGGGGTTAATTTTACTGAGTCAATGTGGCTGTATCAATAAGCCGAGTTGGGAAGCGGGCGCGGTCTATTTGTCCTTAATAATTGTGGTAATAATTCAAGAGGAGTACTAAGGACACCAAGAATTAGTTAAGTGGGAAGGCAGTTATTTTGTAGCTACGGGAAGGAGGCGTACTCATCTATTACTAGCAAATTATTTCACTTCTCTGACATGAGTGAGAAGCAAGAATGTGAGGGAGGGGGCCTCGTTTTCGGGGCCCCAAGCCTGAGCAGTATGATCACAGGGAATGTGCGTCTAATATAGACTATAGTAATAAGTGGTTTCAAAAATTAAAGGAAGGGTTCATACATGATTTATAGAATAAGCTAAGAAATAAAAATTACAGGTCGCGTAAGCGGTTGAATAAAGTCGATGTTGTCGCAAGTGCGGTATGAGTTTGTATCGACAAGACATCTTCCGCTGAGCTGAGCGAAGCAATCAACAGCATGTTTCGATGGTATAAAGACGCAACACTTTGCTATGCCTATCTCGACGATGTCAGCGTGTACGACGCCAGATCAGACGACTGGTTTAGTAACGATGAGCTAGCCAAGTCGCGATGGTTCACTCGCGGTTGGACACTACAAGAATTGATAGCACCAAAGAACATCGTGTTTTATGGCAAAGATTGGATATCTGTCGGCCAGAAGGCCTTATGTTGCGCGAAACAGGAACGCATAACTGGTATTAGCGCAAATGTGCTTGCGGGTACAGACGCCGTAGAGGATCAGAGTATCGCAAAGCGTATGAGCTGGATGTCCGGACGCACGACGACACGAACAGAAGACATGGCATATTCTCTCATGGGTATCTTTGACATCAACATGCCGCTGTTGTATGGTGAAGGAAATAAGGCTTTCGTTCGGCTACAGGAAGAGATCATGAAAGACTCCGCAGATCACAGCCTCTTCGCATGGAACGAGGAAGACCCCGTGGACGACGTCCTTACCCTTGAATGGCCCAGTTCGGTATTTGCAGCTCATCCTGGGCAGTTCAGAGATTCAAGGGAAATAGTCAATCGCAGATTTGACGACAAGGATAGGCTAGACGAGGAATTCTCAAGTACAAACCGTGGCGTTAAGATCAAGCTCCGCATCCGAGAGCCCACCAATGATTCTTCACATGCATTAGCACTCGGGTATGACCGTTTCCTGGCTGTGCTCGACTGCTGCTTTGAAGATCCGAAGTTTGAGAATTGCTGGCCTGGTATCACACTCAGACGGCTCACAGGGTCCAAGTCACAGTATGTGCGCCTCCCCTGTTATCCCATTGTTCCTGTTATCTTTGGCCAGGTCAGCGACGCCCAGAAGTTATTAGGAGTCGTGTCTGTTGGCGAGACTGACAGCGGAGAGTGGATCTATCTCCGTAAGAAAATTCCAGACTGGGCTTTTCAAGACCTTCTTTAATCAAAACGCAAAGCTGGAAAAGCTACATCAAGGACATAGCATTCAGCTCGGACGTGATAGCCAGCAGGTTTCGAATGACATCGTCAAAAGATATGTCGATAATGCAATTGCAGACAAAACGTAGCTAGTCAACTCCAAAAATGCCTACACAACACCCCCATGGTATCTCTCGCTTTAAGACGTCCTAAAACAACAAAGATCTAATGTACAAAAACCCAGACACTGTAACTAACCAAACGCCATGCTAATCGTAACATCATGAGGCCTAAGCATCGCTACACTTACATTCGACTAACCTGCACCGGTACTCCCGGATGCATGTTGAGCAAGTACTGTGGACCCGGCATCGTCCCGCCACCATAGTGCGTGCGACTTTGGTTCCTCTGATGCTGCTGCGGTTGTGTTTGGCCATCCGCACCAAACTCCCCACTTCCACTTTGACTTGCACCATACCCATATGGCAAATTCCCATATCCAGGCACCTCCTCCATCTTACCCAGCATAACCATCTCATCGCTCTCTTCTCCCGAGCCGCGATTTTGTCGTTTTGCAGCGCGTGAGTACGCAGATCCACGTTTCCGAATGCACGACTGCAGTATGAAGATGAACACGCAAACGGCGATGGATACAGCGGTGTAGACGAGGATTATCGGGCGGGTCTGGTCAGAGAGATGGAGACCCAGGCCGCCAGTTAGGACGAGCAGGAGAAAAGAGGTCGAAACGAGTGGTGTGTGGACAGCCTTTTGGAGGCGGGGGAGGTAGGGCTTCAGAGATGGGAGGGCACTGGTTAAGAGGAGAGGGAGGAGACATGTGAATGCGAGGATTTGGTGAGGTGTGTTGAAAGCTTTTGACTTTGGGTTGCGTTAGTATGGAGATGCTAATCTTGATGGTCACAGAGAACTTACGCGGTTGTACTCTGCACTGGTGATCCCACCCAATGTGTAGCTCACGATCAGGAAGATCATGATGATGACGCTGAGTATAACGTGTACCTTGATGTTCTTGAACAAGCACACGATGAGCATGTTGAGCGGCCAGAGTATAAAAAGCGCGAGACATCCGATTACAGCGTGTGCAAGATTCGCTCTATCATGGTCTCTTGTCATCTCACCCACCATGCTCACACCATT
>Ga0058698_10000912_pt1 | contig 14485 bp, 10 predicted proteins | sample AgamicAsSfe_FD_67288 | JGI IMG/M metagenome (GOLD analysis project Ga0058698, IMG submission 67288) | Agave microbial communities from Guanajuato, Mexico - As.Sf.e | ecosystem: Host-associated > Plants > Phyllosphere > Phylloplane/Leaf | place: Guanajuato, Mexico | collected 2012-05-30
ACTTACGCTTCTCGCCGGTATGGCTGTACATGTGTGTTTGTAGCGAACTTGGTCGTGTGAAACGCTTGTCGCAGATCTTGCACTTGTGCTTCTTTTGCGAGCTGGAAGACACCTTTGAGCTGAACTGGCTCATCATTGAAGCGGGCGCTGGAGGCATGTTTGCTCCTAGAAGCGCGTTGGGGCGGGGCAGAGTGCGCGAGTTGCTCAGGTCAACAGACTCGGAGGCAGAGCTGTAATCTGTCACAGAGCCATCACCACCGTAGTATCCGTTAGGGCCATAGCTGCCTGACGAGATTGACGAGTGTGTCGAGTGTGCTGAGGGGAAACCGTATGAATCGGTCGAGCTGCGGCTAGTTCCTTGAGAGCCATAGATATTCCTTGGGGTAATGTCTGACTGGCTCAGGGAGACCATACCACGGCTCGCGTCAAGCGCGTCGCTAAAGCTGTTGCGCGGTTGCTGTGTGTTCATTCTGCTAAAGTCAACAAGTGAACTTTGGCGTTGTCGTTGGGCCGCGCTTTCTACGGACTCGTAGAAGGCTATTGAGGGGACTGACGGGTGTGAAGAGCGGCGGGAAGCATCCTGTTGGTATGCGTACGGGCTCCGTTCTGTGTTGCCATATTCCACCTGAGAGTAGGGCGCTGAAGTTGGAGCATATGTTTGGTTTGGAGGTGACCCAGAAGTAGTATAACCGGTTGGGTACCGCGACATGAGATCTTCAGAGGCATCAAGTAAGTTTTGTGTTCCGAAAGTGCCATCCGGGAGAGTAATACCTTGTCCCATGGGAGGAGCTGTGACCGGCAGACCGTGGTACGGGATGGCAATGCTGGTAGGCCGCTGCGCGTCGACATTGGGTGCAACGGTGGTCTGGTACAGTTGCTGCTGCGAGGCACCAGTAGACACCCACGGGTTGGTGAAGTGTGGTTGTTGTTGAGGGTAGCGCATGTGTTCGTAACCCATGCTGCTTAGCTGGGGTTGCTGACGGTTATCGACTGCCATTGCCATTGCGTGTTCGGGACGAAAGGTAGTAAGGTGTACAGGTCCGGAGGGGAAGGTGGTACAAGAAGACGAATATGAGTGTGACAATAGACACTCAACTCGTGGATCCAGGTGTGAAACGTGATAGTTCGAGGGTTGAAAACGTGGAGATAGTCGATCACAGGTACTCAGCGGTGGGATCTGCGACCTTTTGAATTCACTCTGACACTGGGGACTCCCGTGCTGTGGTAGTCCAAGTCGAGTAAAGATAATCCCTTTGGTATGTCGATCAGTTGACCTGTACTAAGCAGGAGCCGTGGCGATGAACCAGCGAGATTAGGTGTAGGGCGAAAGCGGACACCAGTGACTGGGAGGCAGACGCTCGAGCGTTTCAAGTGAAGCACTGTGCTTGCAAGGAGCAGAATGCCCAGCGGGTGCAGGGGCGGACCGTGTGGGCTGGGTTGCGTGTTGCGTGTCGCCTTGGAAGGTTCGGTAACGTTATTCGCTACAAAAGCAAACCAGCGACAAAGAAGTAAGGATGTGAGGGTAACGATGATGAAAGCAGTATTGATAGTCTCTGGTACGAGTTATGGCAAGAGACAATCTAGGATTGAGTAAAGCTTAGAGGTTGGTGACTGTTGATCAGTGGGCATTTAGTCGGGGAACACTGATTGATAAATTCCGCTGCTTGGAGGGTTTACGTCTTTTGGGTTCACAGCACCTCCATCATAGGCTGGCAGCCAAGCATAGCGAGCAGGCAAGTTGGCTGAAGACCCCGGACGCACCTACGTCGGTGAAGACAAGGATCAAGTGCGCTAAAGCATCTCTCTGCACGCTGCTTTTAAGCGTGTGGGGAGCGTTATTCAATGGCCTGCCCACGGCCGATGTAGTATCCGCGCCATTGAGCACTGTGGGCTCAACAGCCTTCAGCTCCCGTTCATTGAAGCCAGCGTCTACCGCTTCTCCATTGCGCTATCATCGGCACCTTTCTCACCCGTGAGAGGCCAGTAGTGCGCCAGACAAGCCCTCGCCGCTAGGCAAGCCTCTCCTCTTTGCAAGCCCACTGCGAATCAGCGGGCGGTAGGCGCGGGAGGGCTTTTTGGCTTTTGTTTTGGCGTGCATCCACCAGGCCAGGGTCGACGAGGGACATAGAAGAGGACTAGTCTATTCACTCACAATTGCATGCTGCCGTTTTGGTCAATGAACGCTAGCCTGATAAGCAACCAGAGTGAAATGCTCCGCAGTAATGCTGACGAGTGCGGCAGGCCATTGAGTTGCCCTGTGTCCTCATCCTAGCGATACCTGATCACCCCCTAAGCTTTGCTTCTGACACTGTCGACACTCTACGCTGCAGAACAACGGTCGCCTAAGGAGCACGCTCCACCCCGACCATCAAAGGGACCGAAAAGGCGGCTTCGCAAGCTTGCGGTTTGGAGGTGCATCGCGCCGGACACTGGCCGGAGAGTCTGCTTTCGCGTCGCGGAGTCGGACCGTACTACCATCTCCACGTTGTTGCGTAAACTCGAACTCTGTGAGCATCTCTCCCTCTGTCCTAGCGTTGGTTCCGCCCCTCTCCTGACTCTGTGTCGTGCACGGCGCACTCATGAAAAAAAAAGCGCCCGAAGTGAAATTACACAGTAGTCCCCTGAAGCAACGCCTGTGCGCATACCTAAGCAATGGGCAAGCGTTTGATCGCCGTCCATGTTGCTTTGGCTGCAACGACTGTAGCTTAGCCAGAAGGCGGGTCACGAGTTGCAGCATACACCTCTATCGCGGGAACTGCCTTGTCCAATAGGGGCGTCACTGTCATGTCGGTGTACCTGCTCCACGCAGGATTCCACACTCGAAGACACCACGCTGAACCGAGTACTGAGGGAGTGGCACTTTAGCTCCAATCAATTGCAATCCCCAATATCTGCTTGCCTGGAAATGGAGGCGTCATGTGTAGCAGGGCTGTATGGGTGGCGACTATATCCACCAATGACGATATCGTGCACCGATACCAGAGCGTCGACGATTAGGAGTGCTCGTTTCGTGCTCCGTATCTTCGGCCTCTCATTGACGCGGACCGGGTGGTTTGCTGGGAGGAATGATGAGAGCCAAGACCCATTTGTACACCCCGCTGACACGAGCGCTGATGCATGGTGTGAAAGGATGTGGGCGCATCATGGGTGCTTGCTGGCAATGTCGTCATATGAAGACACCCCTAGCGCAGACGCTAAGCTTACAAGCGAGCTGTCATTGGCGCGACTCGCAAGCCGTACCTGGCAACAGTGAATGCCATGCAGGATGATGTAGGAGCGGTCAAGGCATGCGGGCGATTTGCCGCCAGAGATATTGAACATGCTATGCTTGCACGCCAGCCATTGTCGCAATGCGTTATACCAGCAAGCAGAACGCTGTGCTGGGCGTCCAACTCGCATCGTGGCTTATAAGCTCTATCTGGACGCGAGTGGCAAACCGGCAGAAGGCGTGCACCCGGCATCTACCATCTCACCGCCGCCTGCTTCGTCGACATGAATGGCTAGGTGTTGGGACAAAAGGGCCGCCTTGCATCCCAAGTGCACGGAGCAGCTTCAAAAATCCCCCTCACTGTTCGTGGCTCCGCGGGCCTTGTCATGCAGGGCAAGATCTGATGGAGCAGCGCCATCCCGCTCAACATCGAGCTTGCAGAGTGCACTATCAAAGTCACTTGAGCGTCAGGTCCCCACTTGGCTGCGTCTGCCTTTGCCGCTACTCTGTGTGTGTGCACATGTCGGCGGAAGCGGTACCCTACCGGAGTGGACTGTGAAATGGGTGCGGCATCTGACGGCCTGCTATGCATCGCATCAGCAGCATCACAGCGACGCAAAAAGAAGTGGGCGTGACCCATTCGCTGCGCTATGTGCCAAAGCACGACAGCCACGAGCGCAGCAAAGATCGTAGGCTGTCGGCAGCCGCCCAGAACTGGCTCGGCATTTGAACACTGGACCCTGCATTCGCAAGCCATGCCAGATCACCGAAGTTTATTAGCCGTTGTCTGTGTACATGCTCTGCCCGCTTGCCAAGTCATTTGGGTACTCGATAAGCTCTAGGGCGGATTGTTTTTTATTTCCGAGATCACAACCTAGCTCTGCAACACGAGCGATAGCACCACGCGTGTGGAGAAGCAAAGTCGGCTCTTGAGATGCATGTGGAAATGTACACTCTATGTGCGACAGTATCCCACAGTCCTGGGGATCTTCAACAAGCGTTCCCCGCGATCTTCAAGTGAGCCAGATGTGCGGCTCTGCGAGATCGATCAGCAGTGTGTGATAGTCAGGGACACGTGTTGAACACGTTCACGTTGAAAGCTGCGCTGCGCAGCGCAGCGCAGCACAGAACCGGCCGCGCAAACGCCTTCCGCCGAGCCTTGTGTCCAACTAGTGCTCAACAACCGCTCACAACCCCATAGCGCCCAAACAAACTCTTGCTAGAGCCGGGCAGCAGGTGAACCGAACAACGCCTAAACCAGCGACAAAAGGCCAGCAGTAAAACCGCAAAAGAAAGTAGTCGGCGAGGCAGCGAATCAAGTGAGCCCGATACTCTGGGACATTAGCCAGCAGGTCCATTTGCTAGGAAAAAGACTAGTCACGGGCAGCGGTGCAATTGCAAGCTTCAGCCAATTGAGACGTAGTCGGCCAAGAGTGCGCTACGACTCGGCACACTGCACTTGCGAGTGCTCAAGCCGCCCGATGTAACGTTCGTCCAAACTGCGGGAGTAACGCGGGCTGTCAGGTTGTCAATCTTGGGGGTGGCTGCGTAAGGCCTGTCTGTGCAGTGTCAAGGTTTGAGCTGGAGATTCTGCATGTTCGAATGCAATCGAATGATCTTCAGAGAGTTCCCGCTTTCTAACGGACAAGGTACATGATCATCACTGTCAAGCCAAGAAATTGGGTTGGAAAAGCAAACAGTTTCCGCATCGAGAAGCATGGCCACGAGATTGCGCTGTAGTTCGCAGATCAAAATCTTTTTCTTTCCTAATCTGATGACCCGGCATTACAGGCGTTACTACCACGACATCTCTCCTTTATGCGCCCGAGGGGACGCGCAATGCCAATGCTTGTAGCATGCTGGTGGGGTTCTGTCAACAGTTGACTCGAGTTGCAATCCACGTTTTCACTCTTTGACCAGCTCACTGGAGAATTATCGGATGACCAGGATGTGCTTAGAGGCACATGATGTCGTTGAGCACGTGCATACTGCATGAGGAAAGCTGCATTCCCCTTTCTGATAGCCTATCGCATGGGTCTTCACATCTCAGGACCTGATTAGGCAAGCTCGCACTTTGGCATTGGAAGCCCTGCCAATGAAATGAGGCTGAGTGGTCGCCGAGCAATACCAACATCTAACTTCCAGTCGCTACCCTGTGATACATCCCTATCTTCACAAGAAGTTTCCAGTGCTGTGGTAGACATGTCTAAGCGCACCTGCATGGCTTTTTTTTTCTTGCAGACTGACTTTGACCTTTCGAGCTGATAGCGCAGGAATGCGCTGTCAATGCGTGCTCTGTAAAAGGAAGGCGCGGGTGCCTTTCCGCCATGTCGAGGCTCTATTGATGGCGAATTGATGGTGGTTGTATTGAATCATTCATTCGTAATTTGTTCATCGTGCGACGTGCTCAACGACCGTCTGTTCGCTGTCATGATGGCGAGATTGTTGAAGGCCGGGCCGTGTCAAGGTAGATTGTCTCGTGTTACTCATACTGTGACCATTGTTCGTCCTGTTTGAGTTGACCTCATCCGGTGAACCCGCTTTCCTCGTGATGGGCGAATCCGCGTCTTGTTCGTGAACTAATTTCTCGATATTTGCCTCGGTCAGAGGCATCGATGGTTTGCTTTGTGGCCCCTGAGAGCTGTTATGACGAATTAGCTGTGGCCCAACTAGGGAGAGCAGCTTTTCATCGCGCAATTTCGTATCTCTTTCCTCCGCGTGGATACGCCGCATAGCCCGCTCACCCTCATTCTCGTTGGATCTGGCGAATGCTGCATCGCTCTGGTAATGGAGGCGGTCAAGTTCAGCGGTCAGTGCCTGCGCCGTTGTTTCAGATTCAACCGACATGCCTGCCGTTCGCGGGTGATCTTTTGCCCTAAAGTCCACCTTGGAGCTTGGGGTTGCGACGCCATGTCGATCATTGTCGGTTGTGGATGGCTTGTCTTTCGCCGTCTTTCGCCGGCCCTCGAGAGCCCACTTGACAAGCATCTTATGATTGTTAGCGGACCCACCAGTTGGCTTGGGGTAACTTGCCTTCTCCAGCAGCTTGCCTTTAACTGGCTTGGCAAGATAGTCCTACAGCGGCTTAGTATCTCCTATATCACGACCTCAAAGTTGCCGCTGGTGAAGACTTACATCCATCCCACATGAAACACACTTCTCCTTATCGCCTTGGATAGCACTGGCCGTCATAGCAACGATTGGAACGCCTCGGATTTCAGGCATGTTGCGCCATGGTGCTTCTGTCCGGATAGCGTGGGTAGCAGAATATCCATCTCGGATAGGCATCTGCATTTTCTATTAGCAAACGATATGTGCAAACATTCACAGTTACCTTACCTGCACATCCATCAAGATAATATCCGGGCGTGGATGCGAAGGGCCGAACTCCTGCATCAGATATTCCAATGCTTCCTGGCCGTTCCACACCGCACTAACCGAGAAGTGAAGTTTTTTGATGGTCTTGAGCGCAATCTGTTGATTGATATGGCTGATTATTTGTCAGATGCCGAGGTTCATGGAATTGTATTCAGGTGTAACTTACTTGTCTTCGACGACCAGAACGTGGATCTGCTGTCTTTCGCTTTCGGAGAGATTCATCAGATGATCCGGAATGGCTGATTTCAGGAGCGGGTATGGCGAGCTTCCGTTGGGTAATTGCGGTGTCAACGGCGGCGTGTGGCCTTCCGAGCTTCCGCATGAAACCGACATGTCACTCTGGAGTCGATCCGGGATGGACTCTAGATGAACCAACGGTGATTCTCCGTCTTGCGATGGTGCGCGGGTGAATGGTATCCAGAAAGTAGCAGTAGTACCCTGTCCCAGCTTCGAGTCCAGCCATATTTGCCCTTTCATGAGCTCAACCAGATTCTTGCTGATGGTCAGTCCTAAGCCAGTTCCTCCGAAACGGCGAGCCGTAGATGAGTCTGCCTGACTAAAGGGTTGAAACAACCGTTTCCGGACCTCCTCTTCTATCCCAATACCGGTGTCATCCACCCTGAAATTTACCGTGACCATGTCTTTTGACTCCTGGCTGATCGATACGGCGAGCTTCACAGTACCCACCGATGTGAATTTGATGCTGTTGGTGAGCACGTTGGTCAGGATTTGCCGTAACCTGCCTGGGTCTCCCATCACCCGGAGATCCGCCTGAACCTCGTCTTGTATCGAACTCTGATAATCCAGACCTTTCCTTTGGGCAGCAAAAGACATCATCTAAGCTAGTTAGTAAGAATACAACCAGGGATTTTGGTGAGTGACTTGCCTTGTTCACATCTCTTAGAACCACGCTGAGACTGAACTGTACCTCTTCCACGTCCAGTCGACCTGACTCGACCTTTGAGAAGTCTAAGATGTCGTTGATCACCGTCAGGAGGCTGTTCGCGCTTCGATGAATGTTCTCCGCGCACTCTTTCTGCTCCTCGTCCAAGTTCATGTCGAACAGCAGTTCGCTCATGCCAATAACCCCTGCTATAGGTGTCCGGATCTCGTGTGACATGTTGGCCAGAAACTGCGACTTCATACGACTGGCTTCCTTTGCCGCCGCTTCATTAGCCAAGAGCCTTGAGTTCTCTTTCTCCTGTTCTTTCAGTTGTTCTTCCCTCTCTCGTAGCTCTGTGATATCCATGGACACACCGATTACGCCATCCACGAAGGTGTTGCCTTCAATGCCGGCAGTCCGAGAAGTACTCATAAGCGGTACTAAACGAGTTCGGTAGTAGTGAGCCTCCGACATGTATCTTCCGTTCACAACCTCAACTGATTGTTTACCCTGTAATATCTCTTGAATAGGTTCGTGCCATCGCTTCCGATCGTTGTCATTCAAATTGAAGACATCGAAAACGTCTCTGCCCAACTGGTTCTTTCTAAACCGTTCGTTGGGCTCAATGTCTCCTTCCATCACCTTGACTTCATTGTTGCGGTCAATCACCCAGAGGACAATTTTTGCGTGCTGAATGACCTGCTGTAATTGCTCTCTTGTCTGACGCGCCTCCTGACGGGCTAGGACCAGATCGTGGATGTCAGTGCATGTGCCAAACCACTTAACTATACGCCCAGAGTCGTCATAGAAGGGTACAGCCCGTCCCAGCATCCAGCGCCACTCTCCATCGTAGCGCTGGCATCTATATTCCGTATTGTATTCGTCGCCTGTCCTGAGAGAATGAAACCAACGCTCCGCGGTTGTGGACATGTCATCTGGATGGAATGGGAGGCGCCAGCCTTCGCCTAGTGATTGATCAACGGTTAACCCTGTGTAGTCATACCACCGTTGTGAGAACCAGTCATGAAGTCCATCAGGTGTCGTTGTCCATACCATGACTGGCATGAAGTTGGCGATGTACTCAAACTGCTTCTCGTTCTCTTCAATCTGGGCGGCGATCTGCTTGGTATATTCGGTGACATCCTTGAAGATCACTATACCACCAAGGAAATCTCCAGTTTCTTCATGAAATACAGGCTCCCCATTGATCTCATACACGATACGAGTGCCTGTTTGCGGGTGTCGCATACCAATGCGCCGTTTCTCAACTCTCTCTCGCGTACGGCAGACCTCAATGATAGGAAATTCGTCAATGCCGAGAAGGCGCTGGAAGTCCTCGGTCCAACACGAGAACTGAGAAAGAAAATCCCTTTGGTCACCAGGTACATACGTTCCGTCTTTCGAAAGGAGCCGCAGTAAGGCCTTGTTTGGGATACCAAACGTTTCGTCTTTCCACATGGCTGTGCAGGGGTTAGTGGAGAGTTGGCTAAAAGAAATTGAGATTGAACGTACCGTATGCAGGCATGGTAACAGAGTTCAATATGGCGTCTTTTAGTTGTGTCGCCTTCTGGAATACGGATGCAGCCGTCCCAATATCACCCTTACTTTTGGTAGGAGGGCCACGAGGAGGGAATTCTGGTTGTTGTAGCGTAGGCGTTACAGCTTTCGAAGCCGTGTTTGAACTACTTCCCGAACGACGGCCTGATGAAGAGCTTGAGCCTGAGCTACGTGACTTGTCGAGACGGGCTCCTGTGTTTGTCCGTGTGACGATACGACTGGAAGGTGGTAGCGCACTATCAGCAGCTGTTGCGCTTGTGAAAGTCAACGTATAATATTGGGTTTCCTCAATACTCCAAACAGAGATTATGCAAGATGCCTGCATTGCATTTTCGTACGCTGTTTTCCTGTCCGACTTGTGCAGCGTGCCTTCGGGACCCAAAACGAGCGGTGCAACAACGACGTCTACTGACACGTCGCGTACCATAGTTCGAGCGAGGTTTGTACTGCTCAAGGGTGGCAATGACTCTGTTGATTTGTTGTTCGTTTGATACGGCATGTTGGCTGCAGTCGGCGTGGTGTGGCCACTTCCCATGTGGGAATCTCCGTCCTTATCCAAGCCATTTGCTATTGAATCGTCTACTACGCAGTCCAGAAAGCTCTATTAAAGTTAGCAATTGGCAGGTCTAAATACTATGTTTGCACGATTGTGGGGAAAGACGAACCTCCCATGTGATCATGATTGGAGAGCCGTTCTGCAAGATGTCTACAGCAAGATCACCCATGGTCTTGTCCTGCAACACCTCGGATATGGAAAGATGATGAACGCTTTCAAAGTCAATGCCAAAAAGGCGACCCATAGCCTCATTTGCCAGGACCACGGTTTTCTGCGCTGACAAGACAATGACTGGTACTGGTAAGTATTGTAGCGCAGTAAAAGACGCCATGGTGGCTGACGGCTCGGCGAGATGCATTGACATGGAGTCGCTACGTATCGAGTTGGGAGATTCAGATCTTGCGCGCTCTCCCATGGCGAAGTATCCGCCATCGCGGCTGTCGGCCTCTGTCATTATGATTACGGTGGTGTGGTGGTGCGCGTGTAAGGCCGTGTAGGATCGTGATGCGACTCGTGTCCGGAAATAGTGGCCGCACCCGTAAACGGTAAGGAAGAAGCGACTGGTGACGCCTCAACTAGACCAGACAACAACAACAACATGGAGCGGACGCCCTGGCCAGACCATGGAGAAAGTCGCGCGCAGACGTATTCGAGAAGGAAAAGTGCGAGCTCAGGAAGTGGAGAGACGTTGGGCGATGTTCGTGGTTGCGCTTTGGAGGTGGAGTGGGGATCGCATGTACGAGTCGTGTAAGCGGGCAGATCGGTTCTAGACCCTCTCATCGGTTGGGATATTGAGTACGTACCCAAGCTGCGAAAACCGTGAAGTGAACGAACGAGACGCACAAAGCACAAGCACAAGCACGGCAAGAAAATGTGTGAGTGTACGCCGGACACCTCGCTCTGAAGACAAAGGTTCTAGAACCGCGCTTCCGGTTCAGGTGGGTGCCATGGCAATGACGCAAATTTGGGTGCTGAAAGAACGGACGATGAGACGGCGCGCGCCCATAGCCGGCCGTGGGTACTCCCCCGAGCCCTACGATTTGATGGAGCAGGGCTTGAGAGATGTTTGGCGTGAGATCTGGGAGCTCCGTTTCTTTGGCCGTCCCGTTTGGCATATGGCGATCACTGTGGGTGCCCTGAGCATAATTCGATTAGGGTTTCTCCGTCTTGGTGCTACTTTTTGGACACCGAGCAGCATATGGTGAGCATGTCAATTATGTGTTTTGACAACGATCCCCACTAATCTTCATGTGCTACACCGGTGCACTGGCATGGATGGGGTATGATCGACATGCGGTTCAAATTGCCGCCTTGTCAAAATGCGATTGGCAAGCGATCCATGCCGAACAAGAACCCCCATGTTTACGGTGTCCGTGAAGCGCTTCTGGAATTTTGGTGCACCGCCACACGAAGGAGTTGTGCTGGTACTGCTATAGCGATATCAGCGTTCCGATGCCGTTTCTATGGCGCTGTGTTCTTAACGACATGCATGGATTTGATCTACTTGGAGAATTGCTCCTGCTCGGGATATGTATGGATCTGGGGCTTACATAATCCGTGAGGCTGGAGTCGACGACAGCTGTCTTTCTGATAGGCAGCCACATCAACAACTGCAACGCTCATCGATAGCCTCGTTACATGCAGTAGTGCACGACGCAACAACACGATCCTGCCACAGTCTTCCAAATGTTCTTCTTCGGGCTCGGTGGGCTGTTTACTGGTATTGCCCATCGAGTCACATCTTACAGATTCGCTCGCTAACACGCGCAGTCGCGGTACTCCTCGTCAATGCCATAGCAATCCTCTCCGAGGACCGCTTCCTCGCGCGCAGTACGTTTACCAGGCCTCCCTGACCCCCTTCGGTCCTCGCGCATCTATACATACACCAAGGGACGCGAACGTACAGCGGAACACCCGACTGACCCAGATTACAGTTGGCTGGACAGCATCTGCAGACCCCGGTTTCGGCCGCCCTGGCGATGATGCCAGCATAAAAGCGCGATTGATCAACCTTGTCTCCTCGGTACGGACTCTCATGAGGTGTACGTATACCCCACCATGGTCTCCATCCCCCGCATGCTTTGGAGGGGTGGGATGTAGAGCCAACAGACATACTGACACGGCTGCAGTACCCTTGATGTTAATCAACACTCTCATGATAGTCTACCTACTAGTTCTCGGTTGAGCGCAGTGCATACACATTACGAATTAAACTCCGACTATCTCGACTAGCATACACAGGGCGCAGGAATGGGCGTACACAAGCATTTGGCGTTGTGCGCTACAAAAGGTTGACTACATTGGACGGAGTTTGTGGGAACAAAGGACATTGAAGAGTGTTTACTATACATGCTCCAACCTAGCAGCTTGATACATGATATCAAGGAGCAGATACCCTGGTACGGCCGTGGCGGGCGGCTCACTCAGATGATACCACGCCATTCTCCCGTTAGAGTGTGCATAACTTGAATATATGAAATGTCATATCCCCGGATACAGCGCAAGCCTAACCCACGTATCATCAAGATATTCAGTGTACTTCCGCAAGTGGGAACAGCAAGCTCGACATCAATCAAATCCTGTGGAGGGTAAGAGCTTCGTCATCACTGATATGATGTCTGCATTCATAGCAGTCCGAGGATGTACGATTCAAGCCATCGTTGGAGTTCGCTCGTTGGCGAAGGCTGATGGGGAGTTGGAGAGGAGAAGCGTCCTAGGTGAATACAAGCGAGTCCAATTGATATAACAACAACAAACAGGTCTTTAGGGTCATAACTCTTCGTTTCTGGCAAGCACGCACCCATCCTCTTGTTTCAAATGACCTTCACATCCTTCGCCACCGCAGCGCACAGCTCAACTCTCACTCCCGCACCAGACAGCACATGTATCCAAAGCCTCTGCGTGTCACTCAGACGGTCGTTCTCACTCTTGACTTCCGCAAACTTGACTTCACCCTTCTTCCCTTCTTCTGATATCCGCCAGAGAAATAGGTCCGGTACACCGCCTCCTCTCTGTCCATACTCTTGCGCCATGACCTTGCACACAGTCGCTAGCGCTTCACCATCAAAGCAATGAGCGATCTCGAGTAGGTCCAGAACATCATATGTCCAATCCAGACCTACAACGCAAGTTCGACGCTCGTGGTGGTCATCGTATATTCTTTGAATGATGGCTGGTGCGTCGCCATTTGATATCTCATTCAGCCGTGCATTGATCTCTGATATACGAGAGGCGTAGAACGCGTCTGTATGTAGGTCTAATGGACAGGTTTGGTATGGCGTCTGGAAGACGTTGGGTACGTATGTGAACAGGACGTCGAAGAACAGGTATGCAAAGAGAGTGCGCACAATCCCACCCTCGCTGTGGTAGCCTTTCCAGCCTCGATTGCGGTAATGTGAGAGGCACATTGCTTCTACGGAGCACTCCCCATCCTCGCGCGGATCGATCCATATCGTCTTTCCTCCCCGCCGACCGAATTTTGAGTGTGGTGAGCTGTTTCTTCTTGACAATGAAGGGCGCTCGCGTTCGATCCGGGTTCCTTCCATGGAAACTTCAACTGGCTTAGTCAAGCGGACATGCGAGAAGTCGTGTTGCATTCGTTTGGCAAAGTTCAGTGACAATTCAAGTTTGGTGATGCGCTTCTGCAGATCATAGTGATATATAATATGCACAAGATTATCTTGCAGTCCATCCTCACAAGTCTGCAAAGCAATGAGCTTCCAATGTCTCTTCTGTTTGTCTGCACTTCTCTTCTCAGAATCGGTCAGCGCAGCCATATAGTGTTCTTCAAGCAATGCTTTGCGCTGATACCATGCTCCTCTGCGGGAATGATGAAACAATCGTTGCTGCAGTAGTTCGGTCAGAAGTTCATGTTCTCGCACATGCTCTTTCCGGCGCCTGAGCACGTCAAGCGCCTTATGGATGATGCGTGTGTAGATCCAGGCTGGCGAAAGACGGCGCAGATACGAGCCTTCGCCGCTTTGGTAAATGCTATTCTCCTTCTGTTGCTCCTCTTGAACCAGAACTTGCCAGCGCGGATAAACCTCGTTAAACGTATCTATGATTTCTTGATACCCCTTCTCCGTTGGCCTTCCGTTAAACTCCAAAATACTATCTATTCGATATTGTGTTCGTATAGAAGCTTCATACTCTAGCAGTAGTGAACGCGAGGCGAATATGTTCGCAGATCGAGAAACGATGTACTCTGGAAAGTTCCAGCGTGCGATCTTCGCCAGGATGATTGTCGTTAATGACTTCTCGGTCCATTCCGTGGAGCGGTAGAAGACAAGATGGACGCGCTCAAAAAGCTTCAAGGTATCCAGGGATAGTCGTATACAAGGCCCCGTCTCTTGCATGATCCTACGCGTAAAGTGCGCGTCTCGATTGGCATCATCGGAGAGGTCGCCTTCGGGTTCTAGCTCGACTTCTGGTGTTTCTGGTCGAGACCTAGACGCGGATGACCCTCGTGAAATCTCCGAGTCTGACCGCTTCAGTCCAACGTAGCCCAGACCTGCCTGTTTCTGGCTTGTGCGTCGCAAGGCCTTCAAGAGCTCCCCCTTGTTCTTCCCTTTGACCTTGGCGTCTTTCGCAAGAGCCTTCAGTTCATCGAGTTTCAATAGCGATGATGCCTCCTCTAGTGTGCTTATCTCCTCTTCGGACCGGTCCGCGAATGTGAACGAGGTGCCCAATGTCGTCCCTGCTGGTGCCTTCAACTCGCCCGGATGTGACTCAACTTCGGAGGAAGACGGAGGGAGATTGTATGTGCGCTGCAGTGTCTCGGCGGCTGCTTCAAGGTCTGAAATATCACTATGGTAGCCCAGGTTCTTTATCCGATGCCAGACGGACGTCTTGCGAAGGAACAGCCGTACATATCTATGAATGAGAAAGCAATCAGCAACAGCAT
>Ga0058698_10000913_pt1 | contig 14477 bp, 21 predicted proteins | sample AgamicAsSfe_FD_67288 | JGI IMG/M metagenome (GOLD analysis project Ga0058698, IMG submission 67288) | Agave microbial communities from Guanajuato, Mexico - As.Sf.e | ecosystem: Host-associated > Plants > Phyllosphere > Phylloplane/Leaf | place: Guanajuato, Mexico | collected 2012-05-30
TCACTGCCATTGTCTGCCAATATAGGTCGTCGCTAACGCTGTCGACCTGTTCATATCCTCTGCATTGCACCTCCCATTCCATCTCATGGCTGCAGATCCACTCATATTGCTTCGACTCCTTCAAGTCTCGTAGGCATAGACCTTTGCTTTCGAAATGATGACGGCCTGGAATGAAAAGTCAGCACTGGACTAGGTTATGTTAACCTAGATCACTACCTCTTGGCTGTCACTGCTACAATCGTACTTGTAGAGGCATGGGAAGACTGCCAACTTCACCATCTTCGCGGAACCTTCGTTTTTCTCAGCACCGGAGATATCCTCCATCTGGATTGGGTCCAACAGAATGCCCCGCTGCACATTAATGTGCGGCATGGTAAAGCAGAAGCGCGAATGCTGAGCAGCGCACTTATGGCCAAGCTTCACGCTCATTTGAAGAATCTCAAACAGATGCTGCATTCGAGTGTCATCTTGGCCCGCACCAGATACTTCCTGACCGAGAAGATCGATGTCTTCACACATAGTAGAGATCCTTTCGTGGATGATCCTTTGCAGGTTCGGGGGGTACACACTGTTGAACCTTCCGGCAGTCCGAGCACGCCACTCCTCATAATCTGGATCACCAACTTTGCAACGATCAGCAGACTTCGACCAGGAGGGCGAGATTGCAGACTTACCTTTCGATGAGTCTGCAAGGTGAAAGATATTCCCAGAACTCTTATCACTCTCAATGCCGAAGTAGAAGTCGCCAAGGATGCGGCTCAGCTCTCGTCCGACAATTGCACAGACAACTTTGATCAGATCAGATTTCGGCATCTCTGCGATGAGGCGCCAGTAGTCGCCAAGCAGGATCAAAGACGATTCAGACATTGCTGGCAGTTCTTCGACACATGCGGGAACGGTCTTTGACTGGCGAAAGCTTGTCTTGACCCAAGACCGGACCTGCTGCCAGATGGCATCCATTTCTTGTTTGAGCTCGGCATCAGAGACTTGGTTCGGCATCCTGCTAAGAGTAGCGACCTTGCGCTTCAGACTGACTAGGTCTTGCTCGAGGGCCTCTTTCTCATGGCCCTGTGCATTCAGCAAGTCCTGGAGCTCCTGGACCTTGATGTTTCTGTCCAAGCACTGCGTATTGAGTGAGTTCTGGAGCTCTGTAATCTTGATGTTCTTTTCCTGGCGCTGCGCCTCGAGCAAATTCTGGAGCTCTTGAACTTTCGTATTCTTCTCCTGGCACTGCGCTTCGAGCAAATTCTGGAGCTCTTGGATCTTGTCGATGTTTTTCTGTGGCGGCGACAAGGTCTTCACCATTGCGGTCAACGTCTTCATCCTGACCAAGCCTTCCTGAAACAGTGCTCCCACTTTCTGGTAGCAAGCCATTTGTGCTTCAGTGTTGCCCTGTACTGTGTCGGCGATGAGTCCGAAGGTCAGCTCTGAAGAGTCATCTGCTTGGTCGAGATCTGGCGAAGATTGCTTCCACGCAGCCTGAGTAATGTCACGAGGAGAGTTTGTGTTGTGTGCGAGGTTTTGAGATCTGTCCAATCGCTGTCGACAGTTATTGGTCTTGGACTGAATGCGCTCTGATTCCCTCTGCGGAGCTTGACTATGGTCGAGCTCGTCTCTGCCGTGCTGTTGTTGGTTTCGGCCGTCGCTCATTTCGCAATGCTTTCGTTTTTGGCCTTGTTGGTACCTCCCAGAGTTGTTCTGATGAAATGATCTTGTGTTCGGGTAATATGGTCTGTAAGGAGCCGTCATTGTGAAGCAGTCGAGGATGTGCGTGGGGATGCAATAGAACGAATTGAAGAAGAAGGAAAGGTGAGAGGATATAGGAGGCGAGGCAAGTGAGGAGAAAGGCAATCGTCAAGCCAGCAAGATCTGAATCTCACTCTTTGCCTCGATCCAGTTGGCCATGCTTCACTTCTTGTTCGGATTCACCTCAACCCTTGCAAGCACAATCCCGATCTCATCATCCGAGTTTCTTCTTCTATTTAACAACCACCACTTCCCTCTTCCACTTTCATGTGAATAGAATAGCACAAGGCTCCAAACAATCACCCCTCAACACAACCACCGAACTTCGCCATAAGATAGAGAACCTCTCGACGCAGAATGCCCCCGACAGACCCACTTGTCATTGCGATCGACTTCGGAACGACTTTCACAGGGTGAATCACATACTTTCATTGCTTTGAGCTCAACTGACGGAGCTAGTGTTGCTGCGGCTTATAGCAAAACCCCAGAGCTGTACGAGATCATCAAAACGTGAGTCTCAAACTTTTTGGGACAATCTTTCGGAAGCTCACCAGTTCTAGCTGGCCTGGTGGCGGCGGTGTGACAAGCGATAAAGTGTAAGTGGGCAGTGGTCCTTCTTTGAGCGAAGTCTTACCATTCTTAGGCCAACGCAGTTCACCTACAATGTAGACCCTCAAATCACGAATCACCATCAGGACGCTCCAGTCAGTGATGATCTACTTGCACTTATGAGGATTCCAACCAGGCAGGAGCTAAAGGGTTGCAAAAACATCCGCTGGGGCTATGAGGTCCAGGAAGCTGAGGACAAAATCAGCTACGTCAAGCTCTGCTTGGATCCCGGACAGGGACTGCCACCTTGGCTGTCTCACAGGAACATGGCCGCAGAGCTTCAGATGAATGGTCGTACTATTCAAGCGGCAGTTGCAGACTTCCTGAAAAAGGTTCTCGAGTATACCCTCAAGGATCTAACACAACGCTGGGGTGAAGCTTTCATGCGCACCACGAAGAGAGAATACGTGCTGACTGTGCCCGCAATGTGGTCGGACCAGGCCAAGAATAGTACACTGCAGGCGGCGAAGCAAGCTGGGATGACCGGCAAAATCAGGATGATCAGTGAGGTGAGGTTTAGACACAGATTCCGATGGGGTTCATACTGATCACGTTGTTCGAAGCCCGAAGCTGCGGCTATCCATACCCTTACAACCGTACAACCTGGCCAGCTCCATATTGGCGACAATGTGGTTGTTTGTGATGCAGGCGGAGGCACTGTGGATCTCATTTCCTACAAAATCACCAGAGTCACACCATTGCAGATAGTCGAGTCTGCCCAAGGCGAAGGTGGCCTATGTGGTGGAGCGTTCTTGAACTTACGCTTCGAGGAACATATGAAGCTCGTATTGGTGAGGCCAGTTTCAATGCGTACAAGTTGGGAAAACATTGGCACAAAGCTCAAGCCTTCTTCGAGAAGGATGTCAAACGCTCGTTCGGGGCGACTTACCTGAAAGAGTTCCAGGTTCCTGTGACAGGCCTGCCGGACGATGAAGCAGCTGGTATCGAAGACAACGAGCTAACACTCACTACCGAGCAGCTAAAGGACATCTTTGATCCGGTGATCAACGACGTCATCGATCTCGTCGACCATCAAGTCCGGGAGTTGCGAAGTGGTGGTGAGGAAGTCGCCGCTATCATTTGCGTTGGTGGCTTTGGTCAAAGTGCATATCTTCAGCAGCGACTCAAGGCACATTTCCGCACCGACGTTCCACCCGCATACTCTGCCGCTCCAGCGTCCGGTTCCGCTAATGGCTCAGTGAAGAACGTTGAGAACAAATCTATCGATATCATGGTGTCAACGGACTCCTGGACTGCTTGCGTCCGTGGTGCGCTGCAAAGAGGACTACAGGACTCTATCGTGATGTCGAGGAAATGCCGTTTCCACTACGGTGTCGAATCCAACACGTTGTACCGAGAGGGCATTCATCCTGCTTCGAGTCGCGTGTGGAATGAGATAAAGGATGAGTTTCAAGCCGAGAGTGTTATGAGATGGTACTTGCAGAAAGGCGAGACTATCGAAAAGGATCGTATCGTCACCTTCAATTTCTCTCTGCCATGGGCCGAGCATCCTCTCTCAGGTAATGGAGAGGTCAAATACAGTACCACACTCTTTGCTAGTGCCGCTCCAGCTCAAGCACTTATGCGAAGCGATGCTAGCGTGTTCAGAGTATGCACCATGAGCGCAGATCTCCGTGCAATTCCCCGTCGCCAGTTCCGGAAGCGTACCGCTACTTCAGGCAAGAAGTACCACTCTCTGCAGTTTGAGCTGGTCATGAAGGTCAATTCGGCCGACATCGAGTTCAGCATGGAAATTGATGGAGAGCCTTACGGTTCCGTCACAGCTTCGTTCGATCATTCGGCCCTTGCGCCCTCTTTCGATTTGACTGACGATTGACATTGCCGTTATCGTCGCATACACAGCTTGGAGATGAGTGCATGAGTGCGCTTTGATTTTCAGAGGACAATTTATGACCGGATACCGAATGGAATCCAGAGTGGACTTTAAAAGGTTGGTCAACGAACAAAAAAATATTGCAACAGTGGAGTCTATGAGCTCGAGAATATAGCGCGATTAGCACGTATCGATCAATATGTCATACAGGAATGCAAACAAAACCAGTTTCAAAAACACCTCCCGCGGAATGCTGTTGCCGTGCACCACCCCCAGCAGTCCCGGCACGCGCGCCAACGATCCATAAACAGCTCCCCATACATCCTTCCCACTTCGCGTGCCTCTCTTCTCTTCTTCAACTCGCATCTGCGCTCCCTGCTACTTCCACGACTGTCACTCTTTTAGTTCTGACACTCGCTTCGTCCACTTTCCCTGCACTCTGTGCACAACTTTACAAACCCTCTATCCTCCACATCTACGTCCGTACCATCTCTGCAAGCTAGAGATCCGCAATGGCTTTCCGCACGCTCCTCTTCCTCGCTGCCTCCCTGCCCAGCCTGGTGCTGGCGCAGGAGAGCATGTGTTCCGTCCGCACGGTCGTCGTCCCTGTCGTCGTCACCACCACCATCGGCGGCCCAGCCAACACCACCACCTTGTCCAGCGGCGTCAGCAATGGCAGCAACGGCGTCGTCGTATCCACAAGCACCGGCGGCACTGTCATCCCCGTCGCGGCAACCAGCTCAAGCGTTACAGGCGGCTCAGTCACGGCTTCCACGACTTCCAGCTCGACTAGCACTACGCCAACATTGACGCTCTCGACCCAGCCTCCCGGCTACGCATACGCCGGCTCGTCGGTCGCGACCTCGGGATCCGTCGTCAATGTCGTGCAGACTGTGAATGCGCCTCCGGCCACGACCACGGCGACTGTCACGGGGACTAGCACGGCGACTGTCACAAGCGTGCAATACGCGGTAAGTCGTGCCATGCTTTCCGCTTGTTTTGGAAGCACAGCTGACGTAGTTGTTCTTAGAGCACCGCCACGGCTCAGGAAACCCAGACTGTTAGTTCCGTATCTACTGTTACTGTAAGTCTTCACGTTTACGACACTCGGTTGTCAATCTGCAATGCTGACGAGATGCAGACCGGCACTACCTCTGTCACGGCGACTCTAACACCGACTCCAAACGCATATTATGCCGCTTTCCGAAACTTCGAAGACAATGACAGGATCTTGACTGTAACTGTGGCGACGACCACGGCAGCAGTGAAGCGATCCCCAAGCAGGCTGTTCGGAGTGCTATGAGAGGGTCTAGGGCAATAGATGCCGCTTTTGAAGGGAATATCATGGTGAACATCAAGGGGGACAAGAGAAGTGGGAGACATGCTGGGAAGTTGAGGCCGGGTTTCGAAGAGATATTTTCTGATATCTCGAATGTTCAGTACGAAGTGATTCAGAGACGGGGACTTTTGTTTAGTTGCGAGACAGTGAAACATCGGTGGCGTTCGGTTGATAGCAATATAGGGCAAATTGCATTGTTGTCTTCTTTTCCGGTGTTGTGTTATGTTTGTGCTTGTCAAGGAATGAAGTCGATGGGAGGTGTTGTGGCTGCCGCGTCTTGTCGATCCTCCGCGTCGTCATGTTCGCCACCTGCACGAAAGCTTGGCGTGCTATGGCTCTTCCAATTCCAATGGCAACTTCGACATGCTCGATCGATTTTCGTTCTAAAATATCTTTAACAATATGCCATCTTTCTTTTTATCTACCCACTGCTGATCTGGCAACAATGATCTGCTCACAAATACGTCTGTCATTACAGTGTGCTCCCCAGACTCGACCATCCCTGCTTAAAACGACCCAATATGACCAGCAGCAATAGCAATGGCTTCCGCCTCGGTCTCGAGTACCTTATCCCGCTCGCTTTTTTACTGCTCATCGCTGGAGGGCCCATCCAGCAATTCCTGTTCGGAGACCGTGCGTCCTCCGTACTGTCAACGAACGAGGCTCCCGTCCTCGACGCGGACAAACTGGTAGTCCCAGATGCAAGCCTGAGATGTCCACATCATTCATATGAGACACATATTCTCTCAACAGAGCCGCTTGTTGTGTACATTCCTGGCTTTCTTAGCGATGCTGAGGCAGACCACCTAGTGGAGATTAGGTGAGTGTCTTTGATTTCCCGGCACGTCTGCTACTGGTTCACTATCCTGCTATTCCATGAAGCACTATTCTAACACCCACCACACCTCCACTTCCTCTAACAACCTCCCAGCCTCCCACACTTCGCCCCGTCCACAGTCTGGTCCGGCAATTCCGAATCCCTCGACCCTACCGTCCGGGTTTCCGAAAAAGCCCCAATTCCCCGCGACACCACCGTAAGATGCATCGAGGAACGTGCGCGAGCGTTTCAAGGCTGGCGTCCCGATGTCTTTGTGGAACGACTATGGAGCCAGCGATATGGACCTGGCGGCCACTACGTCCACCACTATGATGGCGGCCCAGGCCGAGTCAGCAGCTTCATGGTGTACCTGGAGGCAAATTGCACGGGCGGAGGCACTAATTTCCCGAGGCTGAAGGTGCCTGGTGATAGGAGGAAGTGGTGCCAATTTGTGGAGTGTGATGAGGATGGCGATGGAGTGGGAACTGTGGAGGGGAAGGACGAGCACGAAGGCGACATTGAGAAGCTGGAAGGTGTGACATTTAAGCCGATTAAGGGCAATGCGGTGTTTTGGCTAAACTATGGACCTGATGGGAGAGGATATGAAGAAGCGTGGCATGCGGGCTTGCCCGTGACGGCAGGGACGAAAGTTGGATTGAATATTTGGTCGTGGTATCAGAAGGGACTGAGGGTGCCCGAGACATAGAAGACATGTAGAATAGATTATAGCTTGAACCACCTCTACGAACAAGTGATGTATCATGTCGCACAATCACTGGGACAATCACTAATCCCTGTCCTCTGGACTGCTCTCCGTTCTTGGTCCGTTCCCTTCATCAGTGTCTCGGAGAGTGCGCCTATCAGTTGGTTTCATTTGTGATTATGAGTTGCCGTCTGTACTCCACATGAGACAAGCGAGCGGCCGACGTCGGCATACCCAGCTGTACATAGCCACTTTGTCCTCTTCTCAGATATGCTAAGCAGTCCGATTGAGCTCAAACCAAGGCAATGTTGAAAAGCTATAGTGAACAAGTAACTAGTTCGGCGAGCACGAGACAGATATGTGCTGGCCTCTGCTGGAGGCTGGTTTCAGTAAGTGATCGTGTGCCTTGATTTGCATGCCAAGGCTCGTGACGGGTCTGAGCCCTGGAACCAGTAAAACCAGCAGCCGACGCTCCATCCCGCCGATTACATCTTTTTTCTTATTATCTCTTGTCATATCTGACTACGTCTCATTCCTTTACGAAACTCAAGGTTAAACTCGAACTACGTCTTTGGCCTCAGGTGCAGCCGAGCCATCCTCTGTTCGGCGCGGGACTCAAAGCTCGCGCGGGTGAGAGAGCTGGGCGTCTTCGGACCAGACGTCCGAGTCATGAAGTTTGGGGAGACGCTACAGGTTCGAAGTGTCCCTCAGTGGCGGTCTTGTATGTCCTGACTTCTTCCTCTTCTTCCTCTCGACGATAAAGCCAATCGAACCCTCTCTGTCGCGTACAACTTCAGTGCGTATCTGGAAGCACAAGAAAAAGCCAATGGTGATGCCTCTGATCGACGTCATGTTCCTGGCCGTTTGTGCCTTATCGCATTGCATGCAGAAACCTCTTGTACGAGGAGTGCTAATGCAGGAAGCTAGACAACATTGATTACAATGGTATCAAGCGACTGATCAAGGTCAATACCACACCGGGCAATGGCACTGCCATCTCGATACCTGGCACTGGCGATAGCGTCGGGAAGACCTTTTCCAACCAGCTATTCACCTCTCTGGACGATGAGCACAATCGTTTGAGCTTGTTCGTAAAGAGTAGGTGGTATGAGATTCGAAGTCGTCTGAGTAAGTGCTTAGCTGTCTACACTTGTGTGAATGTTGTGCTTATGTGACAACAGGCTCCATCGAGCGACACCTTCTTCAAGTCCAGGGCCGAGATTTCTCAACTCTGGACCAGAAAGCAGCATGGCAGACACGTCGGAAGTTCTCCAGGATCGAGTCTGATATCCTTGCGTGAGTGACACAGATCTAGTACTGAATATATCCATTGATCATTTCCAGCGTCGGTGAAGAACTGCAAAACCTGTCCAGGTTCATCTCTATCAATCGTCTCGCTATCCGCAAGCTTTGCAAGAAGTATGCGAAATGGTCAGGATCGACCACTCTGAGAGCACGAGTTGAGGATGAGATACTTGGCAAGGAAGGCACTTTCTCAGAATCTATGCTCAAGCCAGCTCTCGAGCAATACACCACATTCTTACACGACGTCCGCGCGCCTTTCGAAGAAACGCCTTCTGCTGTAGCAGCGTCAACATCGCAAACTTCACCTAGCAAACGTCCTTCAACGGCACAGAAAGCTTCACAATCACCCCTAGACTTTGACTGCTCGCTAGATCAATCATCGCCAGATGCAATTGTCGCAAAGTATTGGATACATGCAGATAACGTAACACAGCTTCGGATTCTACTTCTGCAACATATGCGATATGCCAATTTTGAACAAGGTGGTCGAAGACGATCGTCCTGCAACGCCTTGGAGCTATCTAAAGCCGTGGCCGCCGACAACGAGGATAGTAGCGGATTGATTATTCTGGACAATGTCGACACATATGATGACAACAGTGAGGCTTCAGAAGTGAGAAAAGACTTTGCCAAGGCTAGGTGGTGTAACACGAACGATGCTGCGGTGTCTCTTACAAGGTCTGATGCTGCCAGCTCCACCCCATTACTAACCAAGCTTTATCAAACGCAACTCTACGACTTCCTCGACATTCGGAACTCGTCTAACCTGCAGTCCTCATCTGTCGCCAAAGAGCTCCGTGCCTGGCTAGAAGGGCACAAAGATGTCAAACCAGTAGCATGTATACGCTCGCGTAAAAGTCGATTCACAAGCTTGGAAAACAACAACAATGGAAGCATATGGGCAGCGCTGGACGAGGACGTTGTTATGTCTAGCATCTCCTTGAAGCAGCTCAAGTCGTCAGACTTTTATATGAAAAGCAGTCAAGGAGGAAGTCGATTCAAGCATGCTGTACTTGTCGTACATGCCGAGGGTGATGATCGTGGACTCATTGGAATGCTCGACAAATCTCATTTGGTATGTGGTATCAGCGAGTAATCGTAGCACATCAGCTGATCGAGATCTGCCAGACTGAACGAGTAACCGACTTCTCGCTCGAGCAGCATGCAATATACGAATGCTGCAGACCAGCTGGGATGCCAAAGCCATCATGGGTGAGAAGTCCACCTCTTCCATCCCAACTGCGCATCCATCTAATCCACCCCAGCACGCCCAACTCACCAAAGACATCCGCCACCTCCCCGACGCACCACCACCCTTGCAATCTCAATCCCGCAGATCCTCCACCTTCGGCATCTCCTCTCCCCGCCGCACTTCCCGCTCCGGCGCCTCGGGCTCTCAATCGCAAGGTCAAAGCACTCCACCCACAAGCCTCACCCGCAGTCCCTCCGAACCCTACCTAGCAATCTGCCCTCCAAAGCTCTCCAGTCGCGACGTGTCGTCCAAGCTTCGTCAACAGCAGCGCCGCCAGCACACTCCAATCCCCGAAGAAGCACCCGCAGATCAGCAAACCTACTGGAACGAATACGACCACCCTGATTCCGAGTTTGGCGGCGACGACGGCGGATACGTCATCTACATCGATCCCAATGCGTCGATGTTCCCAGGCCAGAAGACACTAGCGAAGTGGTATGGAAGTGTGCGGCGGCTGATTCCGCAGCAGCGGAATGGGAAAGAAGGAGGCGACATCGAAAGACAGAATAGCAGCGACACACTTGCGGATACGGCACATTCGCAGTCGATCTCGATCTCGATTGACAATTCGAACTCGGACTCGGAGGACGACGACGAATCACCGACGGGCGGCAGGAAACCTCTACTCCATAGTCATTCAAATCCATACGGCACTATCGCAGGTACTTCATCTCGTCCTACTTCGGCAGCAACACCTTCACGTTGGACTCGCTACACACATCCCACGACTTCCTCCCTCTGCCTCGCGGCTGCAGTCGTCATACTCGGTATTGTTTCAATCCTTCTCGCTACAGGTCGACGCAAGGCACGGCGGACTGTTGAAGTGGGTGTTCTGGCGGGCGTGGTTGCGGCAATCGTATTCGTCGGGTTAGCGGTGGGTGGAATGGTGAGGAGCGGAAGGGGCAGTGGGAATGGACGCGGTGGAGGAGGAGTGCGAGGGACGAAAGGCATGATGCTGAAAGTGCTGCTGAAGTGGCTGGCGGCTGTGGCGGTCTGTGTTTGGGCGGGGTGGTTGGGGACGGAGGTGCTTCTCTAACAACGTCTGTGCAGGGGTTCGTGGGGCCAGTAGTGTCAATGAGTCAAGGCATTGACGTGATAGTGAGCAGTGAATGAGCACAATGGCTTGATGATGCAGAGTAACATCCCGTGGTCTTGCCAGCGCGGATCCGGTTCCTTGGCTAACTTGTCTTCTTCCTTCCTTTGCTCCTGCCTTCCTTCGTCACCGCCTTCCTCGATTCCTTCTCCCCGCCTCTCCTCCAGACCTTCCATTTTGTCCGATAGTGATCAGCTATCTTCTCGTGGTCAGCCAGCCAGCCAGCCAGCCAGCGAGTACAGCACAGCAACGCAAGCCGTTCTATCCACTCCGCCCAAGCCCACTTTGTTGTGGCAAACACGCTGCAGCTCGACCCGGTTGTAACTCGACTGGTGGCCAAGCGTTCGGGCAACTCCGCTCCATTGCGTGGGCTACTGACGCGTGCCGGGCACTTCCTCATCCGAGACGCTCCTTTACAAGCTCTTGTCGTTATTAGGGGGTTGGCTCCTACCGGCTTTCTGATAGCCAGAGTTCAACGGCTAGATTTTGTTGGTGCCTCTGGTATGGCTTCCGATCTTTACGTTGGACAGATGAGATACAGTCTGCCTCTCAACCAACCTGCTCGCCAAACGCCTCATCCAGCACAGCCACAGGCGCGCTGCACAGATATACCGTCAGCAGCGGTATATCGCGCATCTGTGCCGCCATAGGAGTGAGAAAAGCAGCGGGATGTGCGCCAGCATCTTTTCCTGCTGTATGTGCCATCACCTCAAAGTCCTCTGCCTCGTCTTCGTCTGGGACTGCTGTTCCTGGCTCATCCTCGAGGCTGTCATGTTGCTTCTGCTTCTTGCTCGTCCGTGTGCCTGCGGTGGAGTTGGTGGTGCTGTCTTGGCTACTATCGACGGATCGTTTGCGCTTTGTGCCTTGCTGTTGCGGATCCTCAGGCGCAGGCGGGGCGGTTGATAGAGGTTGTGTAGATTCGGGCTGGGCAGGCTTCGTCTTGATTTCCGTGGGGATCGTGGTCACGGAGGTGTATTGGTATAGTCGCGGTATTGGCGCTTTTGGCAAATGTGTGGCGTTTTTCTGCTCGGCCTCCTTGGCCTCTGTAGTCGTCTCGTGTGCCGCACGCTCAGAGGCACGTCTGGCCAAGTCGCGCTTCAGGATCTCGACGATGCTGATGAGTTTGCTCGCAACGTTGGCTTTGGCGCGTATGATCACGACCGTACATGTCTTGCCGGGCGGATCTTTCGAGGAGACAGCTTCGTCGTCTGGTCCTTTATTTTGTGCTGACGAGACGGGAGGAAGCACGCCGAAGATGCGCAATATCTGCGTCACTTTCTGGTTGATCTTCGTGGAGGAGATGACATTGAGATTGTATATTTCGTATAGGGAGGAATCAAGGACGACAGCATCGTTCATTGCTCTCGCGCGTATGGTGTGGTCCGTGTGAGGGTTTCTCATGGCGAGAAAGTATTTAGTCTTTGGCCGGACCTAGATCCGCTGTTGACGTCGATCTTGCATGTGTTCGACATTTATTTATTGTCGCCGGGCAGCATCGGTAAGGTGTACAGTAGGTGAACAAGCTCTCCCGTTTCTATGCCTGAAAGCTGAAGTATTTGACATAGTCGCAAACTCACCACCACATCTCGTCAGAGAAACGACAGCATGGACGGAACATTACAACACCTTTCACGCTCTTCCCAGAATACCATCATCGGAAAGGACGTCCAGACCAACAGCATCAATTCCGGTCAACACTCCCCTCATCTCCAGGGCGAATTGACTGCCCGCACGGCAAATGACTACGGTGCTAACAGCATCAAGGCCCACGCCTACCCTGGACTAGCACGCACGAATGTGGCTGCCACACCGGACAAACCTGAAGGTACTGCGGAAGATGGATGGGCAGAGAAGCACAAGCACTTGACTGTAATGCAGCAGCATTGCGTATACTGGGATGCGGATGGGGATGGGGTCATCTGGCCGCAGGACACATACAATGGCTGTAGGGCGTGGGGCTGGAACATACTGTTGAGTGCGATTGCAACCTTTCTGATCAATGGGAATCTGTCGTATCCGACCCAGGCTGGAATTCTACCTGATCCGTATGTCTGGCTGAGAGATAGCGTCCCTCTCGATCGATGATTGCACCGCACTAATTGCTAACGTGTTGTGACAGCTTCTTCCGCATCAACATCAACCGAATCCACCACGACAAGCATGGCTCCGATAGCATGTCTTATGATAATCAAGGGCGCTTCAGACCTCATGCCTTTGAAGAGTTCTTCGACAACTATGATCGTGGGAATAAAGGCGGCCTGAATATGGGAGACATCTACCATGCGTGGCTTGGACAGCGATTGGTGTTTGACTTCTTCGGATGGTCCGCTATGTTCTTTGAGTGTAGGTAGCGTTCTACACCACAGAAAGGGTAACTCGTACTGACACTCTACAGGGCTTGCGACGTATCTGCTCTTGTGGCCAGAAGATGGGATCATGAAGAAGGAGGATGTTCGTCGGGTCTTCGATGGGTCGATCTTCCAGTTCAAAGCGGATGAGTATGCTAGGAAGCAGAAGCTGGCTGTCAAGCCTTATGGTCGTTGATGGCTGTTCACGTTGCGGTTTGCGGAGAACTGTAGCAATGAGTAAGATGACGATAACGAAGCTCACGATGCCAATGAGACCGGAAGTCCATGATAGAGATAGACCAAGATAGAGACTGCACCATTATCAAAACAATGATACCGCGAAACTCCGCATCTGATCAAATCCAGCTGTAGTTGTAGCGAAGAGAGATGATTCAGCTTCGAAACAATACTGAGCTGCAATGTCATTGCCTGGTGTAGGTGTATCCACGCTATGCTATCCACATGGCGCAAGCTCGTGGTGGGGAGGACGCTGAAACGTGCACAAAACGGCAGCCCATCTGTCGCATGTGCGCATAAAGGTCGGTGTTCGAGATAATTTGACAAGGTGGTATCTCGATACCTTTGACGTTGCTTGTTCTGAAGCTATCGAACATGTCAGTACACTACTCAGTACTCAGTACTCAGTACTCGCTATCCTGTAGTGTGCTCGATTATGCGTCCACGCAAGCAAAATGGTGCAGATCAGGGGGCGTGACCAATGAGATGAGCTTCCTACCGAGCCATATGGTGGTGTCATTTAAGTGTCATGATTCGTGTGCACTGGTCCTGCTCCCTTGTCTCACCCACCTCACCTCTCTTCTCTTTCAACTTCATCCATCCTCGGTTCTCACTCTTTCACTCCTTTCGACTCCTTTCCGCCGCCTTCTGACCGAATTGAGTCATCCTTTCACGCAATCGATGACTATCTCGCGCTGAACCCCTCTTCGATTCTTGTCTGATCTTGACGATAATGGACAACTGACAATCACCATTCCCAGCATCCTCATCATCATCCTCATCCTCCTATCTTCCACGTCAGCAATCATCTGGGATAATATTAGAGTTTGTCCGCTAAGGTAGTTCAGCCTTTCAGCGGATAAAAGAAGTGGGCAGAGTGGATCCGACAGACAGACACGTGCCATCTGGTCGCGTTTTCCGGACCTTCGTCCCAAGCTCCAAGTCTCCCTCTCTATCTCTCTTACAACAACGTTCACATTTTCGATCTTTGCGACAACACCGCTGCGACTTGTTTGCACACAACTGCTCTGCTACACAACAGTTCATTTCATTGCGACAAGCTATACTCATACTAATCTCTTATCGACGCTGGTCGTCCGTCCCTCTTTTTGCGACACAACAAGCGCATCCGCGCCTGCCGCCGTTGCGGTGGCTTACCTAAACATCGCCACAACACCCACAACACCACATCAT
>Ga0058698_10000914_pt1 | contig 14466 bp, 12 predicted proteins | sample AgamicAsSfe_FD_67288 | JGI IMG/M metagenome (GOLD analysis project Ga0058698, IMG submission 67288) | Agave microbial communities from Guanajuato, Mexico - As.Sf.e | ecosystem: Host-associated > Plants > Phyllosphere > Phylloplane/Leaf | place: Guanajuato, Mexico | collected 2012-05-30
GGAATTGCGGCGGCCACAAGGTGTAGTGAGTAGCAAATCGTCCAACGAGAAATGCGTGGTCACAGGCATGAGCAGCAGTGGTAGCTCGACTAGGAAGTCACAAGGTGGTGACATTCAGTGCTATGTGCGACTAGCTAGGTCATCATTGATGATCTCATGGTTCATCGTAACCAGTGTTCGTATCGACCCTCGATCATGAGGAGCCTCTTCTTCATTGTCCTCGATGAGGGAAATGTGAAGTGACAAACCCATCGTGTAGCCAATAGACCTTGCTGTCTTCCTGGCTCCTCACCAACTCTGTACCCAAGCCGAAATGTTGGGACATCATATCATCCTCAGTATCATATCATCTCCAATGCCACCTCATCCATTCAGCAGCACCATCATCGTCATCCATTCCACCACATTCTCCCTTCTCATTCGATCCCCATCAAGTCGCGTCCACTTTAAAATCAACACCGCGACCATCCCAGTCTAATCTTATTCTAAACTCTGCAAAAGACACAAAAAAAAGCCAACCCGCTTGTGTAATATGCATACCCAATCCGAAAGTGTCATTCATGTTTCTCCTGGACATCGCATCGTGGTCTTCAGTGTTTTAACGTCAAAATGCCAGACAAAACGCCGCCAATATAGTTGTTGAGAGTACCCGTCATGTATTCGTAGTCATATAATCTCCATTGCTTTTCGTTGTTCCTGCTCAGCTGTTGTTCTTCGCCATGCTGGGAGATGCTCGTCGAGCTCGAGGTCTCGTAATGGTACAATTGTGCAGGTGCTGATTTCGGTTGCGGGGAAGTGTTCGTGTATCTGTTGCTTGAGGTCTGTGGCTCGCATGTCCTGATTCTGCTGCGAGTTGCTCATGACGACTAGATGTAGTTGATCCCGTTCACGCCGTTGACACCATTCATGCCGTTCGGAGATTGTGGACCATTGTAGCCAGCATACGCCTGCTGCAAGTACTGCTGTTGCGCCATCTGCTGCATCTGCATCTGCTGCGAGTGCTGCATTGGCATAGAGTACTGCTGAGGAGGCGACATCACCTGACCACCCTGCTGGTAGGCACCCTCGTGGCGATAGTGGCGATTGTCGTGGCGGGCTACGTTCTCATTCTGGCCGTTGTATTGAGACAGCATGCCATCGATTGAAGGCCGCTGGGCATGAAAACCACTGGCGTAACCTTCCATACCAGCACCAGCTTGAGGTCCACCATCATCAGTGCCCGACAGAGTCTTGAGAGGAGATGTTCTGTCCATCTCGGTGACGCGGCCTTGGAAGCGACGACCATATGGCTTGTGACGCATGCGATAGAGCAGAGGGCGGACTTTCTCGCAGAGGATCTTCTGGTCTTCGAGTGTGGCATACTCCCACGCAGTCTGCACAACGTAGTTGGAGTATGGATCATCAGCAAGACGCTCAAAGTCTGGAGAAGTAACAATCTCTTGGATCATGATGCTGCGGACTGATGGCTCAGCGATGCGGAGACATTTCTCGACGACGTTCGAGCTGAACTTCTGTCTGGAGAGTGCAGAAATCTTGCCGATGAACATGTGGCACATCGGGCTGGAGAATCTGGGCTCATTCTGATCCAAAATGTACTGCAAGACGTAGTTGCCGAATGGATCCTGAATCAGAGGCATGGCACTCCTGGTAATGGCTGCAATCAGAGCTTGCTTCTGGTCGCCAGTGGCGTGGTCTATGCATCTCTGGATGACGCAGCATCCATGACGGTGAGTGCCGACTGCAACACAATTGTTCGCAACGGCGTCGAAGATGAACTGCGCGTCGGTGTTGGTCAGATGATTGAGACATTTCTGTATGACATGGTTGCCATTGAGGTCCTGGATCATGCGAACGACCTCATTGCGAAGTGCATAGATGACAGTACGAATCTGGTTGATCGTCAGCAAATGCGCCTCGACTCACATGGGCTGATTACGAACCTGTTCCTCATTGACCACGTATTCAATCATCTTCTGCAAGGCTCTGGTGCCGTGCTGATTGAGTGCGATATGTACCATTTGATGCGAAGAGTTGTTGATGAGCATGGTTCGATGGTTCTCGGTGCCGACCTCCAACAACTTCTGGCACAGATAATTGCCGAAAGGATCTGAAAATTAGTTAGCTCAGAGGAGCGACTCGAAGAGTTTCCTGACAACTCACCAATCATGAGATCAGCCATGTGGTCTTTGATCTCCTCGAAGATCATCTGAATATCCTTGGCATTGCGCTCTTCGAGCTTCTTCTGAAGGTATCGACAACCATGTTGATCCTTGCACAATCCGTAGATCTCACCCTTGATGTCCTTGAGAGGGATGTTGTTGAAGCGAGTGGATTCTTGAGAAATGTTAGCACATTGTACCACTTCATTGTTGACAGTACATACCTTCGCCGCCCTGGGTGCGCCTCTGCTGAATGACACGAGCTTGACTGTCCTGACCACGAGCGCCATTGTATTGTTGATAGTTGCCATAGCCGACAGGTCCTGCTTGGTATTGGCCAGGCTGAAAACCTGGGGCTTGGTAGCCAGCATTGTAGCCTTGTGCCTGGAAGGGCTGGAGAGGCTGTGATTGAAATCCTTGTTGTTGCGCAAGTTGTCCTGGCTGAATCTGCATAGTGTTCATAGCCGCATTCAAGATGTGCATCTGATCCATGCTGATGTAGCTACCTTGTCCAGTCTGGCCTGGAATTCCGTTGGCGGGCGACATCGGCCCAGCCGAATCGGAGGCCTTGGTGGAGTACATGCGCGGCGCAGGGCCGAAGGTGGGAGCTTGAGCGTGAAGCACAGAATTCGCCGAAGCTTGAGTTCTTGTCTCTGGCTCAACATTGTCCAAGATGGTTGAGAGGTCACGGCTGTGTCGGTTGTTGATGGCACCTGCAGGGATACGACCAAGACTTGCATTGTGGCTGTGGAAACGCTGTTCGGCAGTGGCACTAGTGGGCGTGACCTGCGTCGAGGTTGCATTGTCATTGAGGCTGCCGATAGTCGGAACACTAGAGGTTGAGAGAGAAGTCATCAACTTGGTGGGAACTCTACTGGAAGAGTTTGAGGCCGCAGGGTTTGGCAGAGGAGCCGGACGCTTAGTCTCGTTGAAAGTGACTCTTGCACTCATGGAATGACGGTTCGAAGATGCGCCCTTTGTAGGACTGGTATCACCATATTGCGCAGGCTGAGAGAGATCAACTCCGCTAGCAGGAGGAGACTCAGGACGTAGGAAAGATCCAGCAAAGGTAGCTCCGGCTGGCATTGACGCGCGTACGTTGTGAGGTGCGAACGCGGACGACCAGCCACGTACATTGTTCTCGGCTTCCATGTTCTGAGAGTGAACACGATCGAGAGCGTCATTAGAGGTGCTTTGCGACATGGCGGCCGAGGTGACGTCGCTCCTGATGAGAACAGGGAAATTGTCGCCGTTCTTGGACATTGACAGAATTCCTGACGCAGGACGAGAGGTCTGTTTGCGAGGTTGTTCTTCCTCGTCGCCAAACAAGAAAGTAGTTGTATCGACGCCGCCGAGTGCTGAAGCCAGATCTGCGAATCCTTGACGATGATCTCGTCTAGTCACTGGCATGGAGTTGCGGTTGCGACTGCTGGAGTATTAGCGATTTGGGCGAATGATTTCGAAAGCAGAGAGAGTTGAGGATGGTAAAAGCGGGACCGTTGTAATTGAGAAGAAAGAGAAGAGAGAAGTTGCAAAGGAAGTGAAGAATAACAGGCAAAGGTAGTGCCGGGGTCAACAATAACAGAGCGAACAAGATCGGATCTGAGGTTGCTAGTGGAGACGAAGTCATGGGCACAATTAAAAGACTGCCTTGTCATCGTCCTCTTGCCCTGCTGAGTTATTTGCTCTGCCTCGCTCTGGCGTACTCGATGCTTGCTTTATTGTTCAGATGACGAGGAAAAGCAAACAACGGAGCTGAATACAAACTGAAAAGAATAGAAAAACACTTACGAAGCAGCTCCGCGATGATTAAAGCTGAGCACATTGTCACTGTACTCATCCTGTCCTTCATCGCCTTCCGAGTCATTTCGACTGCCGGGCACAGAATAAGGCATATGACCTGCGCCACCGGTGAGAGCTTGGTACGCTCTCGCTCTCTCGACCGGGGGTGAGGTCACTTGAGAGCCCGCTCTACTTGGCCTATTGATCACGCCCGGCGGGGAGATGACACCAGAGGCTGAGAAGCGATTGGGACGTGACAATACAGAGGGAAAGCCGTTGTCCTGGAATTCAGGAGGTGTGCTTGGCTCGCTCTGCTGTCCGACCCCATCGTGGTATTGTGCCATATCTTGGAGTGCACGGTTCTCCAATGCCTCTATGCGATCCATTTCTTGCTGGAACTGTAACTTCTTTTGTCTAAGATACTCATATTCTGCTTGCTTCTTCTCCAGCTGAGCACGAGTCAGTGAGAGATCATTATTTGGAGCAGCTCGTTACAAGAAAGATATTGCCGCGCGTTTCTTCATGCTATTGTGGTGTTCCTGATCGTAAGGATGTATGGGTGAATCAACTTACAATCTGGGATTTCCTAAACATCTGTATAGAACATAAACAATTAGCGAAAGTGGTACTTTCCAGGATGAGCCAGTACAAAACAACAGCCACAACAATGACATGCTGCGAGTGACCATCTTGGCCATTTGTTCTCCCTTTTCCACATGCTTAGACATATATGCTCACATACCGAGTCGTGGTTGCCATTTGTCTCGATTACAGACCTTCGTTGTCCCCCGAGCGTGGAAAGGCTCGACAACGTCGAGACGCTCTGTGTTGTGAATCTTCTTTGCAGGCCATTTCGTGTATCAAAGGCAGACGATTGAGAAACAGGCCGGCTGCTAGTGATTCGAGGTGTGGGATTGTAAAAGGAGAATGCTGGATCGTCGTTGGAGGAAGAGGTATTCGTACGATGGAGACGGAGGTTGTCCAGGCGGTCTGTAAGACCCATTGAGAATGTCATTGCTTCTTTACTGTCACTATCGGACTCAATGTCAGTATAAGATCTCTCCTACAGGGCATGTGATGTCCTCCTCGAGAAACACTTACTGCGATTACAGACTCGAGTATATACTGCGAGGATATGCTTTATCTTCTTGCTCCGCGGTGAGTATACTGATATCAGACCTATGCTGGTTGTCTAGGAGAGTCTCTAGTGAGTAGAGCCAAGTCGTTGGCGGCGTCACAGGCGGTGTGAACGGCCAGGGTTGAGATTCAAGAAAGCGCCGAGCTCGTGCCAGGTCTCCGGCTAGAAGACTCCACGATAGGCTACGAAGATGTCGGTGGAAAGCAAAGAAGCAGTATGTCTTCGGAGACCCTGAGCGAGGAGCAAATAGCAAGAAACAAGAGCAAAGTTCAGACGAAAGACGAGTCTCTCAGCTGGCAGTGAGGGGGGTTACGTTGGGTTAGAGTGTGGAGTCGGCTGCAGGGCAAAGCACGTTCGTCCCGTCTAGCTCGAAGCGACCGTGCAACAAGGAGCACGAAGTCAAGCTGTCCACAAACGAGCTATCTAATGATGGTCGAGAAATATGGTTCTGCTGATATCTGCCCAAGTAATATGGCGACATACTATCTGCTGAAACGACAATGTCTCGCCTGACAAAGACAACGACCCCTTCACTGTCGCTCTTTCCATGCATGTGCCGATCGTAGTAGAGGCTCTTCTTTGACATATTTCCCGCACGCACATCTCGAGATGCAGGTCTGTTACACTGCCCGCTGAGCCTCCTCATGCTTTCTCCCATGCTTTGCACATTCTGCCGCTACCAGCAAGACGGACAAGACGCTGGAGCCTGAATGTATCTTGTCTAGTCGACGCGAGAGACGCGTTAAAATAATTCCATTGGATAAGCAAGAGGGATAAGCAACGCTAGAAAGCAACTAAAGTTTTAGGCTCTCAAGATAGCCCTTACAAACGCCGCCAGCCTTGAGCACAGACATCCACATCGAGACCACCATGTCGCCCCCAGAGCGTTGTAAGGTGAAACTCGTCTAAGAAATGTGACAAGAAGAGATGAGGTGTCCTCGCTTAGCACAGTGAGACATATTCATCTACCCACCACTACCACAACATAGCACCACTATGACAGGTCAATGGTCGACAAGCAACTGTATACAGTAATGTACCGCTGCAATTAAGGCACCCTTCAAGGCGTCCCGCAGACCCTGAGCAAATGGTGGCTGACTTGGCCGAGCTTGTCTCGACTCCGATGTATACATGTATTTCTGTACTAGGTCAGTCGGGACATGTCATGGCCACATTGTAAGCTGTCAGGTCTTAGCTTGAAGCAGTATGCTCGGATGCTCCATGTCCGCGGCACGACATTCTATGCTGAATCGAAGAAGAGGCACAACGCTAGTGACGAATCTGGCAGGTTCAAGCCTGTTTAGACCCTGTCCCTGAAACTCGAGACGACAACATCAGTCGGCCAGCACAGCAGTTGTAGCAGAACACCAAAGCTGTTGGCTGGCACCACAGCTCACGCTACTATCCGTAGCCTGCACTGTCAGGATGTATCCTCGTAGACTCCTGTCTTTAGTCATTCTTGCGGTCTTTGTGATCGTTCTCCTCTTTGTCACGACACTGGGAACCACGCCATCTTCACCCGTGCGCGTGCCAACGGTCGCCGACTTATCACAAGGTGTCAAGCAGGTTCTTGCACTCCCCAAGCTACCGGATTTATACACTCCATTTGGACCAACAGCACACAAGCCACCAGAGCAAGCAGACAGCAGCGATGGAGGTACAAAGTGGTACAGTGACCTCAAATGGCTGAACCCATTCTCCTCAGAAACAACCCTCGATGATGAGCGAGCTCTGCTCCCTCCCTTGCCCAAACGTCAACCGATCTATACCTGGTACCACCCTTCGACAGAGCCAAGCCAAGCAGAAGCAGAGAGTGCTTTACTGCTCACATGGAGGAGAGCTTGGTATGCCAAAGGCTTCAGACCCGTTGTGATTGGTCAACCTGAAGCAGCGAAACATCCACTTTTTGAAAGAGTCCGCAAGCTGAAGCTAGATCCGAAGCTGGAGGAAGATGTATACAGATGGCTTGCATTCGGCCATATGGACGGTGGTATACTTGCGAGCTGGCTTGCATTCCCAATGACCAATGTTGACGATCCAGTACTGGCATTCTTGAGTCGAGGCAGATTCTATCCATTGCTGAAGTTCAGAGAGCTAGCTGGCGGCTTGGTATGCGGCGAAGGACACAAAGTGAATGCAGCCATCGTCGACTTTCTGGATTCGTCGGAGCTTGACAATGCTCGAACATTATTTGACGCGATATCCACGGAAAGCTGGCAGAACGTTGATGCGGAGAATGCTATAGCTTATTACGATATCGATTCCAGTTACGAGGAAGTGCGACAAGAAGCTGAGATCTCTCGTGCTAGCGGGTTAAACATGCTGAATCTGCTTATCACTGCACATCTTCACACTACTTGGCAAGCGGGCTTCCCCGACGGCATAGCCGTTTTGAAACCACATCCAGAACGGATGACGGCGGTAATGGAAGCCTCTTTACGTCTTGCTTGCGACCTGATCTCCTGCCCGATATCTCCGATCCCTTCCAGCTGCCCTCCAAACATTCCCAATTGCACACCTTGCGTAGGCTCAATCTCAACCTTGCCACTATCTACGCCTCCAACATTCGAGAACTCGACAGGACGGTTCACTATAGGCTGCGTGCCACATCCGTACACTTTTACAACAGTCAAGCACAACAGAGAGACGATAGATGTGCCATTCATCCGTCGTGAAACAGATCGTGATAGCTGGTTGACCGCTACGACGGCGGCATTGCTGGGGGATGTACTTGGTGGTCCTCAAAGACTGGTGCTGTTCAAAGAAGCTGTTGCCAGCCCTTTTGCGGTCGCACATTCTCTGTGGGTGACTGCCGAGCGTGCCGAGGCTATGCAACCTGAATGGTTATTCGGCTTCAATTTGCAACGTGCTGGACGCCTTTCCCCAACTCGCGATAGTAAGGCTTTCGTGCCATCGATAGCCCAACTTGCAAAGGAAAGGATGCTCCTCGAGCTAGCAAGAGAAACCCTACAGAGCGGCCAGCAGCAGCCTCTGATTGATAGTGTCGCGGCTTGGAATCTGGCCGATTTCGAGGCTTGGCGCTTCGTGCAAGCGTTTGCTGTTCGGAGACGTACTGAACGTGAGAAGTGGGAGACCGAAGAGAAGAGGTTCGCTGGCGCCGCTACGTGAGGAGGTCAAGTACCAGTCATAGACTTCCTAAACTTTCACGACTCTCCTAGCTTCCACCCCCTCGACCACAGCTGGGGAGGCATTCATGCATCCTCATTCGAAAGCACGCGTTGATGCGGTCTCGTGTGCCTCGTCCTTGTCAGCGCCGCCCAAAGCAAAGAGCTTTCCGTGAACGGCCAGCTGCTACGCCGCGTTTCCCTGCTTGCAGCTGTCCAGCAAACACTGAAGGACAGGGGAGTAGCCCGTGCCTTGGACGATTCCGAGCACAAAGCCGCGAACGTATCACTCGCAACTACGTTCACTTATTCGGGTTGCCAATGCCTGCCGAATTGATCGTGGCATTCTAGCATTTGGTGCAAGATGTCACTATGGACAGCAAGGTAAAGGAACCGGCGATGGTGCTCCATGAAGTCTCGTTGCGCGATAGCCCGGTATTGAAGAACATCAAGGTGATATGCACGCATTCTACACGATGTCGCGAGCGCCATTCTTCGAGCTTGTCTGAAGGTGCGCTGGACTAAGCTGGTGGGCTAAATAATATGTGTCAATCTTCAGCTGGAGCTGTAGGGAGGTGTGCCGATGCCTGTCAGTGGGTTTCTGATATCGGATGGGAATGGAGAATTGCTGAGGTTAGTTGAGCTAAGAAGTGCTGATCTGGATTGCAATGTCGAAAAGAGACAGGAAGTGGGAGGTCTTTCGCTGGGCCCAATTTTTGCGAGTATCTGGTTCTACGTGTACAATCTTGTCTCACTGCCAGCTTCATACCACCGCTCCATTTAGCTAGTACCTATACTGTCCTCGTCTCTGTGTCAAGTGTTACTGCTTCATACCGCGTTCTGGCAGTACCTGGATAATGCATTAGTTGGGTGCCTTATTTGAATCTAGTGTCCTCATGCCTCACCTTTGCCCGACAGTAGAGTTGTGCTATTGCATCGCCAAACAAGACCTTAGCTATCTTGAGCCCTGTGATGGCGTTCCATCTCGCACCCGTGTGCCAGTCCGATATGTACCACGTACTCACACCCACAACGAGCTCCATGGCCCAGCTCATCCGCGCGCTCCCAATCCTCCCTCGACCTCGACCTCATTCCTTCCAGGTTCCCACATCCAGCCATTTCGCGTCCGAGCAAAGCACATTACCAGTGCACCAAAGCACACATCCGTCCCCAAATGACTCTCTTCTCAATCACCCTCCCCAACTCCGCATTCCTCCATAACCTGCACAACCCTTACACCACGCTGCTCCGCAAGCAATCCCATGACGTTCTGCCCAATGTCGCGGATGCCGTTGTATGCGTGCAGAAGGCCGATGTGCTGCTTCACGGTATGATCTGCGTGGGCGAGGACGGCGGCGCGTGTGCTTTCGGTGAGGGGTGCGGGCGCAGAAGTGGGCTTGGGAAATGCAGTGCTGGGAGCTGTGGCCGTTGCAGCTCCATCAGCAGGCGCCGCTGTGTTGGACTCGGCAGATTGCTTGGCAGCAGGGCCTGCGTCGTCTGAACCCGAGGCTACATCGCTACTTTTACTCGCTGACGCTGAGGCAAGCACATGAGCGGGAATGAGCGAGAGCATGTCAGTGATGAGCTGGTCGCGTTGGGCGGAGAGCTCGGCGATTTGAGCGAGGAGACGGGAGGTGTGGTCGCGGGATTTGGTTGCTGAGGTCTTGGTTGGTGAGATCATTGTGCGTGTAGAGTTTTATTATGAAGAAGTTAGTGAGTTAGTGTACAGATGATTGTCACGTCGGAACTTGGGATGCGAAAAGGAGACAGTGTCGAACATGACTCAGCAAGGATTCACAAAGAACGAAAGGGGCCAGGAGGGAGTACTGAAACATAGGGGAATCAACATGAAACAAGGAGCGGATATTGGATTGCCAAGAATGGATTAGCGTCATGCACGGTCGATCAGGTCATACTAAATTATGCTGTCCTCCGTAGAGTTTCTTGATATACGCCCAAACTTGGGTCAATACATAAGAACATTCATAGCTAACTAATTAGCTGAAGGGCAGTATTGATCACTCAACGAATGCGTCCTATTTTCATAGCATCCGTCGGCAACCCCGGTAGCACATATGCGCACACACTACACAGTGCAGGGCATACTCTCCTCGCTGCCATTGCATCCTATGCAGGGTTCTCCCCATTAGTCATCTCGAAACAGCTCACCGGCACGAAAGGTCGTTTTACCCACTCCGATGCGCAAGGGGTAGCGTTTTGGGAATCACCCAGCTACATGAACGACAGCGGTCCAGATCTCGCTACCGCCTGGCGAAAATGGAGTTCTGGGCAGCGTGCAGACGTCAGCGATACTGGCGATAAGCTGGAACCTCGTCTGATTATCCTGCACGACGAGCTGGAGCTGCCATGTGGGAAGGTGTCAATCAAGACGAGTTTTGGCGGTTCTGCACGCGGGCACAACGGGCTCAAAAGCTTTCTGAGTATGCCCAATATGAAGCAGCTTGAGTTCACGCGGGTGGGAGTGGGTATTGGACCGAGGCCGCTGAGTAGAGAGCCAGATCAGGTGGCGAAGTATGTGCTGAAGAAGATGTCTGGAGAGCAGAAGTCGAAGATTGAGGGACTGGCGGGGGAGGTGTGGGCGGCGGTTGAGAGGATTAGGATGGGTGAGGAGGCTGGTGGGAAGGCGAAGGCACCGAAGGTGAAGAAGGAGAGGAAGGAGAGGGGATCGAGTCATCCGCCGAAGGAGAGAGTGGTGGAGGGGTTGGAGCATGTCAGGTCGCATTCTGTTTGAGGCATGAGGGCAGTCATCATCCTGCATTCCTTGCTCTACTTGCGAGGAAGAAGATTGAGCTGAAAGTCCAAGTCGAACACTTTTTGTCGCACTATAGCTGCGACACGGCTCGGGTACCTGCATAAGTGGCGCAATCCACCTTGCATAGGTAGTGGCGTAAGGCAATCTTGTGTAACACAAGGTCTTGGTCATGCGGTCACGGTCATGAGGCCAAGTTGCATGCTTTCAGCCTACCAACCGAGGTCTTTACAATCTCCCAAACACATCACAGGCGTCCGTCCGGCCATCACAGGGTACTCCCGAAACATGGCACACTTGTTGGACATGCCAGCAGAAATCCTACAGCTCATGTCTTCATCACTAACGCGAGGTGATCGCTTTTGTCTCACTTTGACATGCAAGAGACTAGCATCAGTCATCTCGTATCTGAGCATCGGTTCTTCTTGGCTCAATGCCTTGAAGAACGGTGGCGAATTCCAGCGCTTCGTTCAAGCTCATCTTCGCGTCGAAGCTGGATCAGTGGGCAATATCAGATATCTCATCTGTACCGCATGCGGCAAGCTGAAGTTGAGATGCCACAAGCAAGGCTTCTCTGATGCTCAATCCGAGGTCCATGTACTATACCGATACTGCATCAAATGTCAGAAAGGTGTGGTATATGTGAATGGAGAAGAGCTGAACAGATTGTCAAAGGGCGAGCTGGGACCGATGGATGAGCTCAGGTAATCATCAAGATTGGAGGTACACAGCATATTCGATGGCCTCAGCCTTAACGTGGCAAACTCCGCACCATCACCGTCTCTAGGCAGTAGACTCTCAACTTGTCTAACGCGAGACTTCTGCTCACAAAGCACATCATATCATATCATATCATCTCTCCCACCAATAATTCTCATATATTCTCAGGACACTTCAGCATATGCTATCTTTACCATATTCTGCAATACACTACTCTGAAACCCCTCTCAAACACAACTCAGCTTATTTCGAAACATCATGCGTCGTCTCACAGAATTCCCTCCTGATGCCATTATCATCATCCTCCAAAACGTCAACGTCGCAGACATCCTCTGCATGCGATTCACTTGCAAGCTGTTCACCACACTACCCATGCTCGCCCTGGTCAAGACCACCCCAGAGGAAGAATGGAAATCGCAGCGTTACAAGTACGAACAAAGCATACTAGCATTTCGTCGCTACGAACTCGATTACTATCGTGCCGACAAGACCCTCGATCTCCTCATCTGCAACAAATGCGGCCAGCTTGAGCGTGCACGCAGTGTGGTTGGCTTTCCGGATAGTGCGTCCACATTACTGCCACAAGTCATCAAAACCCGAGAGTGCATTGCATGCCGTGTCAACCGCTTCAAGAACCTTCGTGTCGCTGCCACCTGCGAGACTATGATCGGTGGCGAAATGATGTTTATCTGCTGGTTGTGCAAAGAGGGCCAGCCATATTCGGAAGACGCCTTCAAGTGGTTCTTAGCACTGAGTCCGAACAAGATCGCCAAGTACCTGGTTGCCGGAGCCGCCATCATCAAGCACAAGTTCTGTAAGGACTGTTGGAGGAACAGGAAGCTGATTGGCAAGGAGTCTGTGGTCATCGAGAAGCCAGAAACGACAGACTACACGGAGCTGATTAGAATGATGGAGAAGATGTACCCCAAGCTGGGCAAGCTGGGAGCCACCAAGGCGGAGATGGATAAAATCACGCAGGAGGAAGAATTGGCTGCCGAACTTGAAATGCTCACTATTGCTGGAGAACAGAAGCGAAAGTTCGAGAGAGAGGAAGCCAAAAGACTGGAAGAAGAGATGCGCATGAAACAGGAAGAGATGCTGAGGGAGCACGAAGAACGAGGTCAAGCCTTGCCAGGACAAGGCGTTTACACATCGAGTGGGAAGCTAGCTAGCGGACCACGAACATTCTCTGCCGATGGCCTCGACGACTCACTTTCGTTCTCGTCCATCGACGAAATCGAGGTCGAGCACTTCACCAATAGCAGCTCTTCCAAAGTACCTGCTCATATGCGTCGTGACGGTATTGGCATGGATGATCCTCGCATCACAGACCGAATGTCAGCACCAGTCGCCGCCCTCCTCTCAGAGGCTCAAGCCACCATGCTCGACAAGCCACAAGATACAGCTACAACGTCAATTGAGAATGACGCTCCATTCACCAGCGAGCGGTTTCCCGATCTGCAGGAGAGGATTGCCAATCCTTCCGCACGTCAAAACGTCCCCGATGCCGTCGATGAGCCACACCCTTTCAATCTCAACTATGCTGACCTCAAAGACGACCTGGACGCCGATGCCAATGACCATAACGTGCATGAGTCCCAGTCCGACAGTGAAAACGAAGCTGCAAGCGAAGGTGATCAGGAGTACCGCAATCACAAGCCCGATCTAGTCACGAGATCCAACATGAACACATCCTACAAGAAGCTCACCATCAATTCTAAACCTTGCTCACAACAGGCCAAGGTCGAGACTGACTCCGACAATCCTCCAAGCCACGACGCAGCTGCAGACAATGACGACGATGCCAGCATCGCCGAGAGCAGTTCCGACAATCTCGTCTCGTCCGACTTTTCCACCGACTACTCCGACGTCGAATTCGACGACTACGATCTAGAAATTGTGGACGATCTCCAGCCCACCACCGAGCACAACCCCGCCCTCAACTACAGCAACGTCAAGTCCGCAGACGTGAACATGAACGGCGCTAGCAATACAGCATACACCGACCACGGCGATGACGATAACGCAGACGATGAATTTGAGGGCGCAGATATGGATATAGATGATGTAGAGGCTGTGTTGTTGCAACCCAAGACTTTGCAGAGTATGGATAATATGCTGTTGAGGCCCGGAGCGCGGAGGATGTGACGTGTCTCTCGCCGCTGTTATGTCGGGAAAGAGCTATCCTGTCAGCTTATTGTAGACGGAGACGTCAGTGATGAAGGCGTCGTTGAGGAGGTGGACATCGCTATGACTGGCTGTGCGAGTGTGAGAGTCATTATGAGTGGATGTGCTGGACCACGGATTGAGCGTTGAGCCTCAGAGCAAGGAGGGAACAGATGACCTGCACTCTAATATCTGCATGTATGTGGCGAGATATCGGGCATATAGGATGAAGTGTACTTCTCGTCATTGCTAATCATCGCTATTCCACCGCCGTCCGTCGGGCAGGAGCAGGAGCGACATCCATCATGGAGTCGAACAGTGAAAGAGGTCTATACATTGAGAACCGAAAAAAAAGTGTATCATTGTAGTCATCATTCAATCGAATCCATCATCAAGCCATAGCATTAGATGCTTTTCGCACCTTGCGCAAGTCTTATGTGCATACCTTCTGCTTCAGGCGCCTTATTGCCATTTCCCCACTTCTTTCCTCCCGATTCGTCGGAGGCCGTCCACTGTGTAGCCAACACCGCTACGCTCCGACATGCTCCCTTTCATCCTTCAACCGCAACAGCCGCTTGCCCTCCCAGCCCCCAAACATCCCCGCTC
>Ga0058698_10000915_pt1 | contig 14460 bp, 10 predicted proteins | sample AgamicAsSfe_FD_67288 | JGI IMG/M metagenome (GOLD analysis project Ga0058698, IMG submission 67288) | Agave microbial communities from Guanajuato, Mexico - As.Sf.e | ecosystem: Host-associated > Plants > Phyllosphere > Phylloplane/Leaf | place: Guanajuato, Mexico | collected 2012-05-30
CCATCTACTCCGCCTCCACCACCTGTCCCGCCCGCATGCCCCTCGAAATGCGCATCCTCGGCACCTCCACCACCCTCCTCGCCGCCCAACGCGGCAACACCCTCGGCACCAGCGCCATCGAAACCCTGACCCTCGAATCCGTGCCCCAAGACCTGTGGCACGACTTCGCGCAGGGCGTGCTCGATACGTGGTATGCCGAGGCAGAGAAAGCCGGGAAGGCTATAGGGGAAGAAGCGATGGAGGCGCTGGGGATCAAGGCGCATGGGACGGGGGAGTTGAGGGTGAGGCCGCATTGGGCGAAGGAGTGGGTTGAGTTTAGGGGGCCGGGGGGCGTGGAGATGAAGGAGTATGTGAGGGATGTGGCGTATAAGAGGGAGATTGAGGAGTTTAGGGATGTGTTGAGGAGGATTGGGGAGAGGGATGCTTGGTATGTGCTTTTCGCTGAATCTGTGCTTTGTTGCTTGTGTTGCAACGGTCGTGCGGCTGACGTCTTGTGTATTACTAGGACTCTTGCGGACATCCAGAAGCGGTTCTCGAATGAGCTGTTTGATGAGATTATCTTTGAGGAGGAAGTCAAGGCGCGTGCAGCTGAGGTCGTAGAGCCAGCACCTCAGTCACTCCCGGCGAGCAATGAAGTGGCGCCGCCAGCGACGATGATGGGACGTCTGTCTGAGTTGCAGACTGTTGGAGGCGTGCTTGGGGGTCTATGATGTGTTAGTTGTGATGTTTTGGACGGGCCCAGGTCTTTGGTGTGGGGTTTTGCTTGTAATGTATGCTTTACTTTTCGATCCGAATGCAAGTTGCCAGGTCAATATATTGTCCAAGTCTGGGTTTGCGAATCAAGTGTTCAAGCGCATACTGTGATTCACCATCGTCTTCGCTGGTGTCGATACTGACAGCGCTGCATTTCGTGTTGTCAGGTGACACTTACCACTTCGTGTATTGAGCTGGTACAATGACAAGGACTAGAATCGTGGATGCTTCAGAAGGCGTCATCACTAGTGATGACGAAGAAACACACAAGAACTGGGCAGAGATCACGCTCGGGATGGAAAACAAGTGCACAGAGTCGTGTCCATGTAAAGGTCTATTAGATTAAAGGTTACCCATAAAAGACTAAATATCCAATCCCATCAAATAAAATGTCATGTACTGTATACCAATACCCATGAAGATGAAAGTGATAGACAAATCGGAGGCGCTCCGACTACCTCATGGGGTAAATTTGGAATTTTGCCCAAAAAGGGGCAAATATCACCAATGCTTTCAGCTTTGCCTCAGATTTCGCCCACCAACGACAACAGCATTCGCTGTGTTCATTCCCGAAAGCCAGCGAATCAACAGCCTTTACCAGGGTCTGTATGTTTCACGAGGACGTTGTAGCTTGGGTTGATGTAGAAAGCCTGTCCCTCGACTGCCAGATCCGGCAGATCCATGCAGTTATCCAGCACAAAGTTGGCATTCTGCGCAATCAGCGAGCACGGCAAGCTCAAGCCAAAGTTGTTGTTGTTGCAGAACAGAATCGCACTGTCCCAGCTACAGCTGACTCTGGCGCAGGTGTTCGCACCCACGCTGCAAGTGGCGTGGCCACCACCGATGGTGCGCAGGTAGTCTACGCCGGCGCCGATGGCGCTGGGAGTGGCCCAGGAAAGGTCCTCGGCGCCCATGAAGATGCGCTGGTTGCAGGCCTGGGAGACGCGGTTTGAGCGCTTTGAGAGACCGACGGGGTGCTTGACGGCCTCGGAGTTGGGGTGGCCGGAGGTGGTGATGTTGGTGAAGTGGGAGTATTCGGTGGTGTTGGAGTTGAGCCAGTAGGGGTTGGCGCGGAGGAGGGAGTTGGTAATGTCGTGGTGGTTACCGGTGATGTTGACGATGGGGCCGCCCTTGACGAGCGCGCCGGACCAGGTCAGGTCGGAGAGGGGAAGGTGCGACATGGAGACCATGCCGTTCTTGGTGGGAACGGCGGCGGCGAGGGTGGAGGCGGCGAGGCCGAAGATCATGGTGGTGATGGCGACCATTTTGTTGTTGAAGTTGCAAAGTTTTGCAGTGGGTGGCTGATGCAACAAGTGATATGTTTCTCAGTGGTAGAGTTTGTGGTGAGAGATGTTGGTTGGAGTTCGCTCGGGGACTGTGCTTTTATGTTGCGACCTAAAGTGCTGCCTCAATAAGACTTGCATCTTGTCGTAGACAAAGATCTTGAAGTGTTATTGAGTACCTTCTGCGGATGTGAGAGTTAAGTGTCGCAAACAATTTCTTTGTCATATTTTTCTTATTGACGCCCATTCACGTTTCACGTCAATAACACATGGACGGAACATCACTTTAGCAGCATAAAGCAATCTTCAATGTTTCAGTGTGATCAACAAGTGTGCCATTGCTTACAGTTTCATGGCTGAAGTCAGCTTCGAGCTGTTGGTGGCAGACAGTCTAATACCGCATTCGGAAGGAACACGCCGACGTAGCAACGTACGAGGAATGCAGCCAGTTGTAATACGTCGTTGAGGCTATCCAGCCCTCATGCGCTTCGCTATGGCTGTCGAGCTTCCAGCGGACAATACACTGGCGCTTCTCTTGCCTTTCCTTCTGGCATTGCGAGACTCCTCGACAATATTTTGTTCTCCATCTGGCTCTTCCTCTTCCACTTCTTGATCCTCCTCGTCTTCTCCCTGTGAGCGGTCGGCTGCTTCCTCGGCTGCTTCTTCTGAATCTTGCCGCTCACTCATAGCATCATTGCCGCTTGTATGGTCAATGTTATCACCATCTTCGGCATCGACAAAGGTTTCTTCCTCTAGTTCCTCGTCTTCTTCTTCTCCTTCTTCTTCTTCGCCATCATCTTCTCCTTCCTGATCGTCAATGTCGACATCCAGATTCGTATTATCATTATCTTGTCCTTCAAGTCTGCTCTGCTCATCCTCATCGTCTTCCTCGATTTCTTCTCCATCTCCATCTTCTTCTGCATTTTCCCCATCCTCTTCTTCCTCACCTTCTTCATCTTCCTCATTCTCTTCTTCGTTCACTTCCGTAACATCGTTCAACTCAGTTGCTTCCTGCTCTCCATCAACATCCACCATTGTGGCATCAACCCCATTTCCATGATCACCTCCACTCGCTACTGCAGCAGGTGAGCCGCCTCCAGCTGCGTCGCGCAACTTCTTCCTCTCTGTTGCTACCTTCAAGTCATTCTCCTCCTTCTCTTTAACCTTTCTCGCCTCAATGAGCAGTCCAACCTTTTGCACCAGCTTCTCCATCCCTCCCACGACGGCATCAGTAGGCATCTGGAACAGATCTGGCACTTGCAGTTCGGTCAAGATAGCCGCAATTTTCTGGGTTTGTACCTGCGACTTGGCTTGTCGGACTTTGAGTATCCTGTCCGAACGGAACGTCACGCCAGAAGTAAGACGATCGTGATGTGAGACACCATAACGGATGTCGTCCTGAGCAGACAGCTGTCGTCGACCAGCTCCCGGCGTGTTCGGTCCACCGCCAACAGCGATCGAACCACGCTTGGATGCGCCTCCCGCGTTCGGCGTCCCACCGGCATTCGCAGGGCTTTGCATGGAGCCTGCATCTAGTATCGAGCGCCGCTGCTTTTGTATTTTATCCCTACTGCTCATCTTCTGGAATAATGCATTAATCTCAGCACTGGTCTTGAACGGCGGCGCATCAGGTACCGCATCCGTCATGCTGTGATCAAGCCGATCTCGCAGCTCGGCTCTTTCTTCCTCGTTGCGTTTCTGGCGGAAGTAGATGCGACGGAGCTCGGCGAGCAAGTGGTCTTCCTCTTTCTTGTCCTCTTCACTGCGAGCCATAATTAGCTCTTTATGTCTCTTGCGATCGGTCTCCTGCTTTGGGTTGAACTTCTGAAGCTTCTCATGGAGTTCAAACTCTGCTGTGGTCATATTGGCAAGTGGAGTTTGCGCCGACATTAGCGCTGCCGACACTGTGTAGAATCGATGCTTGAGTTCTTCCATCGTGCGATGTGTCGGAGCTGCTTGAGTAGCAGGATCGGTGCCTAGCTGGACATCATGTGCTGTTGTTGGCTTGAAGTCATATCGATCGGTAATCAGAGGCCATTTGCCGTAGAAGTCTTTGTGGAGGTCTAGCAGATATTCCGTTTCTTCCTTACTCCATTCTTCATTCTGGAGGTGCTGGTCGTATAGGTCGGGTGTATAAGTCGGGGCCTGTATTTGCAGATTGTATTTCGCAAACTTGTATTCTCCCTCTTCTATTTCCGCTGTCTTCGGGATAGGCTCAGAGGCCAAGTCGCTGCTTTGTTGTCCATCTTGTGTATTTGTATTCGGTACTCCCGGCACGAGCGGAGCCTGCTTCTGAAGCCAATGTGCCAGTTGCAATCCATCGTTGCGAGCCTGATTCACAAACTTCGACCTATGCCAAGACACACGAACTGTGGGTAGTGCTCTTCTTTGTTTGTATTTCGGATCTTCGAGTGGTACTGGCGGCGCGCGCTCGCCGAGTAGAGCAAAGACTTCTCTTGAGATGCCATCTTTACAGTATCAGTCCTGTCGTACATCAAATAACTCTACTGCTCTGTCACATACCTGGTCGTGGTATGTTCACTCGTGACTTCTTCCTGGAACGTGACTTGGGCGCTGTCTGTGCGGCAGACAGTCCAAGTATATCCTGGACGTCCCTGGAAGTCATCCTGAGTGGGGTCTCACAGTGTCGAGGTAAACCGCAGACCCATGTGCGAGGAAGACGAATGCTACTCCTACAACTAATCCTCTAATGTATGAAGAGGAAGGAGGGTGTGACCATTGCGATTAATGATCATGTTAAGCAGGGTAAGTGGTGGTAAAACACACAGTATCAATCTAGCACTCAGCCTAATGATTGCTGATACGGTGCAGACCTCTTATTACAAGCTCGATAGCTATTAGCTGCGTATGCCATGCCAAAAATCTGGCGTGCGGATCGTTCATCTAGGGTACAAAGGCCAGGCTGAGCCCGAGCGCTTCTTATTACACAGCCCAATGTCTTTCACTACATTCTTGTACTCACTTCCAAGTTCTCTAAAGTAGACCTTCTCTAGCATTGTCGTTCGCAACCTGCTCGCAACGTCTTTGGCTGAGCGGCTTCCAGTAAAATGCAAGCTTGTTCACTGCGGCTCGACACAATTGCAGTGGCACATGGCGCATGTCTCGACAGTCTATAACACTGGTCTCTGGGACGTGCGACCAAGAGCCACTCAACTCCACGTATCAAACACTGACTGACATCGAGATGGTACTCACTACCTACTATGGGGCCGCGCTGGCCGAGATGCTGGCGAGTTTCTGTTCAGATCGCTCTCCGTCGCCGTGATTGATGCCCACCTATGTCGCAACCATCGCGTCCATATATTGGTCGCGACTGGCCGCACTGCTAGGCAGCAATGGACATCTGCCGCAGTCCAATCTTTATGATGTGTCGTCGCTGGGCATAACCTATAACACGACAGAGACACTGCAGTTCGCGCGTGGGACATTGAGACCACATTGGCAGCTAATTTTGGTACTGGCTGTACAGCCTCTACTCGCTGTCTTTGCATATGCTGGGACCGTCAAATCATGGAGAACCCCCTTATGACGGGGCTTTGGCATGGTTGATGCACTGGGTGGTATCCCAAAAGAGTCACTAGCACTGTTACAGGAAGCTTCGTCCTCGGGAGAGCTAAAAGCTGACGCGACGTTGAACATTATTGCTGAGAATCAGCATGCTCGACAGCCAAAGCTGTTGTACATCTTACGAAAGACCTGAGGGATGTCTATAGGGAAGACCAATATCAGGGCAATGTTCATTGTATTTGTATAGCTTTGAGTGGTGGGCTGGACGATCGTATGGTAGTACACAGATTGCCATGAATACCATCGACCTATGAACTCTCATTCCGTTGCAACTTTGCACTTTACAGTAGAGTTCACTCAACTGCGCCTGATGACCTTGGAATTGGAGTACTGTAGTCGTCGCCGCCGAGATGGCCTGGTGATCCCCGTTGGGAATGAGGAGTTGACCCCTGAAACAACGAACTTGGAAACATCGCGTGAGCTTCGACGATGAGTTGGCTAAACCTTTGTCTGCTTGCAACAATAACACAACCAAGATGAGGTTCACATTACGATCGCCTTCATGGCTTCTAGTCATAGCAGCCACGCTCTCCTTCATCCTCCCCACCAACGCTCTCTACTTCTACATGGACGCAACAACGCCTAGGTGTTTCATGGAAGAGCTCCCCAAAGACACCCTCGTCGTCGGTACGTACTCACCATCGCTCCTCCCCCGTCGCTCCGCTTTCTAATCGCCCTCTCCCCTGCCAGGCCACTACGAAGCCAACCAATACGATCCGACAACCCAATCCTACGTCCCCGCCCCCTCCATCTCCATCGCCATCACCGTCGACGAAACCTTCGACGCCGACCACCGCGTCGTCTCCCAACGCGGCGCCGCCAAAGGCCGCTTCACCTTTACCGCCGCCGACGCCGGCGACCACCGTATCTGTTTCGCGCCGTCTGGCGCCCCCGCCGGCGGCTGGCTGAGCGGTGGAATGGCGAGTGGAGAGCGCGGCGCGATTAAGTTTTCGCTGGATCTGGCGATTGGAGAGACGAGTAATATCGAGAGTACGGATAAGGGGAAACTGGACGATATTGTGCAGAAGGTGCGGGATTTGAATGGGAGGTTGCAGGATATCAAGAGGGAGCAGGTTTTCCAGAGGGTGTGTATACGTTGTGATGTGGTTTGTGGGAGTAAGGCTAATAACTTGGTGTTGTAGGAGCGCGAAGCAGAGTTCCGCGATCAGTCCGAGGCGACGAACGCACGCGTTGTCAAGTGGACGCTCATTCAGATGCTGGTGCTCGGTGGGACTTGCGCATGGCAGTTGACGCATCTACGGTCGTTCTTCATCAAGCAGAAGTTGACGTAGACGGACCACGACGAGGGACATCGGGCTGACTGTATAAGAACACTGTAAAAGAGGTGGGCAGGTGTTGCTTCCTTTGCGAAAGGTCCCTCACGAAGCTACGACTATCATGTATTGAAGTTATTGCGCAAACGAGACACCTCGCTCGTCGCTCGTTGATGCTGTTCATAGCTCACCGCGGAGCATGTACGGCATTCCTCGAGGCAGCTCTCTTACGGAGGTGCAGCTAGCTAATGGACAAAGCCAGCCGAATATAAGTACAGTACCAGTTCAGACGAAACAACACAATGTATAGAGAAGGCACAAGGCGACACTAGACGATGCAGTAGCAAGACATCTGACAACACGACATCGGACAGGCGATGTTGTTGATCCGTGACTTCCGCTTCCGGTGTTTTTCTCTATTGATTCTGCATTCCTCACATCTTTCCTCACTTCCAGATCCGGCCTCCAGGCTTCCTTGCCTGCTTGCATCACCTCAATAACCAGCCTGCCTGCATCGTCACTCCCTGCACCTCGGTGACGCCTCGATTTCTCCCTCAAAACCATCCATCACGATGCCATGACCCGAGTAGTCCGGGGAATAGTGACACTCGTCGGCTCTTGCCTCACAACCTGCTGCCTGCCAAGTCATATTCACACGCAAGGGGGAAAGCGAGGTCGCCAAAGGGAAGGAAGGTGCATTCCTCACTTCAACAGGGGCGTGACCTCGCAAACTTTACCCACAAGATGAGCTCGATAGCCCCGACGAGCGCCATTCGTTTGTGCATGCTCCTCTGGCTGAACCACGCGCCCACTTACCCTTGTCCTGTCGAATCGTGACGAGCTTGACGCAGCGACAGACGACACGAACGAGCTGTCACGTCGTGTGCATTCCTTACCCCGTCACGACCACTGTCGACAACAGAGTCCGACAGTGCACCACACGATTCGTAGCGAAACATCGGCCGAGCTTGCGATCGAAACTCGATTCACAAAGAGAGAACACACTCGTATCGCGCAGATTGCCTGATTTCAAAGGATATTTCCGCCGACGGAGTCACTTTGGCAAACGATAGGGCAAGAGACGGTGGATATAGGGAGACTGCACGAAGATACGCAAGAGGTGCAGGCAACCACACACACAGCCCCTGTCATAGAGCAAAGAAACCTCCGACACACATCCCAAGGCGAGTTCGTTACACCCTCGGCGACTTTCAACGGTCATCTCGTGGAGTATTTGGGGAATTGGACTGTTTTGGCCAGCCAGCACAAACACAGCGGGGTCGAAGAGCAACGTAGCAACGAAACGCCCCAAAGTAAACATGCGAGCATGCGGTTCTGCTAGCGTCCATAACTGTTCCTGGCGCTGCAACCTTTGGGAGAAGAAGGTTTGGCCGAATCGCTGCGCAGATTGTGCACCATATACACGATACTCGACGACGACGAGACGCGCTGGATTGCGTTCGATGACCCCTGAGGACGGCGCGACATGACTGAACTAACCACAACAACAGCAGCAGCAAGGACAATGCCAATGATGACGATGCCCGAGATACGTGTGACGAACACAGAGAGGAGGCACAGCAGATCGCAAACACCAGGACCGGCTCGCCGCATGACAGGGAAGAAGCATCGCAGGAGCCAGAGTAGCAAGTCCAGCATCACCACGCAGGGCTCGCCTGCCAAGAGACCAATGTCGAGGAAGATAGTGCCTGAAGACTTTCCCACACCAGTGACGACACCCCGGCAGCAGTTCGATGCATATCTGCGCGTCAGCGATTCGTGGCAGCCGACGCCAGGGACGAGTCCCGGGGCGGGGCCGGGACATCAGTATATTGCGCTGAGGGAAGGAGATGTTGTGCTACAACATGCAAGATATCCGAGCGGGTGGGCGTACGGGCAGACGCTGACGACTGGAGCGTATGGATTCCTGCCGGCGAATCATTGTGAACCTTTTCATCCGCATGAGGTCAGCGAGCTGCTTGATGCGCTTCTCAATGTCTGGACATCTTTCGGGGCACATCAGGAGGATCCCATTGCGGCGCATACGATTCAGGATAATGTGTCCAGCATGCTCGGCGGCGTGCGCCTCTTTCTAAAACGCATGCATTGTCTCGAGGGAGATGCGACGCTCGTCAAGTCGAACACTGGAATCTGGAAGATGCGCAAGAGCCTGCTTGGCGATTTCCATGTCTTTGTCAAGGCGTCGAAGATGCTGCAAGAGCTGTACCAGTCGAGGACGGATAATGCAGAGGATCGGCAGTTTGTGCTGGTCAAAGCTTGCAAGGTTGCGATGCGAGCTGTGAGGTTTCTGGATATGTGGAATGGCCTTATGGATGAGAGACTTGATGCTGACCAGGATCAGGGCCGAGGGCAGTCGCAGCCGGCTGGAAACGATCTCGAAACGCCAGTGTCTGTGGTCACGGCCCTGCCGACTTCAGTTGATGCGAGAGGAGAGTATCCATTTCCGAACAATGCGCAGCAAGATCAGTCGACGATTCATCCGGCTTTCAGAAGGTCGAATGATGACGAGGCCAAAGGAGTGCCACAGACGGCGTTTGCTTCGCCAACGAGAGGAGCAGCGACAAGGATGAGTGGGTTGCACATCAGTGCGATGAGCGTCGGCGGCAGCAATGATGGCAACACGAGGATGTCGACGGCTGGAGGTGCCACAGGACTGGGCATCATCTTGAAGGATCTGCCTGGTCTGATTTCGGGCGAAGATGCTGATGCCTCAGCGGGAGCAGGTGTTTTACACGCTAGCCCTAGTCAGCCAAGCACAAACACAAACGCCGCGCTGGCCGATGCAGGAACACAACGCCCCCACATGATCGCCAGCAGCATCAGCATCAGCACAATCTCGAGTCCTTCCACATGGGCAGAAAGAGACTCGAGTCTGCCTGCAGGTAGCCGCAAGACATCTAACGAATTCCGAAGCAGCTTGCAACATCAGCCAAACGCAGCTGTAATATCTTCGACCTCAACATGGCCGCCAGTAGTGATACAAACACAAACGCCGCCTCCTGGCCTTGCAGCTTCAGCCTCTGCCCCTCATCTACCGGAGCAAGACCCGAAGAGGATCGACGGCCACCACAATTTCAGCTGCGAAACAACGCCGACGCCAACGCCCACGCCCACGCGACCATCATCACAAGCACGAGCACAAGCACAAGCACAAGCACGCAGACGTCCACTCTCACAACAACAGCAGCAGTCTCGTCGTACAATCACAAACGCGCCAATTGCGTCAGACTCGCTAAATGTAGACAGGCAGCCCACGCACGCAACTCTAGCTGCACCACCACAGAGTTATACAGAGTCGACGGAATCACTAAACAGCGGCCAACTTGCATCGCACAAACTGACTTCTGCACATGACGCTTTCCTTGGCCTGCTCGGCGTCTACATCGGAGGTCATCTCACGCGACGATCGACCATGGACCTGTATAGGACGACGCATGAGACTTCAGAGTCGTGCCAGGCTCTTTTGGACGTGGTTCTGGAGATTTGGCAACGCGACGGCCAGCAGTCAATTGCAGTCGACAAGGCTGCACAGGCCATGCGCACGCAGTTTGCGGAGCTGTACGACCTGACATCAGACATTCTAAAGTCGAGCGCAGAGGCGACGACGGAAGCAGATGCAGTTCTGGTCATACCGAATCACAATGGCGATTTGACGGAAGCGGCAACCAACTGTGCACGGTCGGCGGGAGACTGTGTGAGCAAGACGAGGGCGATTCTGGAAAGACTTGGTGATTTTGACTTTGATGGTCATACCGCGGACGGGTGTGCCGGTGCCGGTCATACCACGGCTGGTGACACAACGTTACCCACGATACCCACTCTTGGAGCACAAGCTCAACCACTAACCGCCACAAACTCTACCTCGTCCGACAGCTTGAATTCTCAGCCTGCATCCGATTCTGCAAAGTCCGGCTTCTCGTCGTCGCATTCGCCTCGAAGTCTTGCTGCATATCCGCCTCCTTCAGCACCTCCGCCGCCACCACCACACGCGACATCAACGATACGCACCGTCACGCCTTTCGTGTCGAATCTCCTGGCTGAAGTCAGTGCTTCGAAGCAGAATACAGCGACGCTTGCACCTGGCGCCGGGCATGACAAGCACGACACGAGACATATGCCTGTACCCGGTCGCGCAGATGTCGCCTCTCTGCCAATGCTCGACGTCGAGCTGCCACCACTTTCACCAATCGACTTCCCTCAGTCGCGCACCAGCTTTTCATCAGTACAGAGCAACACCAACAGAGCAGACAGTGTTGGCGCGTCGGTAGCGAACAGCACAAGCACGCGTTTGAGCAGCTTTCGGCATTCTGATGCCAGTATCGTATCCAGCGTGTCCACCAGAGCGACCACACCGGATCGAGGGCTGAGAAGAGATGTGCATGATCGTGCGCTGAATGAGAGTTTTGGCACTACGTCATCGGAAGTGCCATCGCTGCCGCAAGATGATGACAAGTTTGTCGAGGCGCATGCACATGAGCTTGTTACCAACTCTCACGGGCAGATTGCTGGAGGCACGTTACCTGCGCTTGTTGAAAAGTTGACGCCGTGTGATTCGCATCCTGACTCTGTCTTTCTCAATACCTTCTACCTCACATTCCGCCTCTTCACGATGCCGACCGAGTTTGCGCAGTGTCTCATCGATCGCTTCGTTACAATGTCGGAACAGTATCCTACGCAAGCTGTGACGGCGCGATTGAGGATATACAACATCTTCAAGGGCTGGCTGGAGAATCACTGGCGAGCGGATACTGATGCAGTGGCGTTACCGATTATTTCGGACTTTGCATATGGCCCACTGAAGTTGTGGCTGACATCTCCGAGCAAGCGGCTCATCGAGCTGGTCGAGCGGTTGAAGGACATGCAACATCCACCTCTAACGCATCGGACAGTCTCTGGCATGCGAAGGCCGAATACAGCTACAAGCCCAGTCGACGATGATGCTCCCACACCGCAGATCACCAAAGCACAGTTGGCGTCACTTCGAAAGGCAGCACAAGATGGTGGACATCCGTGTAATGTCCTAAGTTTCGACCCGCTCGAGCTTGCAAGACACTTCACCATCATCGAATCAAGGCTGTTCTGTACGATCGAGCCTGAAGAGTTTCTCGGTCATGTTCGAAATCAGAAAGATCAGAGCAAGGTCGTCAACATCCGCGCCATGTCTTCTCTCTGGAATGATGTCGTCAACCTTGTCACGGACACTATCCTCCAGTTCGAGGAACCCAAGAAGCGTGCTCTTGCCATCAAGCACTGGATCGCCATTGCAAGACACTGTCTCGACCTGGCCAATTACGACACCATCTTTGCAATCATGACATCCCTGAGCGCCATCATCATCAGTCGGCTGGAGAAGACATGGTCGTTCATCCACCCCAAATCGTTGGCGACGTATCATGAACTCGAGAAGCTCACGGATGTCACGCGGAACCGTGCCGAGTTTCGCAAGCGTCTGACGGCTCATGCTAACCCTTGTCTGCCGTTCGTGGGAATGTACCTCACAGATCTGTTATTCACCGATGAAGGGATCCCATCCACTCGGCGAGTCCGCAGCTCCATCGTCGCTGGTGGCGCCTACAATCCCGACCCGGCACACCCCGCCGTTTCTAATACCTTCCGCCCAATCAGTCTCAGCCCAATCGACCCCTCGCCCTCCACTGGCGCCTCCCAGATCGACGACGCCTGCACAATCTCCGGCATCAACTTCTACAAGTACATGAAAACCGCCCGCATCATCTTCGACATTCAGCGTTTCCAGGTGCCTTACAAACTGCAAACTGTGCCGGAATTGATGGACTGGTTGGAGAGACAGTTGAGCAGAGTCAGAGCGAGCAAGGATGACATGTTGGTGACTCATGATCGGAGGAGTAGGCAGTTGGAGCCGAGGAAGGGATTGGATGGCGGGAGTGGGGTCATGGGAAGGGGCAGCAGGGAGAGGGATGATCTTTTGGGGATGGTGATGGAGGCGGGGATTGCGGTTGATGAGGGGATGGTGGCGGCCGCGGGGGGTGCGGGTGTGGGTGTGGCCTCGGCTGGCAGTGCGAGGGGGAGGTTGCAGTGGGCGCGGAAGATGAAGTTTGGGGCGAGCAGGGAGAGGAGTGGGAGTTGAATTGGGGCTGGGCGATGACGACCGGGTTGGAGTTGGATGGATGGATGATGAAAGATGCCACGCCGCCTCTGATGACACGACGCGACGTGATGATTATGGACTGGTCCTGGCGCATGATGGATGGTGCTGGATATACCCCCTGGGTTTTGGCCTGCTGCTGGGCAGCGCTGGGCTTTGAAGTATGACACTCGACGAGCTTTGGTGGCCGCGGTTTTCGTTTCTTTCGTACTATTGGACTTTGATACTGTACACTTTGAAGTTTAGGGATAAGAGTAGGATAGGAAGAGTAGGATACTGAATTACCATTGAGCCATAGGTCTCTAGCAGAGCGAGTGTTGAGTGAATTGAGTGATGCCGTGCTTGCTACAATCTGAAGCTCCGGGGCTGTTCATGGAGCGTCCTTGCCGGTTCCATTGTTTCATCGACCACTTATTCTAGAGTTTCCGGGTGCTCCACTCCAGAATTTGTCGACCGGCCGGCGGTGGCTCGATATTCACTCACTCACGCGACAGAGTTGTACACCTCGCTCTTGATATTATAGATATCTGCTCTACTGCTGCTGCGGCTACTGCTACTACTGTCTGTCATTACATTCTATTACGAAAAACGAAATCGCCTACGACGTTCACGACCAGAGAATAGAAGAGAGCATACAAAGATACAGAAGCGAATAGATAACACTGTCGTTATCCTCTCGAAGCATTTTTTTTTCCCTCGGGACGAAACAAGACAGATTGTCGGGACGCCGCTACATACTGTAAAAGACACCACCTTGAGCTTGAGACAGAAAGAGGAGAGAACTGTGCAAACGTAGAGCCAGGGCATTGTCTCTATCGTCGCTCCGCCGCCTCTTCGCCTTTCGCCGTGCAGACTCCTTGAGCCGCATCCTCAAAACCCTCCATCCATACCTCAACCCAATACCGCCTTCTACTTGCCCCGAGAAAGCAAGACCTCGATTACAGAAGCTCTATACTCCACACTCCACACTCCAAACACGGCACTCCACACACTCCGCACACATAAAGTAAAATGAAGGTCTACTCGTCGACGTACGAATTCGACTACTCCTGGGACGAAGTCTCGACGGCGAACTGGCGCAAGTACTGTCCGTGGAATAAGGAGAGCACGCATGTCATTGCGGTGGATACGCTGAGCAGGAATCTGGATTTGAGGACGGGTGTGGTATGTTTGAGTTTTCCTACTCCTCCCAAGCAAGACAACCTTCAGCTGACAAACCCTCTCCAGCTACGCACAGAACGCCTCATAACCTGCAAGCAAACCGCCCCGAAATGGGTGACCACCTTTCTCGGCGGCACTGACACCTCCCTCGTCTACGAAGTCTCCTACGTCACGCCCCCTTCCGCTTCTCTCCCGCCTCCGTCCTCTCTCCCAAGTATCTCCGACACACCACAAGCGCACCCTTCTTCCCTCCCAC
>Ga0058698_10000916_pt1 | contig 14454 bp, 17 predicted proteins | sample AgamicAsSfe_FD_67288 | JGI IMG/M metagenome (GOLD analysis project Ga0058698, IMG submission 67288) | Agave microbial communities from Guanajuato, Mexico - As.Sf.e | ecosystem: Host-associated > Plants > Phyllosphere > Phylloplane/Leaf | place: Guanajuato, Mexico | collected 2012-05-30
GGGCGGGATGTGATTGATGTAGGAGACGGCGGATGGGATGAATTGGGAAGTGTATTTTGCGTGGGTTGGGTCGGCGAAGTGATAGGTAGCTAGAAGGGGGGAGTTGCTGGATAGGGTTGATTAGACTTCGGAGAAAAGGTATGATGGTTGATATAGTCTAGGAGTGTCAGAGACTTACTTGGAGGTGCTGTTTGCGAAATCGATAGCGTCGTCGAGGGAGCTGATGGCGTGGAGGATGATGAGTGGCTGGGTTATTTTCCGTTGAATAAGCTCAGAATCCCTTCATGCAGGTTAGTATTATGTATGACGAAGCCAATAGAACATAAATCGGAAACGCTGGGAGACCATACCTCTTGCTCACACTGATTACTGTTCCCTTTTCGCCAGTGAGCACAATCGAAGCACCAGCCTCATTCTTGTCCTTTTCACTCAGATCTTTATCTCTACGAGGTGGTCTGCGTGATCCATGCTTAGCAGCACCATTTTCACGGGATCCGATTGTTCCCTCATAAGGCGCCACCTGACTAGCCTTGTAGCCAGGTACAGAAGTGGCAAGGACCTTTGTCAATTGCCCCGCCACAGCCTGAGTAAACTGTTGTATGGCAAACTCATTCACCAGTACCAGGTCAGGTGCATATGGCGATCGACCGCCCCACGAAACGCGGGCCTTTACAATCTCGCGGGCGGCGCTTGGGATGTCTGCACTGCGGTCGACGATTGCAATGACTCTAGCTTTGCTTGGCGAGAGCAGCAAGGTGGGAGAGGGAGTTTGCTCGTCCAGTGATTGACCGTTAACGATGGTACATTTGGACAGAAAGGAGGCTTCTGGTTTCGAGTCGACGATGGCGAAGGTGTCCTTGTCGAATGCCGGAGGCAATATACGCCGGAGCAGTGAGCCGACTTGGGACAGTGTTTGGGACAACTATGTGTGTCAGTTAAGGTTGGTATGAGGACAACCAAGTGACTACTAACCTCGACAACTACACAATTGCCCGCCGTGATGGCAGCACTCATGGGCGATGTGATCGAGTACAGCAAAGTATGGCTCGAGGGGATCAAATACACAATTCCATGCGCCACGCGTCTCTCTGGTGCGTCCTCGCCTCTGGCAACACTATATTCGGCAGCGATCTCTGCCTCAAAGTCGAATCTGTTGTAAGCTTGCCGTACAGTGTCGAGGGCGAGATGTAGCTCGAGCTCCACCTCGACCTCTGTCACATCCTCCGCGCTGCTCAGTGCCTCCCTCAGCTCTTGCTTATTGGCGACAAGCACATTGTAGAGAGAGGTGAGTTGATTCTGGATGTAGCGCGGGCTTCGTGCACGGCCATCGACATTGCCGGATTCGATCCTTTGAAGTGAGGCAGAGGCAGAGGCAAACATGGCGGGATTGACAGGGTTCGGTCTATACAGCCACTGTATACTCTTGAATGTGTTTGGGGATGTGGCAACTGTGTGGATGAAGGGCAACGATATGCAAGCAGCGCTAAGAGTATGTTGTGTTTCATACCGAGGTGTGCTTGGCTGTGCTGAGCTATCGTGGTCGAAAGAAAGGGGAGAGTGGATTGGTGAAGCAGGTGGGGAAAAAAGGGATGCACAGCCGGGAAGGGGGATGTGGGATGTGGAGACGTCAGATTCACAGACATGATCTCTGCTTCGGGACCGCATTTTCTTCCAAAGGCACCTGGGGGCGACTTCTCAATCCCTCGCAACTACAATGATGGAAGTGGAAGAGACACGGGTTCCTTGGGTGCCTCGGCGTCAAGTGTGCCACCCGACACCTGTTCCGTCTATGCGAGGCGCCGATGGAGTTGCGGGTGAAGTCGATTCTAGATTCTACGACTCTTGCATGCGCAATGCTCCGAAGTATGGTCACCTGAAGGCTCTACTGTAGAGTCTCTTCCTGATCCTTTGCTACCATCTTGGTCGGTGCCCACAGCAACTTCAACTCTACTACATATTCATGTCTTGTCAAGACCTGAATCCTCCTTCATTGATTGTATAGTGTATTGAATCCTCTGGGCGTCTTCACCGTCTCACGATGCGGCCTCTCTTCACAGGCGTCTTCAGCTCCGCGTCCGAGCCGAGTGTCAGTCAAGCAAATGGTGCAATAGATGATGATCAGACGAAGCCCTTGAACGTCATCATCTGTGGTGCTGGTATCGGTGGTCTCGTCGCCGCAATAGCTCTGCGACGACAGGGACATAATGTAACGATTCTGGAGCAATGGGATGGTGCAGGCGAGACGGGTGAGTACCAAGCGTCCCTCGTCTTCTCTGAAGGGGTCAGGCTGACTGTGTAGAACAGGCGCCGCTGTACACATGCAGCCCAACGCCAATGGCATCCTGCTACGCTTTGGCATCAATGTCGAAGACTTTGGCGGCAACCTCATGTTGAGACACACCGAGTACGAAGCCGATGGATCAACCATCAAGTCAGCATCACTCGAACCTGTCCAGAAGATGTGGCAACATCCTTGGATGCTGGTACACAGGGTGCATCTTCATGCAGCTTTATGCAAAGCCGCCATTGAACGAGGCGCGGATCTTAGATACTCATGCCGAGTTGCAGCTGTTGACGCGCAAAACGCTACTGTGACCTTGGCGGACGGCACGAAATTCCAAGGCGATCTGGTTGTTGGAGCAGACGGAGTCTCTTCGATCTCGCGCGCACAGGTACCAGGTGGCCATGTCAAGCCATTCTCATCCGGAAAGAGTGCTTTCAGGTTCCTGCTCACAAAGTCACGAATCAATGATCCACGGTTGGACAAATTCTTGAAAGCTCCTAAAGGCGAACTTGTCATTCAAATGGCGAACGACAGAAAGATTGTGGTTTACCCCTGCGACCATGACAAGCAGCTCAACTTCGTCTGCATACACCCTGATACGGAGACGTCGGCTCCGCTGCCGGTTGATGGTAAGTAAGCAGCTGAGCCGTCTCAAGTACCATTAGCTGATTCAAGTCCAGACTGGAACGCGGGCGGTTCTTTGAAAGCGCTGCTCAATGTTTACAAAGACTTTGACGAAACTCTGAAGTTGCTTCTCGCGCAGGCGGATCCGGGGACATTGAAGGTCTGGAAGCTCTTGGATATGGAGAAATTGCCGACTTTCGTGAATAGTAAGCTCGCCTTACTGGGTGATGCTGCTCATCCATTCCTCCCACGTAAGTAAAGACATCTACTTCTTGCCCTCCATCTGCCCAGGCGCTGACACTACAACAGATCAAGGCCAAGGTGCTGCCGTGGCGATTGAGGATGCCGCTGCGCTTGCAGTTGTGCTTCCTCGTGGAGTGCATCGTGATGAGATAGAGGATCGTCTGAAGCTGTACAACGAATGTCGTTACGAGAGAGCGCACATCATCCAGGAGTTTACACGCATTGCAGGTCGTGACAGAGACGATCCAGCCGGTTCGGTGGAGATGCAGAGCTTCATGGCATATAACATGGGCTATGATGAGTGGGACTCGGCGACGAAGAAGCTTCAAGATTGGGAGTTCGCACGGAGTCCGCACGTCTTTCAACGAATGCCTGTCGCGTTTGGGCCTATGCCAGGGCCACGACAGGCGCTGTATACCCAGAAGCCTGTCCCTGCACAGCATTCGACTTTTGTCACGGCATCAGTCAAGTTCAAGACATCACGAACACTGCTACAGAATCTCTTCCCCACCACCTCATTCAAGTTCAAAGGGCCGGGTACAAATTGCTACGTCAGCTGGTCTCAGACAACTCTTGGCTCGATGGAGTGGTTGGGCGGGTCCGGCTACAATCACATCGGACTGTATGTTCATGGCGTGGAGTACACTAAACAAGATGGTAGCAAGATCAGCGGCACCTATCTACCTCTTCTCTTCGAAGACTCGACCGATCCCATCATCAGCGGCAGAGATGAGATTGGCATGCCCAAGGTCTTTTGCACTGTCGACGTCAGAAGAAGCCCAGACTTTTACAGTATTCGCTGTGGCTGGCGAGGCGCATCCTTCATGGCCATCGACATGCATCAGCTTAGCGAAAATAGCATGAGTGAGGCCACGAACGGGGTGTCTGCCAGTGAGAACGACGACAACGGCTTACTTGTCTACAAATACGTTCCCGCAACACCTGGGCCCTCCGGTGAAAGAGGCGCCGCCGATGCTGCGTATCCGGTATACATTGACCACGAGATGAACAACAAAGTCGTTTCTTCTACCATTAACAAGACTTGGACGTCGAAGAACGCCAGTATCAAGATCGACAGCCTGACACAGAGAGACCTGCCGACGATCCATCACATTGTTTCGAAGTTGCAGGAGATACCGGTTTTCGAGGTTGTGGAGTGCAAGGTAGTGGAGGGGTGTGGTGTGCAGGATGTTTCGTCCGCTCGGCGAGTGGAGTAGTGTTTAGCACACTTCTGGAGTTCAAGGTGTACATACGTTAGTGTCCGTCTTCGTAGGCAACAACCTCGGAAGTTCACGTCCGATTCGATCATAAACAATGTCCACTGAGTGTTGTCGAACGTTATGCTAACCCATGGACGTGCGTAGTCGCCTAGTCACGCCCGATCTGCTGTGTGGTGCTGGTAATATTCCGCCAAATTAACCTACACAATGTGAGAAAGCGTCCCGAATGGTAAGCGACCACATTCTTTCCCGCTTCCATCTCCACACTCTCAACTCACCCACACTATCGTTTCCACTCCCCTTCCTTCGGATGCAAGCCCAAGCTACTGCAAGCGTGATGCCGAGTGCAGTATACAGTTTCGCTAACCACCAACGTAGACTGAACGATGCATGCGTGGTCATTCGATATCTCCAGCAATAAACCATAATCGATACTGCATCTCCTCGTCAGCTTAAATACAATCAATCAAGCAAGCATTGTAGTTGACACCCACACTCTTACACTTCTTCACCAAGTACTGAATCCCCCCACCACTACCACCTTCCAGCTTCACTGTCGCCGCAGTCTCCTCAACCCACGACTACCACAATCACCTCCCACCCATCATGGCTGAAAAACTCGACAACGGGCTCCCCGTCATCAAGCGCGTCCTCACGCAACTCCAGCCCTCAGGCGGCGACACTTTTGCCCCAGAAACCTCCATCCCCGAAGCTCTTCCCTTCCAAGAGCTCCCCGACGGCGCGCGCTTCTCCCTCGCCTACGCCACCGCCACGACGCCCGTCGATCTCAACAACAACGCCGACATCTCCGTCTACCGGGGCTTCCTGTCGGAAAAGCCCGGCATCACTATTCCCGGGGGCACCGTGTGCCGGGTTGTGGACATGCGGCCTGGGTCGACGTCGCCGATGCACCGGACGGTGAGTCTGGACTACGGGGTTGTGCTGGAGGGAGAGGTGTGGCTTGTGCTGGATAGTGGCGAGGAGCGGCTGTTGCGACGCGGGGATATTGCGGTGCAGAGGGGCACGAATCATGCGTGGAGGAATGGGTCGGGGACGGAGTGGGCGAGGATGCTGTATGTATTGCAGGAGGCGCTGCCGCTGGAGGTGGAGGGAAGGAGGTTTGAGGAGGATTATGGGGGCATTCCTGGGGTGAAGCCGAGTGGTCATTGAGGAGGCTGGGGTGTTTTGTGGGAGTGAGATGTAAGGAATGCGAGTGGTGCAGTAACGAGTAGTATTGTCAAATGATAAGTTGAGTATGATACATCAAGTCATGCTTCGGACAGCCGGCCTGTATGTATGGACTAGAGACTTCAGAAGATCACATCGTCAATAGCTAAAGACACATGATTCGACAGCTCTTTATCAGAACACATTTGTCCATTGTAGCCGTGTTAACAAAAATACGTGATTCGCCGAAAGCTCTCGCTTCCTTGAGACGCCCAAACCAAGAAGATGCAACCATGACCCAATCCTCATCACCACTTCAAACTCCCATGCCATCACCACTCGCCCCCAATCTCATAATGAAAGATTCTCGGGTTCAACCTGCCAAACGACTTCCTCCACAACTGACTGACATGCTACAGCACCACAACACATTAGCACAATCACATTCCCACGCTTCCCTCACCTCACACCACACCACAACGCATCACTCACCGCATTCAAAGCCGTCCCATTCAACAACGTCGCAATAAACACCCTTTCAATCGCATTCGCCCCTCCCGGGCGCTCCGTCAGATCAAGCTGGTAGTTGATGGGTCGATATGGAGGTACGCGACGTTCGTCCGTGATCCAGTCAGGCGGGTTTGCGACGGCGGTAGGATGTGAGGGAGTTGCGCCACCGGGGGCGTCAGGACGGGAGTTTGGAGGAGGGGCGGGGAGGCCGGAGTGGTGGAGCTCGTAGTCGCCGAGGGTTCGGAGGAGGACTTGGGGGCTTATCGTCGTGTCGGTGGTTGTTACGGACATGGTGTGGATTGTGATGGGGTTGAAGAGGTCGATTTGGAATGGACGGGCTTGGGATGGACTCAGTCAGAGGTGGCTGGTTCGATGGTGTACAGATTCGGGTACTTGGAATGTGTGTGTTGAAAATTGAAAGTCAGCGAAAGCGCTGGTTAGTGTAGCTGGTAGTATAAGGCGGCGAGTACAATGGTGGTTACAGTGTTGACAGGTCGCCACACTTGTGTCACGTTGGAGAGGAATGAAAGAGGCAGCATACTTCCTCCCTCAATGCAATGTTTTCGTTTGTGGGGGAGGGGGAAGAGGGGGATGTGGTCGCGTTCGGATGGGATATCGATAAGATTGGACCAGGCTCCACACCAGAGCCGAGGTACCAGATGAGACCGCCATGGTAGTATGGCATTGACGCAATAGCGGTGCATCGAAAGCATCAAGATTCAAGAGACTCTCGGTACTACATCTCGCTGCGCTGTCGTGTAGCAAAGGACAGATATAGTCGTGTCTCCGTTTGTTTTTGAAGCTGCTCTTTGAACACGTTCACCACAACTCTTCACAATGCCCAACAACATCCGAGACGACTTGCACAAAGTCGACAGAGACAACTATGACTACATCTACGAGGAAAACGTGACTGTCAATCTCAAGGATGGCAAAGGTCTCATTCGGTGTAATGTCTACAGGCCAAAGGATGAGTCGGTCAAATATCCGGCACTTGTGACATATGGTCCTTATGGCAAGGTACTTGTAGCAGTGACAGGACTTGTGGAATTTCTCATGCTGATAATGTTCGCAGGACATACCTTATCAGGAGTCAGTATTGCATTCATCTCCTTGATGTCAGCTATCTATGGCGACTGCGTCTGCTGACAACAACGTTTCCCTGCCAGCTTCCACCCCCAATCCTTCTCCGAAGTGAACCCCGAGCACAAAAGCCCTCATTCAGTATGGGAAACGCCTGATCCAGGTTTCTGGACCAAACACGGCTATGTCGTCGTGCGAGCAGACGAGCGTGGACTTGGTCAGTCTCCTGGTCTACTGGACACAATGTCCAGAGGCACCAGTGAGGCGTTTTTTGACGTTGTGGAGTGGGCGGCGGAGCAGACTTGGTCGTCGGGAAAGACTGGCTTGTTGGGTATCAGCTACTATGGTGGCTCTCAGTGGCGTGTGGCTGCGAGACAACCAAAGGGTCTTTCTTGCATTATCCCGTGGGAGGGCATGTCGGATTACTATCGTGATCGTTGTAGACACGGAGGGATCTTGAGTAGTAAGGTTTGTTCATCACTTTTACCATGTACTATATTGGACCTCATCTGCTCACCACCGAAACAGTTCATTCGCTTTTGGTGGGACAGACAAGTGCTTTCAAACCAATACGGTCTTGGTGGCCGGGAAGCGAAGAAATGGGGTCCCGACACCATCGAGGGCGACTTATCTGCCTCAGAGCTCGAGGAGAACCGTCAAGATCAGAACATCGATAACGCTAGCAACCATTTCCGTGATGATCTGTACTATGCTTCCAAAGAGTACAACCTGGCCGACATCCAAGTACCTCTTCTGAGTGTCGCAAACTGGGGCGGTATACTCTTGCATCTTCGCGGCAACATTGAAGGGTTCACCCACGCGGGCTCCAAATTGAAGTACCTTCGCTGTATCACTGGCCGACACGACCTGCCTTTCTACTACAGTGAAGAAGTCGAAGTACAACGCAGTTTCCTCGACGCCTTCCTCAAGGGCGACGACCGCGTTGGTTGGTCCATTCCTGGGAAATTACCTCAAGTCGACATGGTCCTTCGGAAAGGCGATGTGGGTTTCAACAACGCCGCAGCAGAAAAGCAGTATACCCGACGTACGGAAGCGGCATGGCCGATCGCAAGAACGCAATACACTCCATACCACCTGACACTCTCACAAGGACTGTCCACGTCTTCCCAGTCTGCAGTGGGCAAGCTGACCTACGACGCGCTGGGCAATCTCGAAAACTTCAAGGGGCTAAAATTCTCGACGACACCATTCGAGATCGAAGTGGAGATTACCGGTCACATTGTCGCGCACTTGAACGTTTCCATGAGTGCCGACCCAAACAGCCCAACACCTCGGGACATCGATCTCTTCGTCACTCTGCGCCACATCTCCGCCGAGGGCAAGGAAGTGCACTACACGGGCACAGCCGGAGATCCGATACCTTTGTGCAAAGGCTGGCAGCGCGTTTCCCTTCGCAAGGTTAACAAGGACCACGTCAGACACAGGCAATACCTGCCGTACCGTGACTACTACTCCACCGACGTCCTGCCCGTGCTACCGGGCGAGGTATATCCCGTCGATGTCGAGATCTGGCCGACAAACGTTGTTCTTTCTCCAGGCAGTAAGCTGGTCTTCGAAGTCGCCAGCGGAGACACGCAGGGCTCGGGGATGTTCCAGCACAATTCCGAAACCGACAGGTATGTTTTTCTGAAACCACTTTGGGTTTTCCGTAGCAGATGTTTGGAGATAGTGGGATGCTGACCAGTGATGGCTATTAGATCGTTTGAGAAGCTGGCGGGGAAGAACCACATCCACTTCGGTCCTTCGTACGAAAATTATGTCGTTTTGCCGATTATACCGGATGCCAATTCGCCGGCAGGATTGCTGTCGACGGTTGTGGAGAAGATCGCTAGCATTTGAGGAAGCAAGACGGGGTAGATGTCTCGAGGAGAGGGTAAGTAGCATGTAGCACATTAGAACCTGCCAAGATCTTTGGCCGCCGCTACTGCTCTTTGCTGCATATCAAGTCGCCAGCTATTTCAATGGTCCCCGAGATCACTAATACCCTCCAACTGCTTTGACGACTCAGTTGCATTTGCATGATGTTGCTTATATACCTGATGATGTCGCCACGCTTGGTCTTACACAACTCGTCATAGATCGTGTCGGTTTATCTTGCCTCATGAGCGCGAGACCCAAGGTACAGTGATGTAATCTTGTTCCCTACTTCACATGATCCGCGAAGCACTCATCCACATGCTTCCAAACTCTCAGCGAGCCAAAACTCTGTCGAATCGGACTCTGGAGGAGTTTCAAGACCTCAGCCTTGAGTTTGAGCAATCACAGAGATCTCTTTCCACCATGTCCCTGTTCCATCTCGCTCACACCTCTCTTCCTTCCCGTCTCCATTGTCCCCTGCTCTGCCCTCATGCCATATGTGGAGAGTGACATCAGTAGTAAACATATGCACATCTACCGTTCTCCCTCGCTCGCGATCGCACTCCCCGCCGTGAAGCTCGGCAGCATCAACAGCGTTGATCACTGATTCTTGATACGCTCTTCGAACACGCCTGTGGAGATACTGATGTCGGGACAGGGCAGCCACTTAGCGGTATGGTACCCTTCACGAACGGACTGGGCTGATGCCTTTGACAGGTGTTGGAACCTCAACGTGATGTCGAGTAGTGCTAGAAACGTGGTTTTGCTACCTTGATATGGGTTCAGTACATCTACGACACTCTTCCTGCCTCAACGTTGACGACTAACATGCTATAGACTTCATGAATCTCTACCGTGAGTTCAGCGTTAGCGGCGATGTGCCTTCCTCACGGTACGCTTCAGGATACTTTCCAGTGCGAGTATGCGCTCAGACACAGTACCAAGCCAGTACAATAAGATTGGGGACCAAGAAACACATTCAAGCTTTTATACTGTATTTACGCTCAGAGACACTCCCCTAGGTATAAGTAGCCCATCCTCCTCCTATTCAGTTTCAGCATCCTCACCATCCAACCTTCTCGTCACAGTCACGGAACTCAACTACCATCACTATTCGACTGTCCCACGACACTCTTCACAAATAAGTCAAATACTACACCATGTATCTCGCAATGCCTCAACCTCTCAACATTACCTCGGCCGCAGCTGCCGGCACTGTCGAGAAGCTCGAGCTCTTCGCACAGTGCGACACTCTTCATGACGGAGGCAGAGCTGAAATGTCAAGAGCTAGTTCGCCATCGAGTGTGTACAGTGTGCGAGCTGGGCCTGTATCAGTGTCCTTAAGTGTTTGTACGTCAACTCACCACGGCACTCTTCACATTGGAACAATACTGACATGCGATTCAGCCACCTCACCCTCCTCAGTATACAGCACACGACCAACGGCAAACTGTGCACCTCTCGACAACCACGCTTTGAGCTTCCACGGCACTCTTCACAACCGACCACGTCTTGCCGTACCCTCAATGTCAATGGCGATTCTGGACGCAAACCCAGACACTGCGCCCGTCTCGCGCCGCAAGATGCCGAATGGAAAGTACCAATACAGCATTCGGATTCCGGAGCGCACGAGCTCGAAGTACGCTTTGTTGGATCCGAGGGCTGATGCGTTTCCTGCACCTCCTGCTGAGATGGGGCAAAAGGGTAAAGGGAAGGAGGAGAGTGCTGCAAGTGTGCGTGTGCCAGGGAGACGGTCGTCGAAGTATGCTCTTCTCACATCTCCTTCTCGTGTTGAGGAGAACGCCACGGATCTTGGACTGCGTCAGGTCTCGATGACATGGCACAAGGAGGTTGCCGAGTCGGGAAGTGCGCAGTATACGGCTAGGTGGTCGGGCTTGAACTTTGAGGAGGTGCGCTCGTTGGGTATGAGCAAGGGAAAGGGGAGCGGATTGGCGGCGGAGTCAGATATGGAGGTGCCGGCAGTGGAGGGAGGTTGTTGGTTCAGCTCTCGTGCGCCAGCTAGTGCTAGTGAGAAAGAAAAAAATGGGGAAGTCAGCATGTCCAAGATGTGGGCTGAGGGAAAGCTCGACGCTGGGTACTGTGATGAGGAAGGTGAGGTTGGCGAGCCAGAAGCTGAAGTCAGCTTGAACAAGATGTGGGCTGAGAAACAGTTTCGGGCGTCGTGGTGTGAGTGAAGACGGTGGACGATCCAGGAAACCCAATCGCACGCAAAGTACGTCGGTGGAGGAGGAGCTGATCAATTCGCCACATGAGAGACCAGCACTGAGGAATGTAAAAAGATCTGTCTAGACGACAGGTAGCTGTGTTGGCGTTATTTCACTTCAGGAGACAGTCAGAATGGAAGAACGTGTCAACATTACCTGTTCATCACCTTAGTCATGTCCTGCCAGCCATAAGGCGAATCGTGCTTCGCTCTTTCGCCGCGTACAGTTCACTTGCCGTGAACATGCTATCATTTGTTGGTGCACATGCTTACCGAGCTTTGAGGTTATACTTTTCATATAATAATCCGCTCATTCTGGTGGAGCGTCACAAGGCATTGTTGTGAACTCTGAGTCACACTCCGACTTCTACATAAAGTCTTACGCGCAGCCTTCTCTTGCATTTGCACATCCAAAACACATCACATAGATCTGGAATAAGTCAGCATCACCATCCTTCAAGGCTTTTGTAGTATTACAGGTCACTTACTCGACTTCATTCGCACCAACACCACGATCTTCTGGACACGGTCATAGCACATAGCTGCACATCTTCACGCCAAGCTTGCGACATGGCATCCGAACGAAGACCTGCCGTCACACCTTTAAAGACGCACATACTTCGCGAAGCACAGGAAGGACCACATGTCGTGGCACCTGAGCATCTGCGCGAGCAGCTCCTTCAAGCAAAGTCTCGTCTCCAGACTTTCACGCCGAATCGTGTATTGGCGCTGCATTTCATATGGAATGACCCTCATAGCCGCGAATACCTATATCCCGGCTGTCTGGCGCTTGCTGCCACTTTCGAGGGATATGGCTACACCACCGAGCAATTACCGTTCTCCTGTCAATGTAGTCCTGCCGAGTATCAAGCAGTACCTGAGATGATGGCGCAGCCTTTCGTCGGGTACGACAACAATTGGGACAGGTACGCGATGATCATCATACACTACCGTGGAAAGACGGAGTACCGTGATGCAGACGAAACGTACGACAGACCGCATGTCCTTCTTCGTCCAAGCACGGAGGGCTATCAAGGGCAGGTGAACTTCACTGAGCTGTATGAAACGCTCCAACGTGAATGTAGGGCTCAGGTGGTCTATCTAATGGACTGCGACTATCCGTTTCGTCCTTTGAACGATTCCAGTGGTGGTTGGAGGAGGGACATACCGCAATATGGATGCGACCCAATCCTTGCAGCCTCATCTGGAAGACCTGACTATGATACCAGTCCGTGCCGTCACTGCTTCAATAACGCACTCATTCGACATCTCGAGAGTGCACTTCGCGACGAATGGTACCACTCGTTGTCGACTCTGTTTTGCGCCATTCACCAGAGCAACAAAAAGTCGATCGCAAGTCGAGGATTCTTTGGAGGGACTCTGAGATCTAGCATCTACCAGCAATCTCCATGCTTTACGCCTAAAAGCTTGGCAGAGGGCGACCCAGCATCAGTCCCGATGGTCCAGCCGACTCTGTCAAATGGCAGTGTACTTGTTAAAGTTCGAATGTTCCGGATGAAAAGAGCAGCTGATGGTAGTGTGCCCACATCGCAGCTAGTCGCAGATCTGCAGCAATGGTTCGGTGAGGAGTTCCAGTGGTCCTCCTCTCATGGCGATTCAGATGGAAAGCTTGCAGAAGTTGTGAACTCCGCGGGGAATGATGGCTTCGTTCAGCTGAAGTTGAGTCGCGCTCTTTGGCATTGTTTCATGCCCTTCCGAGGTTGGATGGAAATATCTGATGGCGTGGATCAACCGGAGGGAATCCTGCCATACTATGGCAAGTGGCCTTGGGACTATCCTGACTGCATAACGCGGCCAATAACACCCAAGGCTAGCCCGGAGCTGAACCCATGTCCAGACTACCTAGTTCGGCATTGTTGTGAGACTGATTCCGATGATGATGCCGAGTCTGACGCTTCCTCGGATATAGGATACGGCTTGTTTGATTGAGTGGGCGAGAAGCAGGATCATTGGTTCAAGACACGACATAATATCGGCGTTGCGGACGGTCTCGGAGGCAAAACACAGCTGTCATTAGATGTTCGCATAGATGAGTGGCACATAGCTACTCGTATAACTCTCCGCCACGATCTGTTGACCCCCCGAACCCTTGCCCTACGCTGTCATAGTCTCGAGGTGTTCGAGAGAACGAGGATACTGCTTTCGAATGATGCTGTGTTCTTTACTCTTTCACATCATAGAGTGACGAGAAAGTTGATGTTCGAGTCGTCATTATGTCGAAACGGGAGAGTGGCAAATCACGTGACTGATCTTGCACCCCATCATTCCTCGAGATTATGAAACGTACTCGAGAAACACAACAATACCTCATCTCGTCCTCACATCCTATCCTTCATAACACCTAGTGATCTCTACCCGATCTCCGTCAGCTCGCCTCTCCCCTCTAATCCCTAATCCCCTCACCGCTTTGAGTGTGCTGGTGACTGCGCCTCTATGCTTACCAAACTCACATTCATCACATTAGACTTTACGCTCAGTTCAACCACCCGAACATGATGCGAAGACTTTCTATCAGCACTCCAACTTCTTCATAAGCACTCCCTCCCAATCTCCCTCATTTTGAATACACAAACTCAACGCAATACACTACCACTTGACTCGGCATCTACGTCCTCCACCGCTCTTTACAAGTGACAAGTCCACTACCCGATCTCGCTCACTCTCGCTCTCTGAGCCGCTACAACTTCGCAGCATCTCTGTGCACTGTCGCCTCACTTGGCACGCCTTCTTCGTCGAAAGCTTACGAAACATGGCATACCGCCCGCAGGCTCTCAGTCCAGACATCGAGACTCTTGTGCTCCATGAGACACAGAAAGGACCATACATTGTGCCACTCGAACAACTACGTACTCAACTCCTTCAGGCTCGAGCTCGGCTTCGCCCAAAGACATATGGCAGAGTCACCTCGATCCACATCATGTGGGATGAGCCACAGAGCAAGCACTTGGAAGCCGGCTGTCAAGAGCTTGGCGAAGTTTTCTCGGAGTATGGCTACAAAAGTGAGCAGGTGAGGTTGGACCCAACCTTGGACGTCTCTGAAATGTGGAGAGTCTTCTTGAAGATCAGGCAAACTATCGCGGCCGCTCACAATGCGAATGACATGGTCATCATACACTACAGGGGAAGAACAGAATATGCAGAGGACAACCACGGACTTCCAATACTATTTCTCCGGAGCGCCTCGAGCAAGGGCTTGAGCG
>Ga0058698_10000917_pt1 | contig 14445 bp, 16 predicted proteins | sample AgamicAsSfe_FD_67288 | JGI IMG/M metagenome (GOLD analysis project Ga0058698, IMG submission 67288) | Agave microbial communities from Guanajuato, Mexico - As.Sf.e | ecosystem: Host-associated > Plants > Phyllosphere > Phylloplane/Leaf | place: Guanajuato, Mexico | collected 2012-05-30
TACTTGGAAAGCTTGGACCTCTTTTCTTCGGGACTGACCTCATTGTCAATATAGACTAGCCTCTGCTTATCTTTTTCCTTCTGCTTCTTAGTGTTCTTTGGTGGTGCAGCGGCCGCTGCAGGCGCGACTGTTTCGCGTTGTGAAAGAAGATCAGTTGGAATTGATGCTTTGGCTGCATCTTGTTGTGCTGCGGAAGCCATACCTTGCGCGATCAGTTCGTCAATGTCGTGCTCGGTAGGTTTCTGACCTTCGCCGTTGGCGGGCATGACGTGACTCTCATCACCAAGAGCTGGACTTTGAAGGCTTGCAGTATTATCATGCTCACTTCTGGCAGCTGGTTTCATACCAGGGGCATTTGGCACGTACGAAGTTGTGAAGTTCCCACCTTGATGCATCTGCTTGATCTCAAACTGGCTGATTCGGGGCACATCTGCTGGCCTCTGAGGCAATCCTGGCGCAAGCGTGAGACCTTGTGGAGGCGCACGAGGAGTGAAGTTGCGTGGCGGAAGAGCAGCATACCCTCCAGGTAGTGCTGAAGGGGCGCCATTACCTCCAAACGGGGTAGGGTGTCCATATCCACTGACTGGGGCTGGAGATGATGCACCAAACGCGCCAGGTGGAGGAGAAGATGCACCGAAGCCTGGATGTGGGGGCATTGGCATCACACCTGGAAATGGCTGGAAAGGGGTTCCGGCCCCTGGAGGATGACCCATTCCGTAACCTGGATCTGATCCATGTACTGGCATAGGAGGTGGTGGAGCGTATGGTCCATAAGGATTTGGAGCTGGGCCGCCATTGCCATACATCCCAGGTGGAGGACCACTCAGCGGAAAGAACCCTCCTTGAGGTGGTGTTGGTTGCGCATCGCGGGCGATATCCATTGCTTGGCCTGAGTACGGTGGAAGAATCTGGTTGTAAGGCATGCCAGGCTGTTGACCGTATGACACTGGGCCCACGCCATGAACATGAGGGGAGCTCTCAGACATAACCTGTTCGTGATCAGCATCTGTAGGCAAATAGTGTGGCTTGAAAACACCTACTGCAGGCGCAGGACTATCAACAGCCGCTGGCGTCGAGCCCCCTTCGCTCTTATCGATTGCCACTGAGTCCGGTGGAACCCAAGTCCCATTCGCCTTAGCTTCTCTTTCGGCCTCTTTCTTAGCTTTGTGAGCAGCCAGTCGAGCCTTTAAGTCCTCCTTGCTTTCGGTGATCTTAGGCTTCTTTGAGCTAGCAGCATTGTTGTTTTGCCCGCCGTGGCCAGATGTTGCCATTCGTTGCGCCTCCGCTTCTTGGAAAGCCTGGGCAATGCGTTGACGATGCGCAAACATGACGTCCTCTGGAATGCCCTCCATACCAAATATTTCGACGTTGTTCGGGTCAGCACGATTAGGTAGAGCATCTTCAACTGTCGTTAGAGTTTCCTTGTGTACCTGATCCATGTGTACACGAAGACCTGGGAATTGTCAATTAGGCAGCTCTCTTTGAAAACTACGGTGTGACTCACCTCCGGCGGTATTGAGCCTGCGATTGCATCTTGAACACTTGAAGTGCTTTGCCTTCTGGTGGTTCAGAAGGACTGCGAGATCGACAAAGGTGCGTTCGCAGTAGTAGCACCACGTCTCTTCAAGCAACTCTTCGAGAGTTGGGTACTTTCTCTTTTTGCCCATGTTAGTCAGGTCAGCTCAACCGCAAGGCGCGAGAACAGCAGCGAGCACGCAACGCGACAATCAATAGCAGCAGTCTGACAACGAGCAGCGAGCGGCGGATGGATGGGAGTGAGAAAACGTTCGTGATCTTGAGCGTGTTGGTTTGTGGAGTAAGAAGAAGAAGAGGTGGTTTGCAAGCAAGTGAAACCGAAGTGTCACAAGGCTGTCTACCCGGCGGAATTTCGGCAAGGCCACGCACTTTATCCTCCTGTCCTCCTGTACACGGCTTTGACGGGAGTGCTTTACCTCCACGTTCCATCACCTCATTCAGTGACATATGATTGTTGTCTTCGGAATTACGAGTGTCTCGACCCTTGTATACCACCGTCGTTGGATTTGACCTTAAGCGTGCCGGTTTGGCTCTCATGCAGCAAGCACTATCAAGCTGGAACAGGTGTTTGAGCTGCTAAAGCATATGTGAAAGAACTGCTTGACACGACCGCAATAGCAGCATATAACCATTACCTACAATCTCAACTCAATGCTAATGCTGCAACTAATCCATGCTGTAAGTAACCATGCACTTTCAAATCGTATAGTCATAATAGGTCATAAATATCATATATCACATCATACTGCACTTCCCATCCTCGCTCTTGCTCCAGCTCATGAACGATCTACGCTTGCTCTTCCGTGTTGGCATGTCCCCGTCGTCCCCAATGATTATCGTTTGCGACTGTGTCGTAGTCGGTCGTCCACTCGTGATTGGTGCTGTTGGTGGCGATGGCGCTGTATTTACGGACACGTCATCATCAAAACGAGTTTGTTTCGTGGGTTTAATGGATCCGGCTTGTTCCTGTTTGTCGTCTTTCACGCGAGCACTGTGTCCGCTGTACATCGTTGATGATCGCTCTTGCTGTGAGGGTTCCTGGGATAGTTGCCGGAGCTGCTGCTGCAGCTCGGGAGCAACAGACAGACGGGCTGCCAACAGCGCTGGAGATGTGACCGGCGATGCAGGTGTACTGTTCTGCTTCGCCCGCCAATCGCTCATTCCAGCACTATCAACCACAACTGCGGATTGTGGTCTAGGTCTGCCAATGTTGGCAGTCGCCGGTCGTGGTCGTGCTTGCGATGCAGGAGGAACTGCGGGCAATGCTGGGACGGGGGGGACTGTCTCATATGGTGATTCGTCTTCCTCGTAGATACTGCCTCTGACACTGCGGCCTTCGAAGTCTGTATAAGCAGAGTGCCGTCTCGCTCCAACTGCAGCACGAGGGGCAGAGTTGCTTCTCGCACGAAGGGCCATCTGTGGTGGCGTGAATGTGCGCATCGGCGGTGGTCGACCAAGCAGACTAAGACGGCGATCTAGGCTCTGCACCTGCTCGGGACTTGGGAATGAGGGAGGTTGGATTGGTGCAGCCTCCGGAGTAGCAGGTAGAGGTATCGCACTGACGAGCACTGTCGGTAGAGTACTTGTACTATCATTGATCGACTTTCCTGACGATCGAAGTCGAGAGAAGTGGCGCATTAGGGAGCCCTGCACAGCATTCGAATCACTTTTCCCAGAAGTACTGGACGCTGAGTTCCGACTGACGGCAGATGGTCGCTGCTGTGCTGACACTCCAGAGCCAGATCCATTGGTGGCTTGTGAAGATACGGGATATCTTGCACTCGCCAGACTCGATGCTAAGCTGTTTGACGTCAAGACATTCGGGTAAGCAGGTGTAGCTGGGGCTGACAACTCCGTGGACGGATGGTATGAGCTCGATGGTCTTGCTCGTGTCGAATCAGTAATGCTGGTGGCTGTGGCGGCTGTGGTCTCTGAGGTAATCCTGCGTGCAGCTGGAGGGTGGTTCGAGGATGCGGAAGTCGTCGTGGAGTTCTGACGAGCGGGCAATGGCGGCGGTGGAACTGGTCTGACACGTTCATCGATGCTGGGGTTTGTGGATGTGGTGGTACTTGAACGTGCCCTGCCGGAGTACGGCGGAGGTGGGGTGATCCAGGAAGTGGTCGATGAAGCGTCGTCACTTCCAGGTGGCTTCCGAGCATGCTGAACACTTACTGCTCGCTTCAGTACGAAACGATTTTGGAGGTCTAGGTATGCATCTGAGGCTTGCAGTGTGGTTCTAGCCCTCTCTTGTCGATCACTCTTCGCTCGACGAAGCTGTGGTTTTTGTGGTGCAAACGCAGGCAGTCCTGCTGCCAATCTGGCTGCCTTGAGTGCAGCAGACTGTGTGGAAGGTTCCATTGATAGAGAGGGAAGGCTCTATACAAGAGGCTGTAATGGACTCGAGTTTCGATATGAGATGTGCAGTCGTGCGGGATTATATGTGATTCTCAACGACCCCGATAAGATCAGCTGCGCGCCGAATGTGTCTCCAAAAAGTGAAGAAGCAAGGGAGCAATGTCTGTCAGAATCATTGAGAGCGTGAGGACCCCAGACCACCCAGGGATGGCTGGCTGGCGTCAGTCCACTTACTAGAACAACCTTCAGTCCTCACCCGCCGGCGTTGAGCATTGTTGGAATCAACCAACGTGACACGTGCTTCTACACACGTCAGCTCCGCATTTCAAACGCCGAGCGCGATCCAGTAGTGGATGCGCCAATAATTGAATAGGGATCAAGTGCCTTTCACTAAAATGATGCCTTTCGAGTTGAGTTTGCACAATCATCCGCTCTTTCGCCGATCATAACGACGAAGATGATTGACTACCACCACAAGAAGTCCTACTCCACGGGCAGAGAAAGAAGGGTCGAGGCATCGGCAGAGCCTCAATCTACCTAGTAGTCCGTACCAACAAAAGCGCTCAAGCCTCGGCGGTTCCTGGGGCCGGGAGGATGCCGTCAGCTTTTTACCACAACACACTCGTGCAAAGAATCAGAAACCAGTCTCAGAAGACGCATGTGATTGTGAGAGAGCACGAGCATCTCGTAATGATGACCCCACCGGCGACGGTAGCATTGCGAGCTTGCAAGCAAAGAATGAACCGTGATGTGACAAGGCTGGGAGTAGCGTCGGCGACCATAGCAACGCAGCAAACGAATATGACATGAATCTTCTAATTCGCCCAGCACTTTCGTTGCTACTGCCATGCCACCTGTGACGAGTTTCCAGACTTAGCCACGGGCGACTGTGCACAGCAAAATTGATATAGCACTATCCCCGAGTATTTTTCGAGACTTTTCTTCTGTGACTGTATATCTCCGTGACAATATGCTCTTCCATCGTACGATACAAGGTATACACCCTAGACCACGCGGAGGATGATCAATTGCTAAGAGAGAGCAGCAGCATTGGCGCTCGGTGTGCTTCCAGGCAGCGAGGCTGTGCCGTCGAGTAACAATTCAGTAGGCCAAGCCACAGACTTGGTCATTTTACCACTTGGGGACTCGATCACTTGGGGCTTCAAGAGCACGTCAGGCAATGGATATAGGCAGGATCTGCTCAACCAGCTGACAGGCAACAACGTCTTGTATATCGGCAGCAATGCCTCGGGCAATATGACCAACAACGCCAACGAGGGATGGCCTGGCTACCTGATCGACCAGATAAGCTCAAAGGCTGAACTAAGTCTTCCGCAGCGGCCAGACGTCATTCTGCTGATGGCTGGAACGAACGACATGCTGCAAAATGATAGCTTGACAACGGCACCTGCTAGACTCGGTAGCCTCATCGATGAGTGTACTCTGGCATGTCCACATGCTGTTGTCATTGTTGCACAGCTCACGCCGCTCAACAATGTTTTGGTCAATCCTACAGGGCAGTCAAATGTTCTTGCTTTCAATGCTGCTTTGCCAGTTGTGATAGAAGAGCGAGTGAACGCAAACCATAGCAAGCTCATCCTAGTCGACATGCAGAATACACTGAATGGACTTAACAGCAGCGACCTCAATGACGGTATACATCCCAATGACGTTGGGTATGCTAAGATGGCTTCTATCTGGTTGGATGGACTCAAGAATGCTTCCAGTATGGGCTGGATTACGCCGCCAATCAAGCTTTCAACGAGTGGTATAGTTGGAGTAAGCGCATCGCCTACGAGCACGTCTTCTCCCAACACTACTTCATCCCCAAGTACAGCCCCAGTCATGCCAAGAACATCTCCAGTTTCACCTGCTGAAGCAGCACCTGCAAAGACTTCCGAGGCACCGCTAACGTCTCCGATGCTGTGGGCTCAGTGTCTTTTACTTGCAGTTTGTCTCAAATGGGTTTACAGCTAGATCTGAAGGCCTCTAGCTGCTTCCAGGTCCTCATTGAACTAGACTATCATATTTACAAGGAAATCTATTGACGGAGTCTACACTCATTATCTGGAGACAATCTTGCGAATGTTGCGAGCTCCGGAGGTTTTGAAGTTTGAGCAAACATCAAACATTCACGAAACACTAGCGCGTTTTGACACACGTCATCCCGCAGCGCCCTTCATCTACCAATCTCACCCCGCTCTCCCACTTCCGCCCACATCCTGTCAGCTCTGTCACCTCTTCGCGCAGTGCTTCTGCTTCTTCACCTCTTTGGACACTCATTCAAAGACACGATCTTCCCATCACAATTGTCGCAAACACCACAGTCATCACAAACATCATCTTCGACATCAGAAGCCCACCACTGACATCATGTCTTCACCTCAGCCGGTCTGCGACGCTTGGAGGGAGTTCTCTGCAAACCTTCATGCTCATGTGAAGAGTCTTCCACTTCTCGATCAGATCACCGATGCCACTGAGTCTCCCGCCGTCAGCAACAAACAAGAACTAGACATCAAGACCAAGACTCCCAACGTCGGCAACGCTCTGCTTAATATAGTTCTCAACCTCTTCTGCGGAATCGTCAGCGCTGCTCATGGCATTTTCATGCAATGGGCCATCCTCTTCCTCGTCGGCAACATCGTCCTCATCGACTTCAACGACCTCTTGCGCGAAGATCTGGAGAAGCTGCTTGATGGCGAGATGCCAGATCTTGCGTCCCCAGGCGTCATTGCTCTCATTCTATGGGCGCTCGAGACTCTCGTGTCACTCACCATGGCAGTGCTGTATCAAAACAATGACGGGAAAGGCTCTGACGAAGGTCTCGTCGCTTGGGGCTGGCAGGTCGGGATCTGGGCTGCCACGCCTTTCTTCCTCTTTGACGGTATTGCTGTCATCGGATTGGCGCTCTGGTTCGCAGGTCTGCTTGGTGGTCAGGCACTGTTGTGGGCGGGCAGCACAAAGTCAGGCAAGATTGTCATGCTATTGGCGCAGATCGGAGCTGCTTGCAAGGTCCTCGGGCCTGGCTTGATACGCGTGGTGAAGCGCTGCGCTGGATCAAATGAAGCTTCAGGGAAGAGTGCTGTTGGATAGATTCGGCATTTCCGGCAAGGGCAGCAAGAAAGTATCCGATGGCGAAGGAGAGATGAGCATCAAGAACATCAAGAACATCAGGAACATCAAGGCCGGCACTGGCAACCTCAATGAAGCTGGATCCGAAGCCAAGGTTCATGCTTCCAACGGTGATGCTCCCAGCAGCGATACTACCATCACCAATGCTCCTACGACTGATGCTACCACCGACACGGAGTCAGCAGAAAATTACGACATGATCGACGAACATTCCAAGAGCAACTGCAAGAAGCCAAGCCAGACTGCCGTATCAGATCTCCGCGGAATGCTTGCGCTTGCTGGACGGAAGCCTGAACATTTCGAGGAGCACCGTTCCCAAAGCTCATAGAACAGGTCCGAGCGTGTCAGCTCTCCCGAGCTCCAGCTCATGCAAAGGAAGAGCGAGTGGCAAACTTGGCAAGACGATGGTGGCTTGAGGTATTTTCCAGGTCGCCGCAGGTAGCATGGGGAGGGATGCGCTGATGAAGAGCTGGCGCATTGGCTCAGTCGTGTGGGTTTCATGAGTAATGGATAATGGAAGACGCAATAGGAGCAGGAGGATCCAAGTACATGGATAGGTTTGAGCCGGCAATCGTGAAAAGTGGATAGCAGCTAGATACAGTCGATCCGTACATGGCATGCTGTCATTCTCTCTTCCCAAGTTCATGTGACTGTACCCATCGCAAACTTGTTGCCTCTGTGCCAGTTGCCTTCGCACGGGGCGTCCGAGATAATATCGCTGGGTGGAAGCTGCGTCTGCCGCGTCTCACTGTGCGCCGAGGATCCTTGTCTACTCGAATGATCTGCTAAATATGGTATGCCCGGACAATGATGAATAGTAACAAGGCATAAGTTCGAGCAGGGCGTACCACACTGCAATCATCCTAGCCAATTTACGTCCCTCTTCCCTCTTCCGCATGCACATCAACTGGATGATGATCTTCATGTACCCTTTCATCATGTCCCGGCATCAACGCAACATGCTCATCAGCGTCCTCCGCCTCCGCTTCCAACTCCGCCCTTTCAATGCTCCGGCTCTTCGACCACACGTAGCCTACCAATGCCACACCTACCACAAATACCGAGACGAGCAGGAAGATGTTGACAGGTTTCGGGTCGTTGTTGAAGCGGCCGTGGGTGAGCGCGTCGAGACCTGATTGCGCGAAGTTGAAGAGACCGGAGAGACAGATGATCGAGCCGTAGACTACTCCGAATGTCTCGAAGCCGAAGACACGGGAGGCGTAGTCGCTGTAGGGAAAGAGTTAGCTGAAGCTTGGAAATGCTATGAGCGGTCACTTACGAAACTGCGGTGTAGTAGAAGGGTCGATACACGACAAAGAGGCAAATGTTTGCATATGCCGCCCATGTGTATGGCAGAAGACCCAGGATGCCAATACTCGTCGCGATAGTGACCAGAAGGCTTAGCACAAAGACTGTCGAAGTATTGTCGAGGACGATGCCAATGAAAGGGATCGACAGAACACCTCCAAGTGGCAATGCAATGTCGAAGAAAGAGTTGACCTGGATGGCAAGCTCCCGGCTCTTCAGCATGTATGTGTACTGTGACCTGATAGTCGCCACAAAGTAGTTGATCCGAAGCATCTGCAGGATGGTGAACAGCGTAATCAGGATCCACCACGCGGACAGTATCTGTCTCTGGACAGATTCTCCATGCATGGCACCGTAGACACCACTTCTGATCTGCTTATCTTTCTGCTTCTTGATCTGTTCTTCGCCGTCTTTACTGCCGAGGAGGTTCGTGACTTCGGAGATGATACTTTGACGTCGTTCGTTGTGTGGAGCACCGTCCTGGCTTTCATCCTCGACATCTTCGACTTGCTTGACCAGCTCGCCTACAGTCTTGTAGCTCTGCGAGGGCATGATGGCAAGCTGTACGACCAAGATAGATGCTGGGGCGATCAGATAGATCAAGAAGAATTTCTTGGGCACGAATGAGCGATCGGAGGCTTCGTAGATCAGTCTGTAGACGAGAAAGACTGCCGAGCTTGTGTCGAAAGCACCGGTGAGAAGCGCAAGTATCAGGCCAGAGTAGCGTGGGAAAGTGTTGCTGAGTTGGAAGGACGAGATAAACACGAAAGGTCCACCCAACGCGAGGAGAAGGTAGCCAGCTATGTAGCCGTCGAAACTGGCTCCCATGTCCTTTGCGAATGCTAGGAGAAGACATCCTGCTGCAAGCAAGATACTTGAAATGATGCCAGAGATACGAGGACCATATCGGTCGAGGACTGTGCCGACTGGGAGGGCACAGACGTTCGTGCCGACCGCAGCCACGGTGAACATGAGATTAAGCCTGGAATGATGTCAGTTAGCGGTGTACTTCAGCCAGGGATACCTTTGCAGGAGCCATAGACGAAGTCCTGTCTCGGTACTGTCGCATACCTCAATTCCTGATTATAACAGACTTCCACATCGTCCCGCAGCTCTTCTTTCGTGCACTGATCGCGGTACACACCTTCCTGCAATAATACAGGTTTTATCGCGGCAAACCCGAAGACTATGCCTGTGGAGAACAAACAGTATAATACAGCGGTTATCACTTGCACTGATCAGAAAGTAAGCAGGAGAGAGATGAGATGAGCTTTCGAGGATGTCCAACCTATACGCTTCGTCTGCGGAACCTCATATGCTCCGACTGCCTCTGCCTGCTCATGTTGCCGTGGTAGAGGATTGAAGCTCAGTCTGCGATTTCTAGACCCGTCCGGATCCGGCCCACCACCTCTGAGCTCCGAGACACTCTCGTTACTACTCACGCGGTGAAGTAACGACATGATCTTGACCTTGGTCGGTGTCGATTCTGTCACGGCTCGCTTGCCGGATGATAATAATTATCAGCACGAGCACGAGCATGAAACGACGAGCGCACGGATCACTTTTCCAATGGTAGAACTACGCACTGATAGGATCCAGCTCCGATACGGGAGACGTCATTCCCTGAATGGCAGGTCGGGGTGACCCTCGTGCGGCACTGTATCACACCATCTTGCCGCTGCCACTGCCTTTGCTTCGCTTCATCTGGACTCTGACTGCTCATAGCTCGGCGACATAGTTATCATGGTTGAGAGACAATACGCCGAGAAGTCTGAGCAGAGTCCTCTACTGCAGCACGTTGCCGTTGCTCAAACACCTCTCCGGCGCTACCCACATCAAGGACTTCGCCGATATTCGACGAGGATACTCCTAAGCCTCTGCATCTTCGGCTTCGTCTTATTCTTCCTGCCAGACGATAGCTTGTTCGACGATGACTCCACCTCCAGCTTTACATATAAGAATTTGACAGATATTCTGCTATTTACACCAGATGAGAAGCAGGTCCGCGAATGGAGCAAGTACTATACCGCTGGGCCTCATCTTGCTGGCAAGAACTTCTCTCAGGCCGAGTGGACGAAAGACAGATGGGTGGAGTTTGGAGTTGAAGACACAAACATTATTGCCTATGATATCTATGTCAATTATCCCAGAAGCCATCGGCTGGCACTGCTTGAGACCGATGAGGAGGATGATACTACTCGCGTCAAATACGAAGCGTCTCTTGTGGAGGACATCCTCGATGATGATCCATCCACCAATTTGACTGATCGTATTCCTACTTTCCACGGCTACTCTGCATCTGGGAACGTGACTGGTCAATACGTCTTTGCTAATTACGGCACTTTCAGAGATTACGATGACCTTGTCCAGGCAAATGTCAGTCTTGACGGCAGGATCGCTCTTGTCAAGTATGGCCACTGCTTCCGAGGACTTAAGATAAAGAGAGCTCAAGAGCTGGGTATGATCGGTGTACTTATCTACTCGGACCCTGGCGACGATGGTGTGACCGAGAAAACCAATGCCACATATCCAGAAGGACCTGCTCGCGAGCCCAGCAGTGTTGAGCGAGGTAGCACACAATTCCTCAGCTTCGCACCTGGTGATCCCACCACCCCTGGCTATCCATCACTCCCTGGCGCAAAACGAGTGGATGACCTTTCTCATGCAATTCCAAGGATTCCTTCTCTCCCAATCTCCTATGCCGATGCCCTTCCGCTCCTCAAGGCGCTCAATGGTCACGGACCAAAATCGACAGACTTCAACGAATGGTGGCAGACAGGTGGTCTCGGCTACAAGGGTGTCGACTACAACATCGGTCCTTCTCCACCACACCTGACCCTCAACCTGGTCAATGACCAGGAATATATCACCACGCCATTCTGGAACGTGATTGGAATCATTAACGGCACTCTGTCTGATGAAGTCGTTATCCTCGGCAATCATCGAGATGCCTGGATCGCAGGAGGTGCTGCTGACCCCAACTCTGGCTCCGCTGCTTTCAACGAGCTTATCCGTGGATTTGGAACCGCCCTCAAACACGGCTGGAAGCCTCAGAGGACAATCGTACTTGCTAGCTGGGACGGGGAGGAGTACGGTCTAGTCGGAAGTACGGAATGGGTCGAAGAGTATCTGCCATGGTTATCGACGTCTGCTGTTGCCTATCTGAATGTTGATGTGGGCGCAGCGGGCTCCACGTTTGGCACATCTGCTGCTCCTCTGATTGACAAAGTACTTGTAGAGATTTTAGAGACTGTGCCATCACCAAACCAGACTGTCGCAGGTCAGACTGTTGCAGACTTGTGGAATAAGCGCATTGCGACCATTGGTAGTGGTAGTGATTATACTGCCTTCCAAGATTTTGCTGGTGTGCCTTCGGTGGACTTGGGCTTTCATACCGCGAAACCAGGACCAGTATACCATTACCACTCAAACTACGATAGGTAAGGTCCAATATCCGCATAACCATCCTCCAGATAATAGCCAGCTAATTTCCCTCAGCTTCCATTGGATGGACACCTACGGCGACCCAGACTGGGTCTACCACACCACCATCGCCAAAGTGTGGGGTCTGCTCGCCGCGAAGTTCGTCGAAGCTCCCATCATTCCATTCAACGCCACCGACTACGCCACTGCCTTTGCTAGCTACGTTGCCACAATCAAGAAGCAAGCCGCTGCAGCTACGTCCTCGGACAACACACACTCGCTGCACAACCTTACAACTGCCGTTCACGCTTTCAGTGCTGCTGCCATTGCCCTCGATGCCGAAGCAGCCGATCTCACATCACTCTTATCCAGCTCCCCCTCTTCCGACCACGTTTCAGTGGCGACAAAAGCCAAGGTGGCCGCCGTGAACTACAAGTACAAGCACCTCGAGCGGCAGTTCCTATATTCTGGTGGGTTGGATGAGCGTCACTGGTTCAAGCACGTTGTTTTTGCGCCAGGTCGTTGGACCGGGTACGCTGGAGCGACGCTGCCGGGGCTGGTCGAGAGTGTGGAGGATGAGGATGCGAAGAACTTTGCGAAGTGGGAAGCGATTGTGGTGGAGAGGGTGGAGGCGGCGGTGAAGTTATTGGAGGCGTAGTAAATCGAGGTAAGATAGTGAGCGATTGCGAAGCTGTAAATATTTTCAACGGGAGGCTTTTGATTACCAAATAGCCGTCAATATCTCAATCACATATAACGCCAGAATACATGTCCGAGCAAATTTGCAACATTCTCCGCAATGATACCCACACCCTCTCTTTCGCGACTGTATACATCGAACATAATACTTTCCAGACCGGCGGCATTCTAAGTGCCTTTACAAATCCCTCCATAGTGCTGTCTTTGGTCCTCTCTCCGTGCCCTTTCCATTCTCAACACAAGCTTTACGACGCAACAGCATTCATCACTATCAATCCCCTCACCCCACCCATCTATCTTCAAGCCCCAGCACCACCCTTTCCACCCCTCCTCGCCTTTGCAAACAGCGCCGGCAACACCAACACCGTCGCAGTCCACAGCATAATCGCCGCCAAACACAACCCCCACGCTCCCTTCCCAACCCAACAGCTGACTCTACTCGCCTGCGTCCACCCCTGTAACGTGCTGGTCCCGGTCCACCCTCCTTGTCCACCAGTCGCAACAGTCAGATTCGGAATCTGCATACACTGCACCCCTTCGAGTTTGCGGCCCACGAGCACGGAGGCGACGGCGTATGCGATCAGCCAGATGGTGTCGAGGCCGCACATGAATAGCAGGCCGCGGGAGGTGCCGGCGATGAAGAAGGGGAGGGTGAGGAGGGTGTAGAGGGCGGAGAGGGAGGTTAGGGTTAGGATAAGGATGGTTTCGGAGGGGGGTGTGGCGGTGGTGGTAGTGGTGGTCGGGGAGGAAGAGGTGATGGTGGTGACGAAGTAGGCGGTTATGCCGATGAGGAGGGTGAAGGTGAAGAGTTGGAGGAGGCGGATGGCGATGAAGAATTTGGCGACGGGGAGGGCGTTGTAGGTGTGGAGTTGCATGGTAGGTGGTTGTGTTGAGGATGATCAGGTGACTGTCGTGTGTTGAGCTGATCTGGTGACGGGGTTTCTTTCGTGAGTGCAGCAGCTGGTCTGGTGTTGGTGAGCGTAGTATGCTTTAGGTAGGATGCTTTGTACTGTCGAAAGTACATCTTGCGAGGTCACAGAGATGATATATACATCAGAGCTGAATTTGTTTTCAGCGGGTAGACAAAAGCATGAGAGCTCAATGAAACAGGTGGGTTGTTTCACAGTCATGCACATCTCACAGCCACATTATAAGAAGTAGCTATTCTTGAGGACACGACATGGCGGATGGAATAGACATGAGAATAATCCATGCTGATCTGATCCAGAAACAGACCCTTGCCACCCCATCAGTGGCTCTTAATGACAAGTATAGCGCTTATTTCCAGGACGACCATCAACATTTCTGGCGTCAATCCTGATACGGAATGAGGACAGAAACAGCCGATCTCTATGGAACGACCGTGTAGAGTCCATACGTGGAAAAGCTGGCATTTTGATCAAACTATCGTCTCATGTCCATCCCAGAAATGAACAGACGGTCTATTCATAGATTAAGTAGGGAGGAGAACGCAGGTCGAAGAAAGTTACTGGTTTCTTACCGAACATCTTGTTTCATTGCATTGTCGAGATGACCGGATGGGCCTCATAAGCAAAGAATCATACTGCAGAAAGCTCGAGCCGTCAACGAGGTTGCTTTGGAAGGTCCGTGCCAGCTTTGCTTTCAGAGTCGTGTGATGTATGCTCATTAGATGCACAGACAAGTCAGCATCGGTGATTATACACCTGATACTGTAATATACCTTCGCCGACAACAACATTTCAAATTGCCGAGAATGTTTTTCGATCAGCTACTGTCGAAGATATAGCATGGCACATCTGTACATGTCGCGCGCATCGCACTGTTGCATGCAAGTCAGATCTGAAACAGACATTCGTCATTTCGATAGCGGCGCGTAATGCAATAATGCGCAGCGCTTGTTGTTAGGCCACCAGTATATCTCCAGCGCGTCTGTAACATCCCTTCCGAGTCATTCCCTTGCAAATAAGCCTGAGGGCACATACAGATCAATTAGGATTAGGTGTCCAGAGC
>Ga0058698_10000918_pt1 | contig 14442 bp, 9 predicted proteins | sample AgamicAsSfe_FD_67288 | JGI IMG/M metagenome (GOLD analysis project Ga0058698, IMG submission 67288) | Agave microbial communities from Guanajuato, Mexico - As.Sf.e | ecosystem: Host-associated > Plants > Phyllosphere > Phylloplane/Leaf | place: Guanajuato, Mexico | collected 2012-05-30
TGCCAGTGTAGCCGAACTCCTTGAAGATAGTCATCGCGCCACCGAAGAGGGAGAACACGATAGCAAAGATACCACTCGAGTTAGGGACGGGGAACTCGTCAGCTGTGACAGCGATGGCAACAGCGCGCCAGGCAGCCACAGATGGAGCAGAGAAGGCACAAGTCTCAGCTTCGGTATCGAGAATGCAAGGGTAGGCTTTGGCGAAGAGGACGAACAGAGCCGGGGCCAAGAAACAAGCCACGACCGTGCCAATGGCCTGGGCCAACCATTGCTGATCCGGAGCGGTGCGAAGCAGGAAGCCGACGCGGAAGTCTCCGACCAAGTCAGAGGCCTGGTTAGCACCAATGTTGGCGATAGCACCACCGAGCAAGTTGAGACGCTGGGCATCGGCGGGAATCCAGCCCTCTGCCTTGGTCGCGCCACCGAGCACGATCTGGGAAGCCTTGGCGGCTAGAGAAGCATTCAAGTCAGCAAAGTGTCTCAAACATCATAAGCTCGTGGTCCGGCTTCAAGATCCCTACTGCTCGCCTTACCGCTGAGAGAGTAGTACGGAGTCTGAACCTAGACCGGGAAATCAGGTTGTACATACCGGCGGTAAGAGGGGTGATATCGGTAATACCGGTACACTGGATGGCGAGGAAGGAGAAGACAAATGCCAGGAAGACTGAGAGCAAGCTCATGCCAACCGGCATGTCGAACTGAACACCCATCACAACACAGATGAGAATGACCATGAGGACGAGGAGAGGTGCCCACCACCACCACTTGACCATCTCCTCGGGCTTGGCAGGATCCTTGACGAGGTCCTCTTCCTTTTGCTGGGACTTCGCTTCCAGGTAGGGGTGGTCGGCGCCGTTCTTCTTGCGGTACAGGGTGTTGAGCTGTTTGCAGCAGGCGCGGTAGATCGCTTTGCAGATGAACCAGAAGACCTTGTACTGCATGAACAGCTCAGTGAAGGAAACGACGATCATCAATAGAACACCAGGCCAGAGCATCCAGAAGCGAGGGCTGGGGGTGATCTTGTTCGAGGAAGACAGACCGAGAGAGCCAAAGGACATGTACTCGCTCCAGTTGGGGTCTTCAGGGGCAATTTGCTTGCCGAATGCCATCTTGTTGTGCACGAGGGCAGGGCCAATGATGGCCCACGCAAGGACAGATCCACCGAGGAAAGAGAAGGCAGTGTTCAAGCCAACGAGCATTCCAACTCCGATGAATGCAGGAGTCCACTCAACCATCCAACCCCAGTTTTCGACGTGGATTGCGAGGTTGTTGTGGTGACCCCAGGTGTAGAACCAGCCGAAGAAGTGCCAGTCCCACAGGATGCCGGGTGCGTACTGGGAGACAACACGCTGTACCATCGCACCAATGAAAGAAATAGACAAAGCCTTCATCTTTTGCTTAGCAATCGCGGCACCAGTGGCAGCGGCGTGCATAGCACGAATGGTCATAGCGGTGGCGGAGGGGGTAGGGAAGATGAGCCTCAGCTCACGAGCCACATAAATGATGAAGAACTTGCGCAGCGGAGTAGCGAATGCAAAGCCGAAGTAGCCCCCAACGATGGTCAAGGTGATGAGACGGGCAAAGTCCTTCTGCGGGTCGTCGCTCATAAGGTGCAACTGGTACAGGGCGGGAATGGCAGAAATGAAGACATTGCTCATGCCACCCGATGCGGTAGCAACAGTCTGCACGATGTTGTTCTCACGGGGGCCTGAAGAAGAATTAGTTCAATGGATCTGGTAGTACCATAGCCATGTGACCAGCTTTGAGGAGATCTCAAAGTAAGACATGATACGATTGTACTGACCGAAGCTGCCACCGAAGATTGGGAAAGCCTCAGGAAGGGCCTTCGACAAAGGTTTGATCACAGCGAAACCGACAATGGCGCCGAACAGCGAGGCACCAAAAGTCCAACCGGTCTTGAGGCCCAAGTAGATGTTGGAGGAACCAACGAGTGCACCACAGATGGCACCAAGAATGACAGCACGGATGGTGATAATGCGCTTGCGCTCGTCCGGCAGGTCGTCAAACGGTTCGAAAGGATCAGCATGGGCGATAGAAGAATCATCATCGAAGTCGGAGGTCTCTCCAACGTAAGCAGATGCGCCTTTGTCATCATGGTCGCGCTCCAAAGAAGGCGAACCGGACTGTTCGCCTGAGGTCGCACGAACGAAGACGTTCTCCTTCTCAGTCATTGGGGGCACGTTTGGGTTGATGTTGCCCTTTGGAGTAGTTAGCATTGCACATATCCCCACACAATGGTATATCAGAGTGGAGCAATCATACCACTAGGTCGATCGGACGATCCATAGCATCGTTGACTGACGCCATATTGAGCAGTACCTACACAGGAGAAAACCGATCGTGACACGAACGACGGACCCAAGAAATACTTAAGCACTTCAAGATGCTCGTGGCGGGCTTGACCCTTGATTGACAATTATCCGCCTCTAATCGCAGGGCTGGCTATCAGTGCCACTCGCATGCATGACAGACGACTGGGCGTCTCGCGGTCTAGCATCAAACTCTCTACCGGTCTCTCAGCGGCACTGCGAAGGGTGCGGATTGTGGAGCTAGACCGCGAGGGCGTTAATCATGCTCAATGGTGTGGAAGATCCAAAGGGCCTGCCATTTCCAGGCAAGCGCTAAGCGCCATAGTGTGGTGCGGAGATGGCCTCTAATCGTTCTGGCCAACCGCTCGCTTGTGTTTGACAGCGGGCTAGCAAGATATAGGATCCTGTCTGTTATCTCAAGTGTGGTCCAGAGGCCATGACAAGGAGATAGGACACATGTGACCAGCCAGACACGCGAAATCCTTTCGCTGTGGCAGACAATACGAGCGACCGTTTCGCTTTCGGGGGCCTCAACCGAGAATTTTATATTGCCGATAGTAGCTCAGGAAGTATACCAAGCCACCGAAGCGAATGCAGAGTGATTGCCGAAGAACCGTCGTTATCAGTGAGCCATGCAGCGATCGCATGACGAAGTAGAGTATGAAGATCAGATATGATACAGCTAGAAGGATTCATGGACGCATGGTCATGCGCTTGAAGATGTGTTCTTTTGCTGGATCTAAGACGCCATGATGTGTTTGCTATGCGTGTGGGTGTGCGAATTCATGGACGGCAATTTGGCCAGAAGAGGCAGGTGCTTGTTTCGACTTGGAGCACCGAAGCACCGCAACGGCAACGGCTCGCGTGCACGGGTGGCGAAAAGAAGAGCTATCAGCTTGGCGAGAGTCCTGCGATAAAAAGTGTTTTTTCGCCTGCGGCGCAGTTGACAAGCAGGATAAGCAATATAGAAGTCTTTCTGCACGTGAATGCCCAGTCATAGACCCAGCATTGGCAATCCTTCTGTTGGCCCCCTTCGGCGTGCAGCCCGAATCTGGTTGTGACAGGCCGATGAGTGGAAGTCGTCAACATGGCAATACACTTGATGGACAATGAGAAGCAGGTGTACTCATGGCCATATCAAAAAGATGATAGTTGGATGAAATGTCGTCGCAACAGGCTCGAGGCAAAGGATTTTGAGTTATGAGACCCGCTCCAGGCTCCAGCCGCTCGCCAATGGAACTTGAATGCGAATGCGGCGATACCAATTTCTAGGGTAAGGGTTTGAAGACTCGGAATAGACTACATAAAAGACTCGGAGACCGGACAGGGAGATAAAGGACTCCGGCCTTCGCTTTGTCCCAGCCCTACAGCATGCATGCAGAGATCCAACGAACGACAGCAATTCGTTACCGTATGGCATCATCTATTGACATATAGTCTGCAAACTGCGTCACTCAGCGTGTGAAGCAACTCAGGGCGTCCTTTGTGTGACGAAGGAACTTGCGGCCTACCGTTCTTACGCACAAGTTTGTGAACATCCTAACATCAGCTGTAGTTATACTGTTTCTTGCGTTTATGCGTGCTAGTACTACAGGCAGTGTGCGGCAGTGTGCGCTTCTCCTAGTATTCCGACCATTGAGATACTATCCAACTCGCATAACAACATTGAGGCGAGTATGCTAATATCGTTAGACACAGATACAGAATAGCCTTGCTTGCCATTGAGAACTTGTACACAAATTTGAGCGTAACGGCTGTAGGCAGAGAAGACTACACTGGCTGAAAGAGCAAGCAGGAACCACATCACAGAGACCAATATTGCTAACTAGGTACCAAGTATCGAGCATGCTACAGTATCGACGCTTCCCGTACAGGGATTGGCAGTAGCCATCTACATTCACAAAGTGTAGCTTATGCTGCTCAGAGCCGAAGCAACGCTCTGCGGCAATGGAGTATGGCTTTTCTCCTTCACTGTCGAAACGCACCTTCCCTCGGACGACGTCATGCAAGACCGGCCAGTAACGCGTCAGGCTACCTTTCTTGCCCTCAGGTTCTAAGCTCGCAATACAAAAGAAAAGCCAGGGACCGAGTTGACCACTCGGACTTGCTCTGATACCAAGAGTCGCGACCGCCCCCAAACCCCCAAACCTTACAGCCTACAGAATCCCAATATGGCTCGCATGAAAGCCACATGTCGCATGATCGACATGGGTAGGAAGCGTAAGCTGTGAGTCGACGAAGTTGAGGACAGCAGCGAGAGCGAGTATGAGAGTCAAAGAGATGAGTCTCCGCCAAAACGCGTCGAGTAAGTATAGCATTGATCATCGGCGCCGCGATCCTACCAAGGCGATCCTACCAAAGAGAACAATGTGAACGCGTATGAAGCTAACACACCAAACAGCTGCGACTTCACCAACCTGATCACCATCATCGTCGGCGAGGATAAACAATCTTCCATGGTTCACAAAGACATGATCTGCGCCAAGTCAAAGTACTTCAACTCCGCGTGCTCCGAGCTCTGGGCCAGTGGAAGAGAGAAGGTTGTCCGCCCGACGCAGGGCACGCCTGAGGAATTCAGAATGTATTCCGGATGGGTTTACACTTCTTATCTCAACGTCGACGACGAAGACCCGGACCAACAGCTGGCCGCTCTCATTGGCATGCTCATTCTTGGAGACTTCCTCAACGACTACCAGCTTCGTAATACCACGATGGACCTTTTGATTACTACTATCCTTGGCAGTACGCACGTCTTCGCCCTTGACCAGCTCAACCGCGTCTACGCATTAACGCCGGCTAGCTCGCCGCTGAGACAATTCACTGTCTGGTGGGTGCTGGCCAACGTCAGCCAAGAGACTCTCAAGACCAGCATCGCACAATACCCGGCAGAGCTAGTTCAAGAGCTCGCATGGGCCGCGTTGGAACTGACCGCCGTTATGACGGACAAGAACTCGGTCAGGCTCTTGAGGGCGATCATCAAGCCGGAGAAAGAGACCGCTTGATTGTCTACGGGATTCAATCGGACAACGACAAATGTAATTGCAGTTGGTGTGCTGATACGATATTATAATTTTGATTCGGATCAAGGAACATGACCGTCATCTTGAGGCAGCAGGGGAACCCTTTAGCACAAGATCAATCATAACTTCGTACGCCTCGCTCTATAACACGCACGGTTTTCCCGACATCCTCTATAGCGCTACCGCTCTCTAGCATAAGTTTTAGAGCCTTATCGTCTGCGGAGAATAGTGATCTTAGCGAGTGAAAAGGGCAGATAATAACGATGAATTCTTTACACCTCTTCACAGCATTCATCCTGACAGGTTATAAACAGTTACGACTACTCTGAGACGCAGTCTAAAATGTCCTTTAGTGTCCAGCCTAAAGAATGGTCTATTTTTTACCCCGATGCCTGCAATATAGAATAGGGTTGTAGGGGTGCAAAGTAGGCTGGCTTGGGTTCGCAGCATAGCATCGTAGCGATGATATCATCAGAAGCTAAGAGATGGTCGGCGGTATAAGCAGGACACTACTGATATGGCCGGCTGATGAGCGGCGCCCCCAAGCTGCAGACCGTTAGCTAGCTTCCCCCGCAATCGCAGCATGTCAGGCACTCTAGTGCGAGACTTGAGCAGATAACAGATATTGGCGCTGCAGGCCTACGTCAGCGTTCCATCCCTTTCGGTCTATCGCAATCCCCAGGCCCTCTCCCTCGCACTCCGACTAATGCTCATCGACATTGAGAAATTTATGGTCACAGTACCAACACAGACAGTTGATGAAAGTCACCTCCAGATGGAGTTCTCCCACGCCATATCGATCTCTTATCTTGTCAAAACATTGTGGTTGTTCCATACTACCGTTTGATCTAGAACAGGCGTCCCTGGTCAAGCAGGTCCTCCTCCTCTTGCTGCCATAAGACATAGTAAGCGGTTCATCTTCCGATGTTCATGATCATTGGTTAATGCTCGGCTATATGGTGATGAGCAGTGTCGAAATCCACGTTGTGATGCGAGCTACCATTACTGCACGGAAACACAGCTGGTGTGTACTCTTGGCATTGTTGGTCCGAGCCTACCACGCTCGCAACTGGTAGCTCCGCGATCAAGCTTTCGCAATCCGAGTCTTGTTCCCAGGTGTAAGAGCTCCTGACTCCTCAACGGGGGTTGCCAGATATCCCTCAACGTACACCTCACATAAACCCTTCGCATGACAGATTGCAGTCACTGAGCGACTGTGGTCAAGAGAGCGTGTGGACAATGTTGTATCGCTGGAATGGTATTTTTGTCCGACCCTGAACTCGATGTGGAGATGCTGTAATACAGTTGATATCCTTTGCTGAATGATGGTGCGCCATGGGCCGTCAAGGTCGCTAGAGAAGAGCCAACCGACTGAAGTGTGGAACATCTCGGGTCTCTTCAAGTAAGCCCCCAGTACATTTCGTACAGGGACCATATAGTCCACGTCAGGCGGGACTATCGTTGGTTGTCCCTCCATGACTCCCAGATCACTAGTCTCGATAGCGGCAATTATGGCCATGGATATAGCAGAGCCATGGCCGGTGCCCATCAGTGCGAAACAATGTTCCCCTTTGCGCAACTGCAAACTGACAGCATGTGTATGGTTTGCTGGTTCGAGTGTGACAATTCCACCCAAGTGGACGTCGACAGGCATAGCACAAGCTTCGAAACGCCGCAGGATTGAGATCTCAGACATTACGCTGCTGTTATGCTTCTGGAGCAGGATGGCTTTGAGGAAGATTGTCGAATCTGCAACAGTAGAGGCGGGCGACCAGCAACAAGTCTTGCGTAATTGGAGTTGAACTGCATGAGATATGGCAGTAGACGGGGAGGTTTGGAAGGCAAGCAGGCGTCTAAAAGTACTTCCGATCCGGCTGCTTGAAGGGTTACACGGCTTATGTCATGACGACAGCATCTGCTTTCTTCTTGTATTAGTGGCGTCAAATGCTTGCAGCATACATACGAGCCGCATATTCCATGACCAGTCGTTACACATGTCCGTTTTCATCTGCTCCACTAATTCTGCGTGACTTTTCCTCCTCCAACCCCTTCTCTTCATCATTGTCCCTTCCCCTTAGGCCCACAATATTTTCTTGCACAAAGCACATCGTGATAGGGCTGGACTCATTGACCTTGTGGACTTGGATAAACTTTTCGCCCAATTCGTCGTACAAATCTGTGCCTGACCCCTTGCAACTAGGAGGATGTTGGATGGCTGACATCGGGCCACGTGGGCTGATGGAGAAAGCGAGGTTGTAAAATATTCTGGTGCCAGATTTGGTCGCTACATATCACATTTGGTGCGTAGGAGGGCGACATTTGAGCTTCGGGAGTGTCAACCATGGCACTTTGTGCTGCAATACCAGAAACATGCACATTTTCTAGTTCCAGTACTCTACTTCGGATGTCAGATCGTAATTTAATGGACTCGCTTGAAGCATACGTACTCGTTTGAGCGTGAAAGCTCCGTATTCACGACTTGCGCGACGTCATATCCCATGCGTAGACGTACCAGTAGCCATGCAGCATCTGCATCTGAGCTGAACTTCAGGCTGTCGATGAGACATTTCATACGCGTGAGCTCTTCACGAGCAGAACTCAATTGTGTGCGCAAGTCTTGTAGTCGCGTGACACCCTCTTGGACATCATACATGCATAATTCGTTCTTGCGGAAGCATCTGACGCACGACGGCCTGTCGCCGGAGCACTATCGACGGGAGAGGTCAGCTTTACCTGTCATCATAATCATTTAATCGCTTCTAAGGGGTGATCACCTTAGCTTTTCGGTTGCGACACCGACGACAGGCCGCGCTGGTCATATGACCTTTGCGCGCATTGTTGTACGGGGTTTCATTGGAGTCTGGATCTGTCATCATGCGTTTGGCTTTCTACGAGCGTAGTATCTGAGGAACAGGTATCTGTAAGTCAGGCTGGGGATGGCCACGGTATTTGCAATCGCGCATCCGATGACACGGCTCATAGCTGGTTTCTTCCATGCTGAACATGTATTGCTCTCGCCATTGAGAGATGCGGCAGCTGCAGAGTCACTGCAGATAGCATGCACGGCATCGGAGCTGGCAATCGCCGATGCCAAGCCATTCCTCGATCTCACTCGTCTTGGAGCAGATACGTGGAAGGGCGTACTTGGAGTGTAGACCAATGGAAGGTTGCATAGGCTTATGCCCTAATGTATCATGCGAGCGCTGCAGGATTGCAATGCAAATATGCATGTTCGGGGCGCATTGTGTCGATTGCGGACAGAAAGCTGCATGTCCTTTTCGACAATCCCATGGCCCTGTCTGTGCTTCCAAAGACAGTCGAGCATGCCCCGCAGAAACTAGCGCAGCAACAAGCCGATTGGGCTCACAAGTGCGGGGACGCGGTCTGGATTGCCGTGCATTGGGTGCCTATTGACAACACCATGGTATCGTTACGTGTGCATGTATGCCTTCTCCCTACAATCTCGGTTCATCCCGTCTCTTGTCATATATTGCCAACATGATGGTCCAGCATGACATGCCTTGCCCGAGCATATGCGTGCTTTTGCGTTGCTGCGAATCCTCCCAACGCGACCTGGCACCAGCATCTGCAAGCCGTGATGCATTAGCACGGGCTCAACAACACCTCAGCTCAGACACCAGCACTATCACGTTTTTAGCACATGTACAAGAATGGGTAAATCTTTTGCATAACCATGTTCAATCGGCGCGCCCTTCAATCACCCAACGACTTTGCCACCTCTAAAGGGTCATGGCACGTGCGGAGCCGACGAAAGACGTCTTGTACTTCGATCTCAGAACAAGTGCTCATATAGGCGATCAAGCTATACAGCAGGTCACGCTCAGTCTGTAGAGCTTCGTTCTTTCGTCGAATAGACGTGAACCGTGAAATGTCAGGTTCGACATCGTATCTACAAACGACATTTTTCTTTGCACAGCGCACGCACGAAGGTCGAAGGCTGTCGCACTACTTTACTGTCAGGTCACGTCGTCCAGATATATATTGCAAGCAATTTACTCGCCTTTGCTTTCTTCCTCTGGCATGTGACACAAGCGACCCGAACTTGAGCCCTCGTAGGCTGTGATGTGGAGTTTTTGGGCTGTTCACGTAGTCGTGGATCTAAGTTATTGAGATGCAGGCTGGCCTGCCAAGGTAGGGTAGATGGCTTCGGTAGCAATCGTCTTGGCGTAGGTTGTTCTTTAGACATGTTGGTAAAATCATTCCAAGCGTGATCAATGCATTCACGACGTACACATCACAGAAGCTCGCGAGGTTATCCAAGGCACTTTTGTATTCAGAAGAATACGCATCTTACCGTGCGGCCAAGCCCATCTGCCAAAAGTTCGTTCATGCAGCGATGTACACATGCAGGTAGCACGTCAAAAGCCATTGCATCGGCAGCTCATCTGCGTAGACATGGCGCCACACGAACTCCTAAGTCACACAGTGCACGGACATCCTCATACGACAAGCGAGGCTCCAGCAAAGAGATTTGAGTCCACCGGTTCGCAAGAGGGGGTGTTCCATAATACAGCTGAGCCATGTCGGATGTAACAAACTATGCCACCGAATTGATGTCGGTTACGGCTTTATTTGTAGCGTAAGTTCGAAAGTCGTACTGTAGTCGCACTGTTACCAGACTGCGCTACGGTGATACCACACTGACTCCCCTTACGTGGTCGTGTATGGATGAGATTACGAAGCTCCATAACTTCTACAAACTCGATAAGCAGATCAGGCGAAATATGAGATACTGAATGGAGCGCATGAAGAGAATCTGAGATTGAGTGTACAAAGTATTTCATCGAATTTCATCGAGACCGGCGATAAAGATGAATGGAACCCAACGAACTCTCTAGCAAGATTCATGCAGCCCTCGTGCCAGCGTGATAAGACTTGATTGCGCATTACAGCTTGGCCCACCAGCCCGTGCCAATCACCACATCTGCGCCACAGGTGCCCTACCCGGACATGGCGCTGGGAAACCAACCGCCATCTGATGAGCCTGTATACCAGGTTCGTGAATCGAGACCATGGATTCAACCTTCTTGTTACGCTTTGTTGGCACTTTTGCCTTTTTAGCATCAACTTCTGCATTCTTTGCATCCGCTTTGGCTTTCTTTGCATCCGCTTTTGCCCTTTTCGTATCAGCTTTCGCTGTTCGCCTACATCGCTATCGGCAGATGAGATTATCTTCGCATCGCCTTGGTTGATTACGGCGCTCTTTGCATTCTGGCGCACTCTCCTCTCATCGTTCTGCCTCATCAAGCTTTCGTTTTTATCGTGAAACAGTGAGCGGTCAGTAAATGCTTTCTCTGTCGCGTGCAGGGGCTTTTCAAGGCAGGGATCCTTCTTCGCGCCGTTAGCGCCCAATTTCTCTTCGATGATTCGATAAAGGTGATGTACACCCTCCGTTGTGGTGGGTGTCGTGAGAGCCTGAGAGCTCAACGGCTCTTGCACCTGTGGCGCATCAAAAGGCGGCTGTTGCGCATCGGGTTCTTCGATCGGCGCTGACATTCCTTCTAGCACACGGCTCGGATTGAACGGAAACAGGCCAGCTTTGGACCAACCGGAATGGATGTTACGCGCCGTCAAGGTCGCATCCCAAGCTCGGCGATATAGGAGAACGAAATGCTCTTTGTTTACGGCATTAGCACCACGTCGCTCGAGGTGCTCTACTTGTTCACGATATGCGGTCTTCAGAGGACCAAACACGCTTACATCACAAGGCTGCAGTTTGTGAGACGTGTGCGACGGAAGACGACACGGAACGATATTATTTTCTAAACAGAACTTGAGGACGTCGTGGGACTCGTGTGTTTCGAATCCGTCGCTGATCAGGACTCGTGGCCGGCCGTTAGCGCGCTCTCTCGTAGAAGGCCCGGATACTTTCTGCATCCATTCCAGGTTGATCTTAGAGTTCATGTAGCCTTTCTTGCTGCACGTGAATTGCTAATCCGGGGCCTCATAGCAGAACCAGTCGCTCCGGAGATCGACCCCAGGAAATATGATGAGAGGTGGCAAGCTCCGACCGTCAGCAGAGATGCACTCGACTGCCGTGATCAAGGTTCTCTTGGTGTCAGTACCTCTATAGGTCTTAGGCATCTCAGCACTCACAGGGTACTTGGAGGATCCAAGCACGCTGAGCAATACTCCCGTCTCATCCATATTGTATACATTCTCCTGAAGCACGTCCGTATCTTCTAGCTGTACGCGCATGAGGTCGAACCAGTAGACAATTTGCAAAGGTTATTCAGTATCATATCTCGAAAATATCCTGTCACATCAAAACATCGTACCATCTCATCGTCTCTATAAGGAGCGAGCTGATCCCGACCCTTTTCTTGTAGTATATCAATTTGCAAAGTCACAGCTAGCACATAACGCCCGACTTTCCGTCATATTTAGAACCGACTGGAGACAATAGCATCCGGGTTACAAGCACTCATATTACAGAGAAGTCCGAACTCTCTCAGCGGTACGTGCTTTGATACGTGTGTCGAAACCTTCAGGCACTTGCACAGACGCCTCTGAGACTACTGTAATGTGGCTCACATCTAACATTATATGCGGCCCCGAGCACGATTCCCCCCTGCCTGTGGAGTGCCGGCCATCTCTATTATCCGCTCAAAGTACCTCCGCAGCACACTTTACAGTCGCTGCACATGAACCTACCTACAACTATCTCAGTCCTTATCGAGGAAGTGTCGACAGGCATCGCCTTATATCTACTTAGAACTGCCATTAAGATATACTTAGAGTTTGGTATGTATCTCACAGCCGTGTATGCAAATACCATCACACCGAGATCAAGACTGACTACGCTGGCCGCCGGGAGACAGTCCGTGAAGAGGCCGGGCCTGTAAGCAAAGTCTTCATGAATGTGCAAAGCACGTACTGCACTGCTTAAACTAGTGATTGAAGCAAAGTGTATCTCAAAGATGTGAATTTGGTCCTGAGGCTCGTGGTATATTGATGAAGGATAACGATACAAAAACCCCTAATCATAAACTCCGAGTTTCTGCCTCCCAAGAACGTGTCACGCACCCTGTTCGCTTCCATTCTATCATGGGTAGGCTGGTCGCTTCGTTTACATAGAGATACCTCGTATCCGTCGGCCGTATCAGTTCGCTGTTTCGGTATCTTCTCAGAGAGGGTCCAAGTTGATCGTAACCAACAGCATCGGCCTCGTCGCTTATTCACGTTCGTTCACTGCTTTTCCCTAGCCTTTGCAGCAGTCGACTCCCGACCACAGCCTCCCCAAAGAATGTAGGACGCACTCTTGGGCTTCATGTTCAAGAGCGCTCCGGAAGTAGCTTTTTCCGGATCCGGTCCGCGAACTCCCGGGCATCCTTCATCATGTAGAGATTCCCGTGGCGCATAAGATGTACGACCATCTCCTCCAGAACCCCCTTTGGGAGCATCTCACCGGCATCGGCGAAGTCTGTGTAGTGCAAGCTTGAGGCCAGCCACTCGAGCACGAAGGTCCTCAGAGGAGATCCCTTTGGCGTCCGCTTCCAAATCACGGTACACACATCGGGGAGTGGCAGCTTCTTCCAGTCAACGCTCTTCGAGATGACGGCGTCCAGTATATGCGCACGTAGGTGGCTGTCGTCAAGGTAATCGGCGAGCAGGTAGGTCTCGAAGTCAGCCTGTTGTTCCTTGCGAGTAGTGAGACTGTGGTCCTGCCAGAAGACCTCTGGAGACAACCTCTCCTTGTAGACCCAGTGAGTGTAGGCGTGAAAGGCGTTTTACGTGATTTCCGGAAGGCGCACGACCTTCTCCTGGCCTTCGGTCCATCGATGGCTCGAGATGGCAGCTTCGAAGAATTTGGATTTCTCGCAGATGGTGTCTTTATGGACCTTGAACTCACGTTCCTCTTTCCCTACAAGAACGACGACGAAGTTGTTGTAATCGTATTGGTAACTAGATAAATAAATCAGTCATGTGCTCGTACACGCTGGCATCGCAAAAGAATATGCTGGAACGCCCATCGAGAGGGCCAAGAGCCCCAAACAAGCAGGAGCTGAAGCCGGTGCTACTACCGGGGCCTCCAGAGACAATGATTGGCATGATTGACACTGAGATATAAGAGAGAGTAATTACCGAGCACGTTTGACCTGCTGCTCAGCGCCGTCGCCCTTGTGCTGACGCTTGTGGACGTTCTCCTGGCTGTCCGACATCCTGAGTGCTTGCGAGAATGGTATGGTGACTGGTCTTTGCGAGGTCGGTCAGATTGAGGTTGCTTATGATGATACTGTTGATATCTGGTTGATGTTTAATGGCAGGAGTACGAGGTGAATCTCGCTGGTGTTGACTGATATGCTGTATGGCTGGTGGTGATGGTCGTTGGTGTTGAGAAAGTTGTTGGGGCCGAGAGGAGGTTTTTGGTGCTGAGGTAGAGCCGCGGGTGTTGAGAGGAAGCCGTTGGTGGCAGTGAGATATGGTCTGGCTCATAAGGTAGTCAATTGGGCGCTTCCACGGTTTCACTAGGTGTCGAAGACTCGGGTGTCGTCGATAGCCCCGCTGGATAGCACAAAGGCCAAAGTGACGGACGCGGTTTATGAAGTGACTGCGTAATGCGAGCAGCGCGTATTTGCGAAGAAAGATCCTTCACTGTTGTCCTATCGAAAGGACCGAAGACTATGTTGACGCTCTCGATACTATCTGTGTACATGTATCATGCGTTAGCTTCGATTTGTGCGATGCATGCCGTTGAGAGAGTACCAAGCTCCCGGTAACACGCGTGCCGTTGCAGTCGACGCTGTTGTTCCATCTCGACCCACACGCCATTGAGAGAGTAAGGAGTTCCCCGTAATGCATATGCGTCTGTAGTTAACGCTATTGTTCCATCTCGACTCAAACGCCATTGAGAGAGCATGAAGCTCCCAGCAACACACGTGCACTTGCAGTCGACGCTATTGTCCTATCCCGACTTATACACCCGTGAGACGGTTAGGAATCAATAATCGATTGGCATCGTAGCAAACCTCCCATCCCTCAAACATACTCCTGCCCCCTCTTCTCCCTCGCAACCGCACTACTCCTATGCACCCCCCTCTTCGCCGTCCTCCCACCCATCCTCACAATCC
>Ga0058698_10000920_pt1 | contig 14414 bp, 12 predicted proteins | sample AgamicAsSfe_FD_67288 | JGI IMG/M metagenome (GOLD analysis project Ga0058698, IMG submission 67288) | Agave microbial communities from Guanajuato, Mexico - As.Sf.e | ecosystem: Host-associated > Plants > Phyllosphere > Phylloplane/Leaf | place: Guanajuato, Mexico | collected 2012-05-30
GGTCGGGAAGGGGGCGGTTGCTATTTGTGCATAGGCGAATATTACTCGCGCAGCAAGGGTGGTCGTCGCCGGGAATCCCCATCGAAGAGTGTTCTACTGCTGAAGTCGTACCTCGACGCGGGGAAGAGTTGCTGATCGGTGAGATTATTGTCTTTGTTCACGTCGTCCAGGAGCTCAACGATGCATGGCGCGGAGACAGACACGAGGGTTGTATGTATATGGCAAAGACTTCGACGCCGTGTTGTGGCGCTGAGTCGTGATAGATGGATTGAATTTCAAAACGCTATCATTGCTGATGCTGGAGGGATGCCTGACATCGTGGAGGAGTGCAGGCTGTATTTTACGCGGATAACGTCGAAGTGTTGACAGAAGCGCAGATCGGGCTTTCTGTTTGAATAGCATATCAGAGTTCAAGCTTGGGTTGTAGAATAGTACTCTTCTGCTCGCACGAGCCAAGAGAATAACGCAGTCATCGAGCTTCGCTGATGTGCCGTACTGCCGGAGTCACTGTTCGTTTGTCGCCGAACGCAACCAAAAATCGTGCATTGTTGTGGCGGTATTTGGAGTCCTGAATGGAGAAGGCGTTTCAGGCTGGGGAAGCGTGTTTCAGTCTGAGTCGTGTTTCAGATGTGAATTTCAGACTAACCACGTGTATGGCTCTGTCCTGGCTTCGAGTCAGTCGACCAGATCTTACATCATTCTATGATCAGCGGCGCTCTTCTTTGTCTTTCATCCTTTCATCAGCAACTTCCACATCGACGCTCTTATGAACATCCACGACACCCTCATCAATCCTCGTTCTTTCACAACACTTTGCAAGCACAATATTGATGAAAACCACGCTCTTGTTGAGCTGTTCCAACTGATCGGCAATAATCACACAAGTTCAAGTGCTTGAAACGCCTGACAGCACCAATGGCAGATGTTCCAGCCGTCGAGTAGGTCCACCAATCCTTCAGGTGTGACCTGAAGCAAACTTGTATCAAACAGCAAACACTAAACGTACGCAGCTGGAAAGTGCTGCTTTGGCTGCAGAGAGCCTCACCCACGATTCCTACATGTTCGATCGTGACCGCAACGTGTGTCAGGGCCAGCTCGTTGAAGCAGAGGCGAAGCTGAAAGAGGCCATGCGGAACTTCAAGGATGTCCCGGATGGACATCGTTACTATATAGCGTATGGAAGCTACACTGGAGCGAGGGAGGACTGGATAATTGCAGCTCGTCAGCTCCATCACAAGAGTGTGATCGAATACGACACTCTTGGCAAGATGATGAAGCTCGAGAAGAAACATGGACACCAAGTGTATCTGTTGTCATTAGGCTCGAAGCAGATGGACCTGTGACCGGAGTTTTGTGATGGGTGTTGAGAGCAGTCGGATTCAGTATGGCATGTTGGAGAACGATTGAGTGCCTCGAACTACAACTGGCGATCCGCGTGGGTCTGAAAAAGGATCTGGTCATGGAATGGCAGAATCGTCAAGAAAGATTTCATGCTTCTCGCGGTAATTGCAAAAGGTTTCCGAAGAGTTACTTTCGTTGCCAGCTGGACAACGTCGTATTGAAAGAGTTGAGACACCTCTGTCTGTTTCCCACTCTCTCATATTCAGTCCTTGCTTTGGTGTCTGCTTTCCGTGTGAACGTGATTTCACAATGGAGTCCACCTCGAATGTCACCCTGCTCTAGCGCTAGTCAGCAACAGTATACTCTAGTCTGACGTTTCCTGTGGGAAGCTTCCATCGTTCCTGCCTCTTTTGTCCTTCTTCCTTGTTCGCTACCTACTGTTGCAGGATTATTTATCTGCCTTTTCGTCTCGGCTGCTTTCTGTCCTCTGGGCACCCGCTTCGTACAGGGTATCTCGTGTTGCAACATCAACAACCGCGCTGCAATCATGTCACAAAGCTCAGAGAGCTCAATTCATGAGCCTGACGAGCGTCCACCGTTCGAGATTATTTATTGCGACTTCAAAGACTTCATCAAACAAGCAAATACATCCGTAGACACGCACTCCGGGGTCGAAGCGAGTACACTATAGGCTCAAAGACATCGTTAATAATGCTGACAGCAACAGAAGCTGAAGAGCGTCGTCGCAGAAGCTGAAGTCCTCCTCGCCGCCCTCAAAAGGCAGATCAAGGAGAGCGCAAAGCTTAAGAGAAAGGTCGATAAAGCACTCGCTGCTCTTAAGATGTTTCAAACAGACCTTGGAAGTGGCCCACATGGTTCCAGCACCCACTGGTATGACGACAAAGCGCGTGATGGATATCTCAAAGTGAAGAAAGAGTTCATCCGTGTTTCTCTTGAGCACAGTGTGGCAGATGCGCAGGTGTACGTGACATCTGGGAAGTTGATGGAGCTTGAAGAGGAGCATGGACGCAGCGTAATATCGATGGCAAACTCTGCGGCGCGTCAAGATGCTTGGGCCGAGCAAGTCTTCGAGGACGTGCCAAAGTTTATCTGAGATCCGACCCTGCGGTAACATCCTGGTAAGCATTCTCTGAGTCAACTCCTGCCTGACCGACGGCAATGATTGCTGAAGTGCAACAGGATTTCGAGTATGCGGCAGGTGAAGAAAGTGAGCCAACTTGCATTATAAAAGCGTGTGGTCATGATGCCGTAGAACTCCCGAGATCAGCTTGCTGCACCTCTTGGTGACCAGAGAATGGTGCTTTCGCGGCCATTGGGATACGGCCCCTGATGTCGTTGTAGACAAAGTCGCAATGCGATAATAATGAATACCATTGCTAGACGCCCACTCTGCTTATCCGGCGTGTGCTATATATTTAGCAAACATAGCGCCATCACCCTCAGCATTGATTGTGAGGTGCTGGTATAAGTGCACGGTATCAGTGCTGGTGTATGGTGGTGCTCCTGTCACATGCCTGTTCGTGACGTCAGGCCGAAAGATCAAACGACTTTGAAACTCTGAACTCTGAACATTAGTCTTGTCACCCACACCATCATGCAGACGACCTTCTCTACCATGACTCAGGCGCCATGCAAAAGGCTCGCTAGTCTGGGACTTCGCTCACTGCGCGCCTCTGACTCACAACTCTCATCTCATAATGCTGGATACTGTATGGCTGCCACCACGACCTCGAGTCGCATTACAAACCGGAATAGGAGAACCTCCGCTTATGTAAACTCTTCGACTTCGAGCCCATATCGAAGTATCACAACTGCAACTCCTCGCGCTCAAGCACAAAAAGCAGCTCCGGCAGACTTCCCAACGAATCCTCAATCCCATTACGAGTACTTCCCGACCACTCTTCCTGACGGAGCTCCTCCCGCCGGCACTTTCAAAGTGGACCTCAAAGCACTGCGAAAAGAGTTCTTGCAACTCCAAGCTCGAGCCCATCCAGACCTGCATCCGGCGGAGTTCAAATCGAAAGCCGAAGCGCTGAGCGCACGCGTCAATGAAGCTTACAAGACATTACAAGACCCGCTACGGCGAGCCCTCCACATCTTGAGTATCAATGGACAAGGTGATGTTGATGCAGAACTAGAAGGAGTGGGCATGTTTGGTACTGAGGAAGGCCAGGATAAAGAGCTATTGATGGTGGTCATGGAGGCAAGAGAGGTCATTGAGGAGGCTGCTGACGAGAGCGAGCTGGATGAGATCAGAACTGAGAATGACGCGAGGATCGAAGAAAGTGTGGGCGTTCTGGAGAATGCAACGAAAGAGGAGGATTGGGAGCAGGTTAAAAACGAGTGTGTGAGATTACGATATTGGATGAACATAAAGCAAACACTAGGAGAGTGGGAGGCTGGAAAAGGTGTTCCAAATGTGTCGCATTGAAACAATCCACAATCCACAGGATCTGGCATAACTTTCGTGGCAGGACCACTCATGATCGCGAACGGAGGAATCGGACTTTTTACTCTTCAGGATTGGTTGCGCTGCCGAAGTCAGACGCAACTTCACAGCACTATCTGGCATAGACCGCCGCTTAGCGTGCCAGGTATTAGCTGACGAAAGACAGGAAAGCTACGCTTGTGTCTCTCCCAGCTGGTGTCAGGCTGGGTGCCATGTCAGTTGATGAGTCTCTATCGCTTGCGTAGACGGTGAGCTCCTCTAGCAGACTGGTAGCCAGCCGAGAGCGCTTCGTCTCTGAATGGTGCTTTGCCCAAGCACGGCACGATCCCCACTGCTGCGCACGATGGACCAGCAAAGCCGACAAAGATGGCGGAAGGATGCTGCATTATACAACCAGTAAATTCCTCCGAGGATAGTCCTTTTGATCGTGGCTGTTTGAGCAGTCTCGTGAGCTTCCTGGGAGCACGGTGCCGCGATGCCTGTGGTTACCTCAGAATCCCCTACTTCTTGAATCCCAAGATTCCTAGAGCATTTTTCATTGTACGTTCGAGGAAGAGTTGTTGCATATATACGACTGTGCTTGCATCTGACGATTGCACAAGCTTGCGAGCAGGAGTGTGCTGTACAGCATTTGTCTGCCGGCGCCGATGGTGGCCGTGGTAGTCGAGTTACAAGCGCAAACCGAGGGTGAAAGGTGGAAGGGCTCGACATAGACGTGTCATGTATAATATATTCTAAGCAACTATCTACCTATACATCATCATCGCTCAGATCGGCGCCGAGAAGGTCGCCATCCTCATCCTCACTGACAACACTGCTGTAATCCTGATCTCTACCACGAGCTCTAGCGAAAGCACCTCTACTCGTGTAGCCACCCCGTCCTCTACCGCCGCCACCATCACCACCACGTCCGGTCCTCTCGCGCACGACTCGGATAAGCCCACCGAAGACGGCAGGAATCGCCATCACAACGGCAGCGATACCACTGACGACCAGGACGGGAATCCTGACCCAGACATTTTCAGCATCAAAGGCACTTCGTCCGCCACCAGCAGACGGGCCACTTTCTCCAAGTCTGATGCGACCGTAGCGGCTTTCGATTTGACGCCATGCAAAGTAGCCCACGACAGCAGCTGCAGCAATCGGGAGGAAGATGGCGAAGAAAAGTGCCACACCTGAAATGCCCCGCTTCTTCTGATACTGTTCCTCATGTCCAGGGCAGGGGTGGCTTTCGACTGCTCTGTCGAACTCATTCCCACCTTCGCACGTCGAGAGCGGCAACTTACGGTAGCCGCTGACGTCGAAGAACTCGTCGATTTCGGGGTGTGCACGACAGACCTCCTCGGGATTCTTCGGCGTCTGGCCATCGACCAATTTGCAATCGCCAGCAGACGTACGCTCGAAGTTGTAGTCACATTCGTAATCACTTCGGGTACATGTGCAGTTCTCCGCGATGGAGTAAAGCTTGTTGAACTCTTGTGCTCCAACATAGCAATCGGCGGTAGGTTTCTTGCGGCTGTATTGTGCCACATGCCCAAAGAAGCAGTTGCCACGACCGGCAGCTTGGCTGGTTGGGTGCTGTGGCTCCCAGAGCTCAAAATCGCTGGTAGAAGTGCCAGGATTACCAAGTTCACACTGGCGATCTGTAAAGCCAGAGAAGTCAAGAGCAACTGTCACTGCACGGCCCATGCCAGAAAGCTCCCGGCCCCATATTAGGAAGTTACGCGATGTGTCCGATGGTACAGTCGTGATGTCGTCGATGGCAAAGTCAGTGTCCGAAAATTGATATTCGGTCCATGTCTTTCCTGAGTCGCGGGAATAGTACACGAAGCGTGTTGGGTTGTATTCTTCGATCATGACGATAATGCCGCCGTGATCGCCGAACTCCCACATATACACACCTTGCTTCGCAAGCTGCCATGAGAGACCTCCATCGGAGGAGATGTAAGTGTCGCCTTCGCGCTTTCGGCCGAGTGAGGCTCCAACATTGCCAACACCCATCATGAGACCAATGGCTGCGGGTGAAGAGTACGTATCACGAGGATCTTTGCGCTCGGTGTAGCCGTGAAGATGTAGAGCACACTCCTCAATTGGCTGGTCCTTGCATGCCTCCTTGCCGGAAGCATCATATTTGGGTGGCTTGATTAGTGCCCATTCTGCTCCATCATTATGCGTAATCATAGTCTTGAGAATTTTGGATTGACCTCTTTCGACATCCTCAATGTTGGAAACAACATTGACAACAGCAACTCCCTCCAGGCCCAGCATCTTCTCGAAGTCGACATAGCCATTTTGATTGCGGTTGACTCCATTGAGTGACATGACGTAAGAAGTGCCGTTGGTGTTACTCTTGATGATCGATCCGTACTCTTGTTCCATGACGCCATTGACAGTAACGTGCAGGAAGATTGAGTGTGTCGAGCTATCGAGTACAGTGTAAGCTGTCTGATGGGGCACCTGGAAGTTTACCGGAAACCTTGCGTCGGCGAATGTTTTACCATCAGTACTGGCATCGACTTTGAGAAACGCTGCATCCTCTGCATCTTTGGCAGCAACGACAATGAACTCGGACATGGTGGCAAAATTGAGCATGTCGGTGAAATGCACGACCTTGTGATCGTACCAGTCCTCAGATGCGACGAGTTGTTTGGCGCCAGTTGCATCTTCGTTCGCGAATTGTGTGCAATATATTAGCTGCTCGTTTACGTCACGCCCGTCGCGCCAGACGAACTCGCAATTCTCGATGGAACGGAGTAGGGGATTCCAGCTATCTCCATTATGTGTCGTCCAGTATGCCATTGGTTGACACTGCAAGCCGCCGCCGTCTGCACAGGTGGTCCATATCAGCCAGTCTGCATTTTTCGGGTGGAAGCGGAGAATCTGTAAGTGTGCCGTATTTGGCCTGCCTGGTGCGTAGAAGGAATGGACATCGTATGCCCTGTTCTTGGAATAATACACATCCGTACCTCCAGTCAGAAAGTAGACGGCATCGTTGAGGTGCCTGTTGGGGTATATTGATAATACTTCAACCTCTTCGAGATGAGGGGGAATGCCCCACGTCTTTCCATGGTCGTGCGAAACATAGACCTGCCTGTCGTCCGTCAGGAGTACAACAGTCTCATCGTCGCCTGAGCTGGATGCGCTGCGCTCCAAATAGTAATATTCTCGGAAGGCGTCAGCCGGGAAGTAAGTGATTTCGCGAGAGATATCGCCGCTGACAGGCGCTTTGTATGAGTCTTTGCAGGGTCGTTCGATAGGCTTTGCCTTGTCGATGCCTCCTTCCAGAATGCACTCGTTGCCTGGGATCTTCCTGAATCCAGACGGTCCCACAAATGTCCCTTCGGGACTTGTGCACTCCCCTTCAGGCGCACCAATAGGGTTCAACGGTACACATTGTGTTCTATCTGGACTTCTCACATACATGAAGTCACATTCAAAGTCGTTCACTGTGCAAAGACAGCCAGCATTGTCAAACGTTGGTGCAGGGTCCTTGAACTCTTCGTCGACAAAACAGTCTGCCGTGGCCTTCCTTCTTGAGTAGGACTGCTTGTGACCCATGACGCAAGTCGGCTTGCCATCAGCATCAACGCGTGCGTAGAACGTCTCAAAGTCGTCAGTATTGCACTTTCTCTCGTGGAGCCCTGCAAAGTCGATGGTGTAGACCCAATGCCTCTGATCAGCGCCAGCACCAGTAGTGGCCAATAGTAAGAACTTCAAGCTTGTGGAGTCAGGAATCGTAGTTAACATTTGCGCTCGTACTTGTTCTGGAAAGTCGTAATCTTTGAAAAAGAATTGGGTCCATGTTTTGCCGTGATCGAGTGAGTAGATCATCTTTGCGATCTCAACCTTGTCGTAAATGGCAAGGAGGATGGATCCCTGGTCACCGAACTCATACTTGTGCGGACCGACAAGACCTCGTTTCCAGGTGGCGCCAGCGTTATCCGAGACATAAAGATTGCCCTCGGAGTAGTCAGACAGGGATTCACCTGTGTTGCCTACTCCCATCATAAGGCCTGGTGAGCCTTGACTCGAGTACACCCTCCCAGCATTTCTCTGATCCGTTATCGAATGCAGATGTAGCTTCGAGGGCTCATTTTTGCCGGGTTCGGTAACCATGATATCGTGATAATCTCGTCCGTCGTCGAATGTAATCTTTGTTGCAACGCGCTTTTCGACTCCATCCTCAAGGACACTCTCCCAATTAGTCACCACATTGGTAAGCGCAATACCCTGAACGTTCGCGACCTTTTCAAAGTCCACGAAACCCATCACATTCCTGTTAGTATAGTCCTCACTCCTGGTGAAGTATTGCCCAGCGAAGTTACTTGTGAAGAGGTTGCCCATTGGATACATTGAATGGCCTGCTGATGCCACGTCGACTTGCAGACTGTAGTTGGTCGATTCCATGATCGTATACCCATTTTCTTTGACCTGATGTTGTCCAAATTGAGCACGATGCCATTCATTCGTGTTCAGAGTTACATATAATGCCATCTCATCTGTGCCTTCTGAGTTTTGTGCGGCCAGAATGTAGCCTTTGACTGCGACTGCGCTCGCGATACCAGTAACAGGCTGTCCACCATCTCCCTGTATGCATTCCTCTTCCGTCTCGTCGAAGAAATTGTCCGACTTGACCAGCCTCCACGCAGTTTGCTTGTTCGAGTACTTGCCCTGCACCAGGCAGATCGTGCGGTCTCTATCGGTAGTCGGGTCGCCAGTGGAAAATAGTTCGTGCTCATGTGCCCACATACATCTGATCGTACCTTCGCGAAGGAAGTCGGAAGTTGCAAACCCATCCTTGGTGTAGATGCTGCCCCCCGAATGCCAGTCCCGCATATTTAAGATGATCCTGTCTGGGTCGCTTGCGTGGAAAGAAAGAGGTTGTAGCGTCAATGCTGGAGGAAGATCCGATTGAAAACGATTCCACGACTTGCCCTGGTCTCTTGTGATCCAGTGTCGCACACCCTTGCTTAGCGCGATAGCTATTTGGTTGTTGTTAGGATGCATGAACACTTTGAACACAACAGGCTCATCAATAGTCTTGACAATGCTCCAGCCTGAGCCCTCATCTTCAGATATCCAAACGTTGCCGGCAGCTTGATCGCAAAGGAGGATGGTCTTGGAGTCCGCAAAGTAGGTGAGCTCGTATGGCTGGTTCTTAAATTCTGTCCTTCGAACTGATGGAGCTGCGTCTGCGGCGGAAATGATAGTCACAAGCAGGGTGAGCAGAATGCCGAAACGCAGTAAAGCGCTCCTGCATCCACGTAAGGCACCCATGATGGAGAGCAATGAACAAAGCAAGTAGACGAGAAAGAGATGAGCACAAAGGTGAGATGCAAGAAGGACAGCTCGTGGGCTTGAAGTACAGATGACGACACGTGAACGCGCGGATCACTCTCATGAAGATCCAAGGGCGGCCCGAATCGTGTCAGGACTTGTTCCTCTGTGAATCTGTCTATGTCTATCCTCAGAACAGCTACTCACTTTTGCGCTAGGCAAGTTGCCTCACCAGATCCACCCATATCTATCCTTGTCCTTCTGACTAACAACGCCAGACCCTCGCTACGCCGAACTCATGCTGATGCTGATCTCAATGCCTCATAAATCGTGAGAATGAAAGCTGAACTCGGTGCAGCTCTCGCCACAGTGATGCCACAGCCTCTGTACAGTCCTTTCAACCCTTGATCCTGCCATAATGCTTTTCCCACCGTCCAGAATGTGTTTCTAGCTCTTCCAGAGACTGTGCCGACATCCTCCGTCTGCATCCTCGACTTGATCGTGTCTGCCGGGTAGAAAACAAAGTTGTATGACATACCAGCGCAAGCGCCTGCCAACAATTGTTGCCATATAGGCAAAGCTCTCTCGCGAGGAATGTCGGCTGCTCGAGCATTACGAAAGAAGAGACTGACGCCCTCGAAACTCCCGAACCATGCTGCTGAACCCCCAGTCTCGCGGATCAGTGTACCTAGCTGACCATGCCAGAATCCGAGAATGCCTTGTTGTCGATATATTGTGCCAATCAATGTCAAAGCACCAGGAGTGCTGGTGATACCAGTGGCGCAACGGACGGGCACTTGCATTTTGCATTTGATCAATTCAATTGGTGTAAGAAGGACTGAAGTGAAGGCGCCAGATGCTGCGCCACATAGCACAAGTGCGTCGATTGGCAGTGGATTCATGTTCTGGTAAAACGTGGCTGACATGGCGTTCTGAAATATGCGATACTGTGACAATCATTAGACCACCTCATGTGCAAAGGCTTGTTCTTTGGCTCACACTGAAGAAGAGACTACTCGTCTCAATGGCTGCGCCGGCCAAAGGTGCACTGACTCCCCGATAAAGGCCCTTCACGCCATCCTTGGCCCAGGACTGGCGAAAGCAGTCAAGAGGTCCTGCGTAAATGGCAGGTTGTCCACTTGGTTGGGACTGAAGTCTGACTTTGACAGTGTCGAAAGGATATTCGATGACTTTTCCTGCAACTCCAGCAATCTGTACAATTGATTAGTGTGGCATCCAAATGAGACTAGTTTTGTTGCTTACGGAGCCGAACGCAATATCTTGTGCCGCATGTTTCGTCTGTGTGCTCACAGCCGGCGTGTCGTGTGTCACTTCATTCAAAGTATTTTTTCGAGCCTCGAGCTTGACGTCCATCGAGTCTTTTCCGCGGCTTGGACAGCCGTATATATCGATCACAGTAGGGGAGTCTCAAACACAAGATACCTGTCTCGCTCCATGACAATGCTTGTGAGTGATTATGAGGGGATCTTATGCCATGTCAGAGTGCTGCAGGCGTTGATATGCTGGCAGGCAGGTGCTGACCTTTGCTTTGACCATTTCCGCCCACTCATGGTTACCCGGCGGCCCACATTTATTTTTCACCTTCGCAAGGTCCTCATCACAGAAAGCAATCTCTGTGCTGCACAACTTCACCAAGCACTACATCTTCGCCACATAGGTCATCTTCACCATGGTGCGAGTAAGCGGCAAGAACTGGCGCGAAGCACGTCTTGCTTTTCGCCCTACCCTCAATGTTATTCTGCCCACTACACCTTCTTCATCATCTTCCAGCAGTACACCACTACCTAAATCAGCTACTGCCTCTTCCCGTGCCTTTGAGCTTCGCCGCGCTGCAACTACCTCTCTCGCCGCAACGAAAGCCAAAGAAAAGGAGCTAAAAGACGAGAAAGAAGCTGTACGTCAATCACGAATTGTGAAAATCCGCGAACGTCGTGAGAAGAAGGCGGAGCGGGAACGATGGGAGAAGCTACAGGAGAAGATGGGCAGGAAGAGAGCCGATAGGAAGAAACGCAAGGAGGCGAGGAACAAGTTGTTGAAGTCATGAGGTGATCGTGACTTCAAGGACAAATGACGGCGCGACGCAAGTGATGAGAAGTGGTATTTTGATGGATACAACTTTCGAAGAGCTTAGACCTGGATGCAAAGGGCCAAGGATCACAATACATGGCATCGAAAGATCCTCATAACGACAACAGTAGGACGTCCATTACTTTGAACCAATCTCACGTTCAGTGCACACCATACACTCAGTCTACGACTATTTGCACTTTCGACACTACGCTTATTCAAGCTATACATTAGCCCGCCATCGTGTCTCTTCCAAAGCTGGAATTCGACAGAGCATAGATGTCGGAGGCGAAACACGACCTGCGGATACCGGAGACATCCCTCCTCAGTCTTGCCACACAATCCTCCACGACTAAATTACCTCGCAAGCTTTGATGTGTCTACTCGATTATCCTTGTCCGAGAGGCGATAGTTCCAGTCTCGTCGTATGCATTTCTTGGGCTTCTGGAAAAAACCTATCATTTCGCTATTCGTCTTCGATGGCAGAGCCATTTGACAAGAATATCTAGTCTTCACACGGCATTTGCATTAATGCCGCATCGGGACAGTAGACATGCAGATTTCCCATCACGAGGCCATGGCGCGGCCACTGCGTACGCTGCGAGTGTCTGTCATTGAAATGACATGTGGCCACAGAATGCGAGGAGAGAGATCAAGAATGTATAACAGGCTGGCGCATTGTATTGTGAAACCAATGCATGCGATGCGGCGGTCTGTCCAAAGCTGACACTGAGACTGAGACCTTTCGTCACCTGAAACATCATCAACATCGTTCTCCTCGTACAGTCTCTCCGCTGCTTATCATTACCATGGTCTAGTATAGCCACCGCTGTTCGGCCCACATTGCGTGTTCCTGACAATGCAACGTAGTACAGTGCATTTACCTCTATCGTGGTGCGCTGATATACCTTTGCGCTCAGAGTGACTCACATTCAGTATAAATTGCGCCCCTCCTCGAGAAGCCTCGAGATCTTCTCCTCATCACGAAGTCGGGAGCACTCACGGCACTCACTTTGACCTATAGCAATCTTGGTATAGGGCCTTTTTGAAAGTCTTCAGTCGATATCATAACAGTAACAACACTTCATCTCCGGCCACTACCTTTAAAATCTAATTGAGCCACGGTACTTGCCACACCGAATTTCACAAACGCAGAGTTCTGATAAGAGGATACGCTCGATGGGCAGACCCCTGGAGCCTTGATAGCGCTTTGTCTCGTTCACTCTCAATGTGAGGAAGGGTTGCTGTGTATCAAGTCTGGATGTCCACTGGTGGATGATAGAGCATTGACATGGATTTGATTCAGATGTAGTGCGACGTCAGAACACTGGGCACTTCAGCCAATAGCTGTATGAGAGCACAGAGTAGAGCAGAGAACGTGAAGCTTTCGCACTCTGCTCCTTCGATAGTGCATCAAAAAACCGGCATAGGTGGTCTCTGCACTTTTTCTTAGACGTCATCTCACCATACTGCTTTTTGCCACAACCCCTATATCACCTTACAACGCTTGATCTACACCTGCACCTGCCTCCTATATCACACCATGAACCGCGTCGGAAGTGTTTGCAGAAGAGACTGGACGCGTCGCACTGCCCCTCTCACGTAGCCAAGACGACGCCTCGAGCACGAGCTTGAATCGATCTTCGTATTCGGCGACTTTCCTTCTGCCAGCAGCCAGACGATACCCTCAATTCGATCAAGCTCCATCGCGTTGCGCGGTCGTCGCGGCGCGACCGCGACGTGAATTGGATAATGGGAATGGCCGGTTTGCAGCTGGTGGGATAGAGGTAGGCTGAAAGTGCAAGGACTGCGTGGGTGTGCTGAGTATATGAAGCTCGAGGAATCCTCTCGTTGCAGCTCTTTCATAACATCGACACCAGAACAAACCTCTTTTGAGTATCACCCACCTGTCCTTACTCGCTGCCATTACACCAGTGCTACTCGTACACCAGGTAGACCACCAACTATCTCAGCACAATCCAACCTTCTGCCTACAGTCCGCTAAAGATGCAGCTCATCAATATTGTAAGTCCACCTTCACCACCCACAGCACAGCCCAAACCAAGCTAATCACCCTCCAGGCCGTAGCACTCTGCGCCCTCGGTGTCACCGTCGCCCATCCTAGCAGACACAACCATGCTCGCCTACACGACCGCGAAGTGACCTCGAAGTCCATGCACATCCACTCCCAACACAACCATAGCAGTATCGCGACCACACCCTTGACACCTCCTGCATCGACTTCTTCGTCGACGTCTACGAGCGTTAAGCGCAAGCACCACACACGCAGTCATGTCAACAGTCATGAGCCGAAGGGTAACGCAACAAGCACAGCACACACACACACTACTGTGAAGCATGCTAGGCCACATCACGGTACAACGGAAGTGCCGAGCACTGGTTATGCTCACCCTCACCATCATCACCATGAGCATCACGAGCAACAACACCAGCACAACGCCACAGCTACCCACGTCAATCACCGCACAAATACCATCGCCCGCCGCGATGTCTCCCCCTCCGCCAACACCCTCATCAAATCCCACTCCACAACCACACCGCTCACAACAACCCTCCTCATCACCAACAAAGTCACGCCAACTCCGAAGGGCAAACCCGCAAGCACCACCACCATCGTCATTACACCCGTCTCTTCCTCGACGCCGCCGGCAACGACAGCTACGGGAACCTCACTACAATCCCTCTACGGCCAATGCTACGGCAGCTACTACACAGGCCCCACCGCCTGCGTCGCTGGCGCTACGTGTCAGATCAATGGGCCGTGGTGGGGACAGTGTGCTAGTGCGACGGGCTCGAGTGCCACTCCCACCTTCAGCAGCTCGGGCAGTGTGATGCCCATGATCACGTCCAGTACGAGCGTGCTTCCGAAGTCGAGTGTGGCATCGACAACGAAACCCAGTAGCTCCGTGTCGAGCAAGACGCAGACGACGAAGACAACGAAAGCCAAGACGACAAAGACGAAGACTACGGCGGTGGCGTCACAGACTGTCCCGATGATGATTGCGGCGCCGGTGTCGCCAGCTGCAGCACAGGCGGAGGAGACTATGACGATTGGATCGTAGGTGATGGCATCTACTGGTTGGGAGTATGCCTTGGAATACTCTGGTAATGGAATAGATCCAAAGGGGCCCAGAATGAATAGACGGGATTGGACTGGACTGGCATCAAGGGTGGGTCTGCAAGATGATTACGATTATATGTACCTTAGTTATGCTTC
>Ga0058698_10000921_pt1 | contig 14407 bp, 17 predicted proteins | sample AgamicAsSfe_FD_67288 | JGI IMG/M metagenome (GOLD analysis project Ga0058698, IMG submission 67288) | Agave microbial communities from Guanajuato, Mexico - As.Sf.e | ecosystem: Host-associated > Plants > Phyllosphere > Phylloplane/Leaf | place: Guanajuato, Mexico | collected 2012-05-30
TCACTCGGATCACTAACAACCCAAACCGGCAACACATACAACCCCCCACTCTCATCCCACACTCCCTCCTCGATCCGGTGCCGCTGAACCGTACACCCCGCCGCCTCAAGCACACTCGCTGCACCCTTGAGATCCCGTCCCTCCCGCACCATCTCCACCGCCAGCTGGATCGCCTGCCATATCTCCGGGCGCGCGGGGCTGACGCGCGTGTCGAAGAAGGCCGTGCGTTCGCGGGCTAGAGTGGCTATTGTCCAACGTGAGGACGCTGCTGCGAGCGAGGAGGAAAGAGAGGACGGTATTAGAGGTGGTGGTGACGAGGCGGATTTCCAGCGTTTTGGCTCTTTGAGACGAATGGTGGTCGGGGTGGTCCCCGGCAGGCGGGGAGGCGTGGAGGTGCCGAGGGTGGTGTCTTGAGGGATGCTGGAGGTTGTGGTTGTGGAGCGTTGGGGGAGGAGGGAGCGGGTGCGTGTTGTGGGAGGGGTGGGATGGCTTGCGGGGGTTCGTGCCGCGCTATCGGTGGCGTGAGGTGTTGATTGTGTGCAGCCCTGTTTGGTTGTGTCAGCAGGTTGCGACTACAGGTTGAGGTAGTCATTGCCGGGGATGAAGTGCTTGGCAGGGAGTGATGCATGCGGAGATGATGATATACCATGATTGTTATGTATTGCTACTACTCAGTTCTTCTCTAGTGATGTTGATAAGGATACCTTACACTGGAGAGTCGGGAACAGAGCGAACAAGTAAAACAGAGACTGCGCCGACGCAGCACAAGGCAGAGACGGCACAGTACGAAGGCGTCTAATATGCGGGGACTGGACGAGACGACAGGGCAGAAGCTTGGTTCGATGACTTCTCCACAATTCCGAGGTCCAATCGCACTGACATGGAACGATGATCAAAAGTATGAAATATACTGCACTACGGCTTCTCGATTGTGCGACATCGATATAAGGTACTCACACAGCTTCTGGTGGCTAACCTGTGGTGGGTGTTGTAGACACCGTGAACATCCCATATAGCGCCCGTCGTGTTTCGATGAATTCGTTACTGTCATCCTCGACCATGTCTATTCCGTTCCGTCCCTCAATCCTCGGGCACCTTCATCATCAAACACTCAATGTCTGATTCCGTTCTCTAGCTTGCTCAACACACATCTCACTCGATCCCGCTATCCTGCGCGCGATCATATTCCTCGACATCATCCTGCTTCTCCTCAATCACATCCAGCGACTTCTGCTGTTTCTGCGTCGTGGGCCCCGTATCGTTCCTCCCCTCATTAATGCCCAGCTTCGCAAACATCGATAACGTCTCCAGCTCATTCAGAATCTTCTGAAACACCATAATCCCCTCTTTCCCCAGTGCAGTCCCTATGCCCACTGCAGCGGCCCCAATACTTCGAAAGCGTGCATACCCTGCATAATCCGAGACGCCGCCAACGCCGATGATTTCGATTTGTTTGAGCTCGTGATGTTGGTCCAGCATCGAGCGAATGGTGCGGACATTGCCCAGTGCCAGTGCGTGGATGACTGCACCACCAACTCCTCCCAATCCTGTGCCTGATGCGCTTGCGACTGCAGGAACATAGCTGCCAGGCTCACTCGAAGGTGCGAGAACCTCGTTGCTTTCTGCTAGAACAAGACAGCCGCCGAGTGTATTCGTTGCTGTGACGAAATCGACAGGACATGTTAGATCAGCACCTGTAGTCGAAAGTAGAGCGTCGACGAGGGTTTGGTATTGGTCGAAGTAGGTGTATGGTGGTGTTTTGATGCCAATGAGAGTGGTGGAGGTCGATGTGTCGAGCACCTTGGACCGTTGCAGGGCTGTGAGGTATTCCTGTAGCGAAGTGCTGGAATATGCTGGTGGTGGTTTTCGAGGAATATTGGGACAAGACAAATTAATCTCCATGTGTAGTGGGTGGTTGATGCGGTGCGAACAATCTGATATTAGTCCATGACATTTCACAACGTCGTCTGGCGTGCCTGTGACTGAGACGACAAAGGGCTTCTTCTTGGCTCCTCGGTTGACGCTTGTGACTATGCGTTCGATGATTAGGAGGTATTCTGAGAGTGGAATTGGACTGTATCCGAGTGTGTTGAGTGTCGAGTTGCTGTTTGGTGATCGTTTGTCCTTTAACGTGTTGGACCTGACATCAAAGTAAATGTACTGATTGACCTCCGGGTCGTGTGCAAACCCATCTAGCAAACTCGTCCGCGTTGTGACGGCGCCTGTAGCATGGTCTCGATACAGCTCTCGCAGATCCTATGTCAAGTCAGCAACGGCGGATCTGCGAGCTGAAGCACAATCATGAAGTGACAAACCTCCTCCGTCGTCGCCCACGGATTCGAGCTGTTTAGCAGCGCAGGCTCGAAATTAAGAGGCATGACCTGTAGGTGTGAAGTGAGCAGCTCTGCTCTCGTCTTCGCTGTATTTCGGCTGTCTCGGCTCGTCTCAATGGCGGATCGAAGGTACAGCACAGAAGTGCAAGGCACGTCTTGACAGTTGCTACGAGAACATGAATTCTCTGAGCGCGAGTAGGCAGAGAGCGCGAGACAGAGGACGACGAAAGAAAAAGCTGAGCTGAGCTGAGTGAACGTTATTGACAAATAGGCACAGATACAGATTTGGTTTTCCCAGTGTCTGCTTGCTCGTCACAGCTTGTGCTCGTTCGAGGCCGGCCCGCATTCCGGTGGTAAGCTAATGATTAGCGCCGAACAAGGCGACGGAGTTTCGGGGCGAGCCAATGGGGCACAATAATGCAGTAGTGACTGCACAAAAATATACGCAATCATTGTGCATACTCTTTACCAAGTCAATCAACCTGTCAGCAAGCTTCACACACTGATCTTACAGCACACAGCAGACATTAGAGGCTCTATGACCTTGACATAGAGCGAATGTATGGTCAGCTGGAGCTTGTGTTCTGTATACAATTTGTATGATAGCAGTCCAAGGACTGCCTGAGGAGGGTGCCATAGAAGTTTAATATAGATTTTCTACACATTTGGCGACAGCCGTCACGGATCGTGATACGGATGTTATTGTACAATTACTGTGCCCAACGTGAAGAAGCCACCGGAAGTTGTCTACTTCTTGTTTCTCCTCTTCCCTTGATTGCGCTCACGATCCTTGACCATGTTCTTGTTCGGATTGCGCTTCGCACGAGTCTTGAATCCTCCTTTGGCCTGTTACACTGTCAATAATGTATTCTGAGGGTAAAATGACTTCGAAAACCATACCGGTGTTCCCCACGGACTTTGAGGGATGTTGTTACCCTTGCCCTTACCACGACCTCCTCCGTGAGGATGATCCTCTGTATATGTGTCAGCTGTATGAGTCAACACGTATGCAACAACTCGAACAACTCACTTGCGTTCATGGCAAGACCACGCACTGTCGGCCTGATACCCAGCCAACGCTTCCTTCCTGCCTTTCCCAATTGAGTAAAGTGATAGTTTGGATTACTCGCAACGCCAATCGTTGCGCATGATTCTGGGTCGACCCTCCTCACTTCACCACTCTGTAGACGTACTACCACCTCCTTGCACTTCTTGCGGTTTTCCTCTTTCGAGATGACAATTGCGAAGGTACCAGCACTTCGGCAGAAGACAGCTCCCTTGTCCCTCGTTGATCCAACGTTGTATATCTGCGTTCCAAGAGGCACCATGCGAATGGGCAGGCAGTTTCCGCGCAGGGCAGTCTTCGCCGCCAACATGCCAGGATCGACTGAACCTCCCATAGATTTTATCAAGTCTGCTGGCAGTCCTGCTCTGTAGCTCTGCAGCTTGTCGCCTTCCCGCATGCCTTCAGCTGCAATGATGTAGCTCTTCTTTTTCGTCTTTTCACTTGTGATCAATGCAATGTGTGCACTCCTGTTCGGATCATGCTCGACTCGATCGACCACATGCACACCAGGCGCCACACGGAAGAAGTCCACCATTCTGATGCGTCTTTTGTGCCCTCCTCCTCGATGCCGTACACACACTCGTCCAGTGTTGTTTCTGCCTCCCAAGCCTTGACCTTTCTTCGGAAACGTGAGCTTGGTGTATGGTCTTCCCTTCCACAGATGGTCATTTATTGGTCTTCGTAAATGTCGTACACCTGGGGTTCGAGGTTTATATGTGCGCATGAAGTCGTGAGCAGCCTTTGGCTTCTGTGAAGGCTTGACGACAGCGGTCTCCTCTGTTTCCGCTATTGCTTGGAGACTTCCTCCTGTGCCACTCTTTGATCTTGACGGATCTCTTTTTGTCGCATACGATCGGGCTAAAGTCAAAGCCCCATTCGCACATTGCGGTGTCCTCGCCCATATCCTCGGTTGTAACATAGCGACGGATGTGATGTCGCACGATGCAGATACAAATATCAAAAGGCAATTGAGAGCTCGTCGTTGTAACATTTGGATTAATCTTTTGGGTACCCAGCTGAGTCCGCCCCACTAAAATGCATCATCAGAAATGCCGCTCTGCGCTTGTCTCTCCAGCAACCATTTTCGCAAGAGGAAGACTCTGCGCCTACTATAGATGCATCGTTCAGTGGTCTAGAATAGCCATTGAGATCGAGTTTCTGTATCATTCTGTGCAACTCGACAGTACACGTTGTGCGCGCAAAAGGCCCTGGACCCAGTTACGACATTTCTGAGCGCGTGGATGCAGCAGTAGCAGGATCCGCGCCTAGGAAATTTGAGCACAGACCCCGCCAGACTCAGGCTGCTCAGCGCGTCTCTAAACATCCGATATCACGACCGACCTTCAATACAAACTCAACTGCTTCCTCTTCTCTCCTCCGTCCTCCATCCTCCCTCAGCTCCAGGTCTGGAATATCTAAGTGAGGCGAGGACATTGTCGACTGTTTGTACGTTCGTTGTCAGCATTGCTCTTTCCCTCGACGCGTTCCCAGCCACTTCGACTCGATCGTGGTTTCCGGCATAGAATCAGCTCCAAGCTCGAACAACGGCACCTGGTGAAGAGCAATTCATTCGTTCATACTTCTCTCTCACTGTAAACTACATCTTACACCTTCATCGTCCTCTCAACAGATTTACTAACTTTTTAAAGTAGCAGTCATCGCAATCATAACAAGTGCTCGTCAAACAACAACAACATCTCACGACAGCACAGCCTATCTCTCATTAGACGCATATAAATTGGACACTCGCTGCCAACTGTGCAATACAAGATGCCTCCAGTATGTTGTGATACCTCGACAAAAGAACACGACAATAACAACAGAGCCATATACTGATACGTTCACTCCAGGCACGTACTGTACGAAGAACCATCACGAATGAGAATGAAGAGAACATCAGCACCCGCCTCACTCGAGCCAAAGCGAAGGCAGCTACTGGACCAGCCGATGCGCCCATAAGTATCATTGCCAAGAAGCCACTTCAGGCCAAGAAGAGTGCTACCAATGCTGTCATTGGCAATGAGAACGCTATTCCTCGCAAGCGTGCAGCTCTGGGTGACGTGACCAACGGCAAGGTCGATGCTGAGAACAAAAAGGTGCTTGGTGCTGGCAAGGTGCCAGTCGTCTCTGAGCTTCCCAAGGCTGCTCGTACAACCTCAACACGCTCAGTACTCGGCACGAAGGACAAGAACTCGACTGCAAACGAGCTCAAGCGACCTGCCAGTGTTACCGGACAGAATGGCCCCGCTGCCAAGAAAAGGTCGACTAATTCCCTGTCCAGCCGTCGCTCGAGAAATGATGAGGACCTCGATGTCGAGGAGAATGTCCAGTCCTTACAGGATGATGATGTCTTTAGTGTCAAGCCATCGCAGGCCAAGGCTTCTACGAGGGCTCCCGAGGCTGTGCACGCCCGACCAAAGACGGATGAAGAGATCAGGACAGCGGAGATGATCGATGCTATGGACTGTGAGGACGAGGGTGATCCATTGATGGTTTCCGAGTATGTCTACGACATCCTAGACTACATGAAGGAGGCAGAGCTCAAGACAATGCCCAACCCGCAATACATCAAGCAGCAGAAGGAACTCCAATGGAGGATGCGTGGTGTTTTGGTTGACTGGCTTCTTGAGGTTCACACGAGGTTTCATCTGCTTCCAGAGACTTTCTACCTCACTGTCAACATCATCGACCGCTTCCTCTCCTGCAAGGTCGTCCAGCTAGAACGTCTGCAACTCGTTGGCATTACTGCCATGTTCATTGCTTCAAAATACGAAGAGGTCCTGTCACCTCACGTTGGTAACTTCAGGCATGTTGCCGATGATGGCTTCAGTGAAAGCGAGATTCTGAGTGCTGAGCGTTACATCCTTGCCACCCTCAACTACGATCTCAGCTTTCCGAATCCTATGCATTTCATGCGCCGCATATCCAAAGCCGACAACTACGACATTCAAACACGTACACTCGCGAAGTATCTGCTCGAAATTACTCTCCTGGATCACCGATTCCTTGCATTCCGACCGTCGGTCAATGCTGCAGCTTCCATGTATCTTGCAAGGGTTATCCTCGAGAAGGGTGAATGGGTATGTAGTGTACGACCTCCGTGTCTTTACCTATAACTAACACTGAACAGGACACAATCTTCGAGCACTACTCTGGCTATTGCGAGGAGGAGATCCGACCGGCATTCCAGACCATGGTCGACTATCTTCAAGGAGCTGTTGTCCACAATGCATTCTACAAGAAATACGCTGCCAAAAAGTTCCTCAAGGGTAAGCGAGTCTAGCTTGTCCAGTCTGGCATGTCACTAACACACGTCCAGCATCCCTACACGCGCGTGCGTGGGCGAAGAAGTATGAAGGTGATCTGTCCGAAGTCAATGGTGAACGAAGCCCATGAATTATGTCAACGCTATCATGATATAATGGTCTCGCCGTGAATGACACTCTTTCACCTTCTCTTCTACACTGGCTTGAGACCAGGATCGAGATTCTTAAGCATATGAGTTGGCAGTCTGGCAGTAGCGATGCAGCATGGATTATTGCGTCTGGCGTTTGGGTTTTGGCTATTCCGAGGAGAGCACGAAGAGTTTATTGTACTACTGTGAAGCCATTGTTGATTCGACCGGAGAGAACTATGAGGATGCTGAGTACGTTTATCAGAATACTTTGTCGTGCGAAGAAGGCACGCAGAAGAACACATCATTCCAGGTTATGCAAAAGGGTCGGGGTTTGTTTTAATGACGATGAAGAGTTATGTATTTAGCTCTTCTACGGAGAGTATTCAATGGATTCATGACGCATGAGATAATGCCTCACTTCAGAGGCTGCATGATGCTAAAGCAAGCGCCTCTAGGTATTTGATATCTATTATAACTTTCACGAACCTTCCTTCACTGCCGTAGCCTCAGCACATTTGAAGAGGCCCACGTGTAAGGTCGTCGTTGTTATCGACTACCAAAACCGGAGGTGGATGCGAGAAGACCCGAACATGGTGAGCACAGAGAGCTAAGCCGCAAGAGGCATCTCGTACTGCTACTGCCAGTTCTCCAGGGATTTCAGGTACGCGTGGAGGCGAAGCAGCCTGTTGTATCTCTCTCCCTGATGAGTCACTTGGGTGACTCGTCGTTCCATCATCTGATAAACCGTCTTGTCTGGTGATGAATCGAATGCATCGACCGGGCCCGAATCATTGTCTAGACGACGACCGAGCGAGCAGGTTACCACAACCTCGTCAGCTTCGCATTGACACTTAGTCCCCGTACTGAGATTGGGCATTCGGGTTGTGCGAGGACCCATCTCTTATACATCAGGACACCTTCCCGAGCTGCGATCATGGCGGATGAATCAATGGAGCATGACTCTGGGTCAACTGGACAGGACAGCTTGTCAAGATTGAAACGCACGGCATGTGGGCTCTGCAGGAAGAGGAAGCTCAAGTGTGACGGAACACGACCAATGTGCGCAACATGCCTGAGGCTGGGCCACGATTGTGTCTACGAGGAAGCGCGTAAGAAGAGCGGTCCCAAACGCGGCTACGTGAAGGCTCTGGAAGCACGACTGGCACAGGTGGAAACACAGCTGAAGAGCAAGGATATGGATAGCAGTATCATGATGTTGGATGAAGATGGACTCCTGCCGGACGGGACGTCGGGGTTGCCTAATTTACCGAATGACTATGCTTCTACACAATATCCACCCGTAAACTATACCATACAGCCAGCTGACCTGAAGGCTACTGCGCCAAACTTTGGACCTTCGCCGCCTCTTGTCAATCCGTCGTGGAATGCTGGTGATGCTAGCGACCCCTTCTCCGCTCCGTGGGATCTTTTGCCTACAGGACTCGAAGAGCCATTACCAAGCCAACAAATCATCGGCGAGCTGTACGTGGACTTGATGTCGAATCAGTGGCACATACTGACACTCTGCACAGGACGGACATATACTTCTCCAAGATACATTCTTACGTCCCCATCCTCCATCGAGCCCGTTTCCTCATGACGATGGCTTTACCTCCAAATCTACAGCCAATCGTCGCGCTCCGCTATGCTATGTGGACATTGGCGGCCGAGACCAGTGACCGACACTCTGCCACGTCAGACGTTTTCTACCACCGTGCTCGGAAATATCTACAGCTTGACGAGATGCGAGGGTTTGGAGAGGGAATGGTGAGCGTAGCACATTGTCAGGCCTGGGTCCTGGTATCGCTCTACGAGTTCAAGAACATGTATTTTCCGAGGGCATGGATGAGTTGTGGCAGAGCTGTGCGATTGGCGCAGATGCTTGGCCTGCATAGGGTGGATGGCGGCAGTTCAGAGTGCAAAGAAACATTAGCACCACCAAAGGACTGGATCGAGAAAGAAGAACGACGAAGAACTTTCTGGATGACATTCTGGGAGGATCGTTGTGCAAGTATCGGGACTGGCTGGCCAATGTCAGTTGAGGAGCAGGATGTAAGGAATCGTGCCCGGACTCTCTGAGTGTTGAACTGACGCTTCACAGATCCATACTAACTTGCCTGCCTCTGACGAATCCTTCCAATCTGGACGACCTGCTCCGACACAATCTCTAATCGAGGCACTGCACACGGCAGGTAGCGATCTATCTGGCTTTGCTGGTGCTATCTTACTTGCAGCCATGCTTGGTCGAAATCTCGAACATATGCATCGAGTATCAGTCGACGACAATGAGGGCGATCTGAATGGAAAGTACTGGACACGGCATCGGGACATTGACAACATCCTCTTGAACCTCACAATGGGCATGCCGGATGCACTTCGCATTCCGCAGGGCTTGCCAGATCCGAATGTGATCTTCATGAACATGTGTGTCCACACATCGGTCATCTGTCTGCATCAGTCAGCCATGTCAAGGGCAGACAAACACCAATTGACTGGAAGTATCAGTGCTGAAAGTAAGATGCGCTGTATCACTGCGGCTTTGGAAATTGCTTCCATTATGCGAGCCATTGCTCATCTCGACCTGGCAACGGTGAGGCTATTCGCAATTCACATCAACATCCGCAAAACTAACATAAAACTAACGGAATTTTAGATGAACCCATTCATGTCGTTCTGTCTTTATGTCGCATCTCGTGTCTTCATTCAGTACTTGCGTGCTCGGCGCAACGATGCTCGCTTCCAGTCGTCACTATCCTTCGTGCTTTCTGCGATGAACGCAATGAAGAAGAAGAACGCCTTGAATGAAGCCTTCCTTGCACAACTCGACGTCGAGATGGAAGCATGCAATCTGCCACGACCTCCATTCAGCGTAACATTGGGAGGAGTGCTGCATCAGGTATCGAATGTAATCAGCGTCGTGATTAGCAGTACTAATACGATACAGGCGAATCAGAACCCAAACCACATCAAGTATAACCCACAGGGCTCAGATCCGGTCTTCACATCTGGCCCGCGTGTGGTTGCAGGTGCATCCTGCGGCGTTACAGGTTTTGTCGACAATGCTAATAGTCTCGAACCTGATCCAGTGTCAGCTACGAGTGGCTCAACGAACGCTGCAACGTATGAGTCGCGACTGCCACCAGCGGGTCCGTTTGATTGGTCCATGCCAGATGGCAGTCTCGGTCTCTCTCCTGCGAACAACACACCAGGTTCGGTGAACGAGACGCGCAGCACGAGTACCCCAGAACTCAGTCGGCATGGCAGCCTCAACAACACGGTCGATCCTACACCAATGCTGGGCCGGCACGACAGCCAAGGTATAGGTGGTGCGCCAGTCCATCTTGAGCCTTCGGTATCGTATCACTTCACGGGTGGAGTTAATCCTCAAGACACCTCATCAACCATCAAAGCAACACAAGTCCTTCATGGCGTGCCCGGCCCTCGGGCATATAAATGGGCAGATGAACCTGCCATGACCACACAGTTGGAATATACGATGCGATACCCGAGTCCACCAGTCTTTTCAGCCCAGAAGCAATCACAAGCCAATGTGGCAAGTCTGGCAGAGATGGACATGGCATTCAACTTGCCTAATCAGTCAGATTTCACAAGTGGTATTGGTAGTACCACAAATATCGAGGCATATATCGGCGGCGAAGCGTCCGGCATGACGTTCACGCAGACGACTGTGCCAATACGCGGTGCTCAGAGCACTACTAATACTTCAAACTCGGTGGACACACCTCTTAACTGGGACATTGCGAATGGAACCGGCATGACGCCGAGCTTTAACGACGTGACTGGTATCAACGATTGGGACAACTTTATGGAAGACTTGGCGGACTGGGATCCGACGAATCTGGGTGGCGCAGCGCGACCGCAGTGAGGTGGGCAGGGAGAACTTCATTTGAAAGATGGAAATGGCTGATTGGCTGGCTGGATGGGCTTGTGTTGGTGGATCTGAGGGCGTTATGGGCTATGGGCATATGATACCCTGTCGCGTCAGGCCGCGACCGACGGGTCTCTCCACTTTCGATGTATGACTATGAATGAACACCTCTCCATATTCACTGTATCATGAAGGCGGGCTCAGCTCACGAAATGTGAAATCGAAACGCCACAACTTAAATGACTACCCTGCTCTGAGCGGCGGCGGCGTTGACGTGTGAAACAGTGTCTGCGCAGCAAGTCTTGCATCGCCTCCGCATACTTTGTGCTTCTCTCAAGTCCTTATTTTCTTGCATTGTCGGGCGTTCTTGGTGTGTGACTGGAGTAGGTATCTTGACCTCGTTTCTCCCCTACAAATGCTACGGACCTTTGCACGCTTCTCGCAGACATCTGCGAAAAGCTCGGTCCTGCTTCAGCATCACCAGTTGACTTCTCTTTCCACGCAACAACTGCGCAAATTCTCCTCCGAACCGTTCATGGAGTCCCACAGAGTAGCCGTCTCGCAAATATCGACGCAAGTCAAGCACTTTTACGATGCACAAAAGCCTTTCCGAATCGTACATCTTCCCATTCCCAGTGCTGTTGTACGCAGGCTCAATCGGTGTCTGACATGCATCTAGTATCATGGTTCAACGAATAGCACGCGGCAGTCTTCACGAGACAGCTCGAATACAGTCGATGCCAGTGCACTTAGCCATGTGCTCAAGGTGGACAAGGAGCGAAAGGTGGCGTGGGTCGAGCCAAATGTGCCTATGGATGCTTTGGTGGCGGAGACGCTGCCGTATGGGCTTGTGCCGAAGGTTGTGGTATGTTCAATCCAGTCCCTTTGTCTACGGCCACCTCTGAACGCACTCGAAGATGGAATTCCCGGGCATTACCACAGGCGGAGGCTGGAACGGGACGAGTGGCGAATCCTCCTCGTTTCGGCACGGCTACTTCGACCAGACGATCAACAACGTGGAGATGGTGCTTCCAGATGGCACTATCATCAATGCGAACAAGGATTCCCACTCTGACCTCTTCCATGGCAGCGCATCGGCGGTTGGCACGCTGGGAGTTACGACACTCGTGGAACTACAACTGATTGATGCTGCGACTTACGTCGAACTAACATATCACCCGGTCAAGTCGATAGATGAAGGCGTGCAGAAGATTCGTGACGCTGTCGCAGACAAGACCGTACAGTATTGTGATGGTGTCATGTTTGCAGAGGATTCTGCAGTCATATGTACGGGGCATCTTACGAATACTGGATCGAAACCGAATATGCACGTACAGCGATTTACACGGGCGCATGATGATTGGTTTTACATTCATGCTCAGAAGGCGGTCAAAAGTCATCCTTCTCCTGAGGCACCTCTTACTGAGCTTGTGCCTATTGTTGATTACTTCTTTCGCTGTTAGTTTCTCGCTCTTTCAGTGGTGTATGCGGGTACTGACAAGGTGTATAGACAACCGTGGTGGCTTCTGGGTGGGCACATTAGCATGTATGTATTTGTCCCATTTTGCAGCAATTATGTACTTCGTTCTGTTACTGACTCAACAACAGTCCGTTGGTTCAAGCTGCCCTTCAACCGCTGGAACCGCTGGCTACTGAACTGGGTATACTCCGAAGCTGACACAGATTCAATCCAATCCAGCCACTAACATTCTCCCAGTTCATGGACACTCGCCGCATGTACCACGCAATGCACCGCTCCGGCCACTCCTCCCTCTACATAATCCAAGATGTCGCCATTCCCATGTCCCAATCCCGCGCCTTCGTCGACACCTATCTCACCCCATCTTTCAACCAATACCCCATCTGGCTCTGCCCTCTCCTCCAAGCCCCGCACTCCTCCCCGTTCTCCCCGCGAACCATCTCCCCACCAGCACCCTCCTCCGACACCGATTCCACCGGCCACGATCCCGCCAAAATGCTCCTCAGCTTCGGCGTCTGGGGTGAAGGCCCGCTCCTCCGCGGCGGCACACACGCCGACTTCGTGGCCGCGAACCGCGAGCTCGAAGCCGCGGTCCACGGGCTCGGGGGAAAGAAGTGGCTGTACGCGCATACGTACTACACGCGCGAAGAGTTCTGGGATAGCTACGACAGGCCTGCATATGAGGCGTTGAGGAGTAAATACAAGGCGGGGCATTTGCCGGATGTGTATGATAAGGTACGTGTGAAGGATACGTGGACGGAGGAGCAGAGGAGGGTCAAGACGGAGTGGGGCGCGTGGGCAAGGGAGAGATTTTGGAGTATTTGGCCGTTGAGTGGGGTTTATGGTACGATTAGCTTGGTGTTTGGGGGAAAGGATTATTTGAGGAATAGAGTCAAGGTGGCGACGGGTGAGCGGGCGAAGACTGGGGTTGAGAAGAAGTCTGTGTGATCTGATCCGGCCTGATTATCGGTTGGGGCTACAGAACTGGCGAGGTAGCATACTTTGGCGAGCGCTAATGCTCGGCCGCCTTGGACATGGAGCCCGACTGCGATGGTCTTTAGGATGAGAAGACTGTCTAGTATTTCCCACGCTCGGCGTCGTCAACAAGATGGACTGAACTCTCCTGCAGCGTTGCTCCCTGCAAGGAAAAGTGTGCGGATGGGCACTCTACAGGACCGGAACAAAAGTCTGACCAGAACCTGTACTACACTCAACCTTGTCACGACTTTTGGGCCACGACTGTATACTTTCGACACGGCTTGAATGTTGCTGTAGACAACACGGCCTTCACGTAGTAGCCAGAGCAACAATTGTTCTTTCGCTACACATGATATGAGGCTCCTGTTGGCCGTGATATATGGAAAACAGAGAAAGTAAATAGAGTTCTATGGAAATGAGTCACAGAAGTCGCTGGGGACCTGAACATGATTAAAACCTCGCTCCTTGCCACAAGATAAACCACCTTCACTCGTACTCACTCGTGGCTCAGATCGTCTCATTGTACGCCATATACCAAGCTCTACAGAATCACGTACTCACCCTTACCGAAAACCGACCTGCAACAAACCACAACAACAACAACAACACCAATATCAGATATGGTAAACACCCCCACCAGCTTTCTTCCCTTCTCCACGCTCTCGCAACCAATCTCGCTAAACCTCAATCGCAGACCCCAATCTGCTTCTACCGCGCCAACGAAAAACCCTACGGCTTCTTCTGCCAATGGTACCTCTCCCCCTTCACCGACCCCTCCTCCGGCCTGACCTTCAACTGCGCCGAGCAATTCTACATGTGGCGCAAAGCGGTGCATTTCTTCGACGACCACCTGGCACGGGAGATCCAGAAGGAGCTGGATCCGAAGAAGCAGAAGGCGATGGGGAGGTGTGTGGCAGGGTTTACGGACGAGGAGTGGGATAAAGGTATGTTTAGTACGGTGGATATTGGGTGTAAGGGGATGGGGCGAAGGACAGGTATTGGTGAGACGTTTACTAATCATTTGTGCTGCAGTCAAAACACAAGCCTGCGAAGACGCCTCAATGCTCAAGTACACACAATGTTGCATCCGTGCCGACGACCCTAAGATGCCTGGCGCACGAATGCGGCAGCTACTGCTTGACACGGGCGACCGCGAGCTGATTGAAGCAAGTCCGTTCGATCGCATCTGGGGCGTCGGTCGCAAAGCGGAGGATGTAAGGAGGGAAGCTGGAGGGGATCGTGAGGGGTGGGGTCAGAATCTGCT
>Ga0058698_10000922_pt1 | contig 14406 bp, 15 predicted proteins | sample AgamicAsSfe_FD_67288 | JGI IMG/M metagenome (GOLD analysis project Ga0058698, IMG submission 67288) | Agave microbial communities from Guanajuato, Mexico - As.Sf.e | ecosystem: Host-associated > Plants > Phyllosphere > Phylloplane/Leaf | place: Guanajuato, Mexico | collected 2012-05-30
ACATACAACAGCTGAAATTCGCTGGTGGTCACCCACCCAACTACTACGCAGCCGGTAGAATGCTTAAGTACGCCAGAGCGGACGGGATGGCCTGTTTTCATTCTCCTGTGGTCGTATGTGCTTGAATCTCTGTTGTGAAAAATTATATTCACGTTAACTTGAGTCAGAGTAGCAGCATCCTCGACAAGGTGCAGAGATGTCACTCTGGTCGGAGATGTCTATGCCTGTGCAGCCGGACTTCCGGTTGTCTTGTCCATACTCAAAGCGAACAGAACGATTCACACAGCTTCACTCAGGCCTGAGGCAGTGCAATACAAAATCCAATTGAGAAACAAATCTGAACCACTTCATTGTGCTATAGACTACATACAAGCTTGAGCTCATCCTGATACCCTGAAGTTAACAATATACAAAGCACCACCTGCATATGCTCTACGTAGCTCTGAACCAGTTCAATCTCTCAGCACTCACCAGCCTCGCAGGTGGAAGATCACTAGCCATAGTCCTATAGCTCTCATCTGACCTCATCACTCTGGGTCTGCCCCGTCCCATCTCATCACCCTGACTGTTGAATCCTCCGCCTCCCATACAATTCGCACATGCCCACCAGCTTCGATGAGCAACACGATGCGCTGGTCTCATTTGGGGTGGACTGTTTGGCTGTCCTGTGCGTGACTTTCGTATCTTGTTACGTGTCGCAAGTCCTGATCGTCTAGAGCTGCTAGCACTGCCAGCATCACCATTGACCTCGACGTTGACTCCGCACATGAGGAACTTTAGGAAGTCAAACACGCCGCACCCTCTTGGTGGTGGCTGATTGTCAAGCTCCTGTGGCACGAATACCCCGCTCGTAGTCATCGCGTCAAGAGGAAAAGTCGCTGGAGCACCGTGCGGGTTCATGTTGCTCATTCTTTCATGCCGAGGCCGCTCCACTTGCCTCGAAACGGTGGAGGCACTCGAAGCACCTCGCCCGCCTCTGATGGACAAGTTGAGAGTGCTCGAGAAGGAGCGGAGCATACTTCTCGCTTTTGCAGGCCGCGCAGAGACAGGAGGTGCTGGAAACGGTGCGTAGTCCTTCAACTTCACCGGACGCCTTATGCGCAGTGGAGAGGGAACCGAGATTGGTGAAGGAGTCGGTGTGGGTGATGGCAAGGCTGGCACACCGAGTCGGTCAGCGGGTGTGGGTGTAATGGGCTCAGCAGCTGGTTCGTTTGCTTGGGAAATGAACGGATCATCGACGGTGTCGGAACCGTCAACAAGATGAGCGTGCAGCTTATCCAGTGGCGTGCCACATACAAGAGAGGTCGTCGAGTCAGAGGCTGCAATACTGAATGTTGCTGTCGCTTCTGCGGCAGCATCGAGACTGCGCAATGATGGAGCATCAGGCCGATGTGTTGAGACACCAGCAGATGTGCATCTGCCAGCACTGCCCCTTGGCCAAGTGCCTCCACTTGTTGCACGATCCCACTCCGATACTCCCTCAGCCGGTGGTGCGGGAAACTTGCCAAGCAATGAGTAACCAGAAAATGTTCGTGAGACATAATCACTATCCAAAGATCGCCGCGCCCATGATCCGACTCTCTGGATTTTCAATGGACTAGGCGTGAGTAGTAGTGGACTACCAGGTTGAGGTGTTAGTGGCCCGTCATCGCCAGATAAGGTCAACTCTCTGGCAGCACCGCCACGATGTATCGTTGATGTTGGACTGAAGTCATCGAGTTCAGTTGGCTCATGGCTCTGCTGTACCTCGCAGTACCTCCGGCTTGCATGTAGAGAGTGCAATGGAGAGCCATGTATCAGGACGTCCATCAGCTCATCGCTGGTCAGGGTTGTGTCACTCTCCGACACAATCCGTCTGGTCTCCTTATCCTCTTGATGAACATGTCCCAAGCTTGCACTGCGAGGTCGTGAAACGACTGGGTTGGTACAGCTAGAAAGTCCCTCAGGTAAAGACACCACGCGGTATTGCTTTGCTTGTGCTGCGACTCTTTCCTCGCTACGCTGTGATGACGACACAAGACGATGGAAGATTTCCTTCAGACGTGACGAAGTTCTCCGGAGTGTTTGATGGGCCTCTGAAGAGGCTGAAGAGCGGGCGCGTGGGACGTTCAGGGTGGCATGGCGCACGTCGTGATCAGAGCTGTCATCGTGAACACAGGTGGAAGCTTGGCTGGACATACTGCTTCTCGAAGACGATTCAGCTTTCTGACGATCCCGATTGGTCGTCAACTGTTCATCGTCCATACTCTTTGTCACTCCCCAGCGTTTCCTCTTCTTCGTCAAGACATTTCTGATCGGAAATGATTTGCTTTTCTGCAGCACTCTTCGCACGCTCAGTGGTAGCAGGGGCATTCGCTCACTAGCAGCTTCTGATCTTGAAGGTGAAGTCTGGCTAGTGGCAATCGAGCTTTGTTCCAGTATCGTCTCCAGTCTGCGACCAGTAGTGTAAGGTGGGGTACGAATGTCCGTGTTGTCGTCCTCGTCATCGCTCACTGCTGCAACAACCTCTTGACCAAATTCAGAGTCGTATATGTCTTCCTCTGCTCTGTCAAGATCAAAGTCATCGTCGAGATCGAGGTCAAAGTCCCACCAGCCGAGTGGTGTGACGGTGTCCCGGTTCGAGTCAATGTCAATATTATCGAAAGGCGTCTCATCAGTGCTACGATCTTCAACAGTGATTCTTGGATATCCTCCAAAGGTGACATCTTCAATGATTGATTGTGACTCAAGCAGCTCAGCCTCACTGTGGTGCGATGGGCCTCTCTCGCCAGGTAAGAAGTCTTCAGCGAAGCATGCAGAGTCTGCTCTGGCGTGGCCAAATGAGGGTCGAGTGGGTGCAGTAGTCAGGGCAGAGTCGTCATCATGGCTTCTATCCAGTCCCTCTACGAAGCGTGATTTGCGAGCGATAGCGTTGTCTCTAACGACGGTAAGATATTGTAAACGAGATGGTCGTGATTGTCCGTTAGTGATGTCGTCTAGCGCTGATGTAATGGCGATACTCATAATTGCTGCTTTTGGATGAAACGCAAGTATAGACGACAATGAAGTCAATGTAGAGAATTAACATGATCAGAACGACCTGGACACGACAAGGTCGAGACGTCCCACGTGGATATTCTTACAATCTTTGGAGTGGAAGGAGCGATGGACAGGACAATAGCAAGCACTAAGTGAAGGAGCGAAACATACAGCAGGAGCAACAAGAGAGGGTTGTGGGAGCTAGTAAGGACATGATGTGACTCGCTTCCTGGTCATTGTAGGTTCGTGAAAAGCGCGAGATCTAGGGGCCATTGGCAACACCCTCGACCAGGCAGTGAGAGTGTTTGTAGGCACCATTGTGCACACGCTGGCAGAATGTCGTGAGGCCGCAAAGGGGCCGGGCAAAGTACCGCAGTAGGATGCGGACTGCGCCTAATAGTCTGAAGCAGTAGTAGCAGCAAAGACAGATGACGCGAGCGCGCATCTCGAACAGCTCTGAAACGACAACTTGCTGTCACGTGCAACGTGCACACCTTACACACGACATCCTCCAGAAGGCACTCAGCACTCTTGCAGTCTAGCTCGAAATAGCTAGCTGGCTTGACATAGTCTTACCACGCCCTTCACTTTTGCAACAAACCGGCACACACTGCTTCTCTCCATACAAGCCAAAGAGTCCAGCACGCGAGCGAGTGCGCACCAGCCATGCCTACCACCTCTGGACTCACATCCGCACCTCTCACCCGCGTCCTTATCCTCCTCACAGTCTCCACCGCAATCCTCACCACCATCCTCGACGTCAAACACCAGTTTACCATCGCCCTTCCAATCCTCCACCGCCTGCCCTTCCGTGCCATCGTCATACGCATCGTCACATACCAGCTCAGCTACACAAACAGTGCGGATGTCCTCTTCGCAGCACTGACTGCCTACCACCTCCGCATCATCGAGAGAATATGGGGCACGAGGAAGATGGCTTCGTTTGTCCTGGCTGTCCTGCCCTACACGACGTTTGTGCCGCTGGCGGTACTCTATGCTGCGAACCTGCTGAGTTGGGGAGCCGTGGATAGGATACCGAGTGGCGTGACAGCAATACTGTGGGCGTTGGTGGCTCAGTGGCATGCTGCAGTACCATATGCATACCGCTATCGAGTCTCGGCTCCAACGCCAATCCGGAAGCCTGCAAATAGTAATGGCACCACAGGCACGAACGCTGAGCCAGGGAGTGACAGTGATAGCCAAGAGAACGAAGATGTCGGGATTTTGCTGACGAGCAAGTCTCTGTCATACCTGCCGCCATTACAGCTAGCTTTCTCGGCGTTGCCTGGCTCGCTGATACCAGCTGCGATTGGGTGGTGTGTAGGATATGCATGGCGATGGGAATTGCTGCCATTTCCGAGGTCTACGAATTGGAGGATACCGCAGCGTGCATGGAAGTTATTGGGAGGAAGTGGGACGAGTCAAACAGCGGCAGGGGAAGCCAGGGTGGAAGACTTGAGGAGAAGAATGGCGGAAGGTGACGAGGATGGTATGACCGGCAGAGCCAGTGGAAGTCGACCTGCGGCTGGGTTTGGAGTGGAAAACATACTTGGGGCGAGGTCGTCTGGGAGGCGCAACTCGTGACGAGGTAGTGAATCTCGTATTGTTAGATGGTGCTGGAGCTGCTGTGTCATGTATAGAACATTCCTACAGATGCTTACACCAAACCTGCACACACACTCCCAACTGCTGCTCACGATTCTTGCCCGTCCAGCCGCCGCACAATCTGATCGACCCTCGCTTCCCACTGAAGCCTCAGCTCCTCCATCGCCCTCCAGCACTTCCTCCCTACCTCCTCGAACTCCTCCCTCCTCTCCTTTGTCAGGTCAACCGCATCTCTCCATCTCCCTTTTCGCCTCCCAATCGGTCCCTCCACCACTCTCCCGCCATATCCCCAACCCGTGACTTCTGTCCTCTCCACCCTCTCCTCTCCCCATCTATCTGCTGCACTGCCCCACTTGCCCTTTCCGCCGCTCGTCCCGTCAGCACTCTCAGCTTCCATAGATTCGAGCGTCTCCGGACTAGCGAGCGCAACCCAGACTGGGGCTACAGCGCCTTTGTAGGGTGTTATGGGATGCCAGATAGAGCCGAAGACGCGCGCAAGCCATGTTGCAAACATGAGACAGTAGGTTAAAAGAAGTGGTAGAGGGAAGATGTTTGTCCCAACGATGCCTGGGTGTGCGATGCATATCTGAGGCGACGAAGCCGAAGACGTAGGACTTTGTGCAGATGGAGAGTCGGATGACCAGTAAGTATCTACCCAGGGTCGTGTGGACGGAAGATGTGAAGTAAGCGCAAGCACCTCCGTTAGCCTTTTGATGTTCTCATAAGAATTGTCATTCTTCAGGTTCTGTATGTCGTCGTCGACGTGCGCATCGAAGGCCGCCGCATCCGCCTCTGTCGACCCCAGCCAAATGAGCCTCCCTCCCCGTCCCTGCTGACCTTTTGCGAGGAGAGGAGCGAGATCGTGCCCTAGCATGTAATGACCGAACAAGTTGGCCGCGAAAATCTCTCCCAGCGGTGGCTCCTGGTCATCTTGCTGACTATATTTGTCTCCAAGCTTCGGCACCACTGTCCCGATGATACCGAGCTTATATGTCGGCCGTGTTGTCGCCTCCACGGTATCCGTTATGATCTTGTACACGGCCAATGGCCAATTAAGCCCGCTCCAGCCGCCCACTCCCGCATTGCAGATGACAGCGTCCAGCTTTGGTACGCCGTCGTCGTTGAGCAGTCGTCTGCTGCATAGCCGTACAGATACCAAGTCGCTCAGATTGACAAGCTCGGGCTGAATCTTTATGCGCGGCTCGAGCAGGCGGGATATGCCTCGGGTTGTGCGTTCGTAGGTGGAAAGGGTGCGGCCGATATGTGCGCGGAGTTTGGTGGCGGTGTCAGTGGCTTTAGATTGCGAGCGGACAGTGGGAAGAACGTGGAGAATGTGCGATTGGGGGCGGGTGTGGAGGAATTCGTCGATCAGGCGGCAACAGATTGAGAATCCTAGACCACTGTATGTGTGTTAGAAATGTGTGATATTGGACAAAGGCGGACACTGTGTAGGAATGTACCTATTAGCTCCAGTGACAAGCACGTAGAAATGATACTCGTCTTGCAGTGACTTCATTGATTCGAGCTATCAAGTGATGAAATCGCAATGCCGACGAGGTAGACAGAGCGGAGCGTGAATTATGTTTCCAATGGCTCTGGAGAATACATCTTTCCTGAAAAGGAAGCATAATATCAATCAATGCAAGCACAAGGTCTGGGTGCTGGCGAAATAACAGGAGGCTAATTGTGATGGTCTGCCTTGGCTGTTCGCACTATACTATAACCCGGCCAAAGGCTTCCCATTCAGCTCGGATTCCTCGATTTTCCTTCGCTTCTCCGCCCTCGCTTCATGCCTCTTTACCTTCTCAGCCCAGTCTCTTCTCTTCTCCTTTTCCTTTTCCTCCCTCTCAGAGTGCTTCACCTTGACCTGTAACAGCCTCTCCTTCTCTCTGCTACTCTTTCTTCTCTCCTTCGCCAACCTCTCCTTGTCCGCCCTCTCCAGACGCTTCACATCATGCGAGCTGAGTATCCAAGGCTTAACCAACACTTGCTCGCAAAACTCTGAGTACCCTTCCCACATTTCGACTTCAGCATCAAAGTTCTGCACAATGAATGCACGTAGCAGATTGAGTTGGAAGCTATCGCGATAGATATTGAGCGTGCCTTTCGCCTTGATCGTTGTGCCAACGTCTATACATTGGCTGCCAAGGTTGATACTGTTGTCGAAGAAGGCTGCCATCCTGACAGTCAGGTCTGCGGTCTGTGTCTTGTATACAGTAGTGGCCGAGGTGGAAGTCCTGGCGATCCTTTCCCTGGCTGTCTCCAGCCAGAAGTCATCGCCATTGTCTTTGGCCTCTACTTGTTCGTTGCCGACAACATCTGAGGACGGCTTTGCAACTTTTGGCATGACATGGGCAATTTTAACCTCGATTGTCTTGCCACTTCCATCATCCAGAGTTAGAACAGTGTATTTATTTTGGATGTACTCAATCTCGGTAACCACGCCACAAAGATAGACATAGCGAATGGGATGATTGAGATGGAAGTAGATATTTTGCGCTATGGTCAATATCAGCAGATGTCAATTGGCGCTGTTATCCCTACCGGCGCATACCTTCAAAGCCAGGTTCGCAACGAAGCGCGTGCGTGTCGACTGCCGTGAGCTTGACCCATTTGTTGTACGTAGGTGAGCTAGTGAAACAATAGGCAGGGTATAACTGTATTTGATAGTCTTGTTGCTTGCGCAGCTCTTTGTTCATGTCATGGTTGTGTTGTTGTGACTTGGAGATCGGTGTTTACCTGATGTTGTCATTGAAGTGGCAAAGTCACGTGTGACAACATTGGCGAGCCATGAGCTGTGAAGACAAGTAATATCACCGCTCATCAGTATCATGCTCAATCGCTCAGCCACGCGTCGCTCGTGGTGAGATCGTTATCCGTCGAGATGTGTAATGCTACCAGTTGCTCGACTTCCTGCTTTTCCGCGACCACGTTTGTGACATCAAGATTCGACATGCTCCTATTGAGAAAGAATCTATACCACAACACCATCAACAACATAATATGCTTGATCACTCCATCTCTTCCAAACTAATCCGTTTTTGCACAAACTTGCCCGAGACGTAATTCCTATCGAGGTCTCGGCGTATCTAGCAAGTGTGCATGATCATGTACTGATCTTGCAAGCTAAAGTAAGGCGCACAAAGGGTTGGTCACAGTTCAAGAGACGTCTGATACTATACCTTGGAAACGACCATAACTTCACATCACCTCTAATGTGCTCCGCAAGGACGGTTTGCATGTGCATCATTGGTGTTTTCTGGATGCGCTCAGTCTCGGTGTCCAGACATGCTATAAATCGCTTTAACCTCGCTCTCTTCCGCTTTTCCTCATCGTCCATCCTCCCACCCTTGTCACTTACACGCATACTGCTTACTATAGAATCCGCAATCATGTCGAGCGAAACTATTGTCGGTAGATGCATTTGGAAGAAGTCTACGCCCTTATTGCGAACTGTCTTGACTGTGCAGCACTTACGATCAAATCCATACCAGAACTCCACCATCAGACCGTTTTATACCAGTAAAGAGATCGAAGCCTTCGAGCTATCCGAGAAAAGCTGCGAGGCAGTAATCAACCAACAACTTGTCGAAGGTGTGGATGTGGAGGCATACCTCAGGCTCCTCGACTGTTTCGAAGATTTCCAGCAAGTCAGGAATAGTAGTGTCGACCAGGCGAGAAACAAGGTGGTTCTCAGGCAATACAGTTCCGAGCGCTTCACTGGCACCGTGTTCGCCTTGGAGAGAGCCTTTCGAGGACTCAGAGATGCTCGTCGAAAGATGGACAAGATTGTGACAGCCATCCAGGCTCATTCGTAAGTTTTGACTGTGGTCACATCCTATCTCCCCTTATATCTTGAGACACTCTCCACTATCGTGAGGCTTAATGTACAGACAACATGATGCATTGTTTCCAACTTTACGTTCTCCTGAGATCATCGCTGTAGGGCGTCAGTACTTCCCTGTGCTGTATACCATGGTGTGCTCCTGCTAACACATAATCTAGTATAGCTATTGCGCGGTATCAGGTCCTCCTGACGCAGTACAATCTTGTTTGTTCCAGAATCGAAGACGACAGGAACGAGTTTGAACTCATGAAGCAGAATGACTGGATATTGGAGTCGAATGCACACAGATGGGCTGTCAAAGAGGCGGAGGCAGGGAACATCCCTGGAGATAGCAAAAAAGCTGTAATGGCACAATTCGAGTCTATTCGGGCAGAGCTGGTACAACAAGCAGAAGGCCTTTGGCGGCAAATTAAGCAGTCGAGGGAATCAGTGCCAGGAATTGTAAGTGTGGAGGATGAGGGGGAGGAGGAAGAGGAGGAGGAGGAGGAGGACAAGGAGGAGGACAAGGAGGAGGATGACGATACTACCAGATAATAATGCCACTTAACGTGCGGCTAAGCAGGCGGATGCCCGACAGTCGAACGCCAAACTCATCGGCACGCTCTCGCGCTGGAGATGACAGTGACCCTCTCAACACTTCAAGCCTAAAAACCCCTTTAAGATGCAGCCAACGCTTTCGCTACGTCTGCGAGTTCAGTCTGCAGCATGGCATCATTGGTGCGACATCATAGGCAGCCCAGCACAGATTCTGATTGGGCCATGACGGCACACTGGATGAGTGGTCCGAGGACGAAGAATCTGGATGCGAAGATGTGGTGGCTTTTGGCATTTATATCGAAAACGCCGATGGAGATAAGGCTGTAGCAGTGGTGCAGTCAATTGCACAGGTCGTCGACGACGGTGCAAGAATCGAGCTTCTTATGTGTATCAGACGGGCCGCTTGGAGAAAGGTCTGGCTTGATCATGAAGGGAATGTACTAAGGAGTTGTTCGAAAGCCGTGCCTGCAATTGGACATTACTCTGAGTTGTACTTCATCTTGAGGCCCATGAATGTGAATAACCCTTGCATGATACGTTCAGTCTAAAAGCTAGCCACTTCTTCTTAGTATAAGCCTACGTCGTTGACCGGAGCCATATGCTACTTGCTTGCTCGCTCCCTTACGCCCTGACCGTCTCCCGCCCTAGGCGAGGCCGGGCTTCGCCCGGCCGCTAAGAATTGTCTTCACGGGACACAAAAAGAGCAAAATGCACGGGACACAAAAAGAGTAAAATGCGCCGGAAGGTAGTCGAAACCTTACCTGCCGCTCACGTCTCAAGCACGGGTAGCACTAGAGATTGGAAGGCGGCAATCCTAACCGTCTGCGAATTGTTAGTCACCGAATTTGGGTGTAGATCCAGAAGGAACAAGCTTACTAGACCACCGGCGCTGTATTGGTTGGAAGCTGCATGATTGGATACGCTTCTGATGAAGAATGTTGAGTTGGATGCGATAAATAACGGTTCAACAAAATGTGGTGAAAGATAAGGCCGAAAAGTGCGCTGTTCCAGTCTCCCAACATTCTGACTCGAACGACTTTGGCACCACAGTCCCCCATTTATTCCTTTGCACCCCTCAGCAGTAAGGGAATCTATAGGATACAAATCTCATTCCAGTACTTGATAATCCGTTCTTATCATGTTATAAGACTATGGCGTAATGACGGGACGGCAATTACCCGCTTGCTGCCCTCGCGATTGACTACCCTCCTCCTCCATCTCAGGCTAAAACTTAATACTGGTACTGGTAATTGTGCTAACAGAAATCACTTCCAAGGCTTGATCCTTTCGCTCACTTTCACTTACTGACGTCTTCATTTTCCTCAGAAGGATGTCTGCAGCCGCATCCACGCATGGCAGATGGATAGTGACGCCAGGGTCACTTCCACTTCGGTCTATGCAAGCACAGAGACAAGTCCGAGCCTTGTGTTCGGCTTCATGGCTCCTTGTCAAGGCCCGAATGCACATCGGCCGTCATTGCATCTCCTGACCAGACTCATCCGTGCATAGCCGTGCTCTTGTGATATTCTTTCGAGGCTGTGTTGAAGTAATGAGCGTGACTTACTCACTCGCGTGTCATGGTGTTCAGAGATAATTCTATATGGGCTCGATATCGTCGCGCCTACTTACTACATGCTCCTCACATTGTCCATGATTGCCGCCTCAACGACAAGATGACACAATCATCAGCTCACGTATTGCTTCCCTTCTTACTCCTCGCATGCCTCGTATTCTCACCTTCTCAAACATGCGCACGTACGACACTTTCTCTGCACTCGTCGTCACATCGTCCATCAACAACTACAGATCCCATACTTGCAAACACCCCGCAAACGACAGTCGCCACCACACCATCGCATGCAGTTTACAAACGTGACTTCTCCGGTGGCGGCTCGGCCGGCGTCGGCATGCTCGTCGCCATTGTCCTCGGCGTCCTCGGCTTCCTCCTCCTCCGCTGGCACCGCAAGCGCACGCAATATCAGATCAGCAGTCGGGATCAAGCTGTCCGCGTGAGGCTCAATGCGTGGAAAAAGGACGCCACGCCGCAGCAAGGGTCAAAAAGGCTACCGGACTATGTTGAGGCTACTGGTTGGAGAAGTGGCGAGCGTGCAGAGGTGGCGAGAGAGGCTGCCGGCGGTGCTCGAGCAGCGCTCAACGATGGAGGTGCGGGAGGGCTGCCTGGATATGGTGAGGCAACTGGTGGAGGTCGTGCTGGCGGAGAAGTGGTCGAAATGCAGATGCCAGGGGAGGCGCATGTGAGGTGATGCTGAGCAGCTTCAGACATCTCCAGTGCTGGTGGACGCAAGGCGTCGGGCTGCCATCCTCCTTTCTGGGCATCCCAGTGCGAATGGCAGGTAAGATCTCGACTTCCACGCGGCGTGTATGATGGCAAATGATTAGCATCAGGTACGCCCAGTCGCATCCGCGTAGCAAGACTCAACGACACGAGCATCATGGTCGAACTACCAGAAGACAGGCTGGATTGCGCGGGTAGGACATATGTGGTGACATGAAGTGACAGCAAGAGAAAGAAGCAATAAACCCCAGGTGCCACTGATTTCATATACTGGTGACCGCCTGAGCTCGAGTCTCATACCATTTCATCAACCATGAAGTCACACAGATCCGGCACACCGTAAGTATTAGCTCGGTTTACCTCCTATTAACGAGAAGTGGCAATACATTGTCACGTGACGAGGAATCTCCTGGAGGATTCGCTTGCGCATACCAACGTAGTCGGCCTAACGTCTTTTGCAGCACCTCACGAGACATGACGAGAGATGGGCCACTTGATTGCTCGCTGTTGGTCAATGTAGCTCTTGTCGGTATCTACACTCCGTCCCAACTCGCTTCACCGAGTTCGACACCAATATGTCTCACGATAGCGGCCGGCCGCAAACTACGCCAATTTCAAAGCACTCTCTTATTGATAATTACACTTCATCCCGATCCGACTCCGCTGAATTCGACACCGATGTGACTCGCACTTGCGGCTGGCTGGTAGCCATACCCATCTCAGCGCACTCTCCTGTTTCACTACACTCGTTGTACTCCGAGTTGTCGGATAGTCTCCTGAAATGCGAATGCCCGTGCGTCGTTCTTGATCATCTTGATCTCTACTGCTGCTTCCTTTCCCTACTTTTGTGATGATTCACATCTGTTCATCAGCAGCCTAGAAGTCGTTCTTGACGATTGTTTTGGAAGTCCTCCGCGTTGCACTCTAGCTTGCATTAACGACAGGTATCAACAACATGTTCGCCACTTCGTCAGCTGCTCAAGATCTGGCAACCGGCTCACAAGATCTAGCCGCACTTGCAGGCTTTTTCTGTACTGATGGAGTGGAAAGAAATGCTCTAGCAACACAGTCTGGATATGGCACAGTCGTGGTGTCATCACTCTTCCTTTTTTGGCATGCTCGGTTTGGTGAAAAGTACGATCTAACTCGCTCTAGGACTGGAGGCTTGCTCTAAAGCCGCGTTCTCTCTTGACTCACTACGAGGAATCTATGGATACCGCAGCGGAGAAATCCTCTCTGAGGGCAAGCTGTACGAGTTTTATGATACAAAGGTCAACTGGATCGATGAAAGTGATTTTTATAGTGACTCTGGGCCAAGCACTGGCATACCGCTAATCCCGAGACAAGATGACGGAGTGCAAGAGCTGTAGATTCAGAGGACTGAACGGCTGCTGTGCGACAAACTTACGCCAATGGTAGGTGTTCGGCAGACCATAGTGGGCCACGTTGGCAAAATGGTCTTCGTGGATACTCAGCATTCAACCTCGGAAGCCCAATCGCCGAAAAAGGACCATTCAAGAATGATACCTGTATCGTGCTTGCTGCACTACTCTGTAGTGGTGGAACTGCCAGGTCGTTGATGGTTGTCGACTATCCTTGGACCTGGATAAAGGTATTGGCAATACCAGTTCTCCATGTGTGCTTACTTATCATGTTAGCCATACCTATCAGAGACGAACGACAGATCGGCAGGCCATACCATTACTGCACGTCCAGTGCCATCGACTTTCTCGTCAGAATTCGACCACGACGAAATTAAGATTATCACAATATCTCCTTCCGGCACTCGTTATAGTAAATCAACTCGATTCCTCCAAGTCAACATGAATGGTGTTAATGTGCTCCACTTCCAAAACATCCACTCGTTTGTGGGCTCCCGCCTGATGAAGATAGCGGCCTTCGTCGATAGTGTACTGTCAACAGTCGCATATTTATGCCAATATGTTGTACTCAAAAGTGCATCAAATGAACGCTCCGCAATCTGGATTGGAGTCCAGGGAGTGATGGCACTGATGCGCATATTCTACTGGACGCGCGACCCCAAATTCGATGATCCGGCTACAGAGTCCGCAGAATATGCTGTGATCGACCACAATGCGTTGGAAAAGGTGACAGCTTTCGAGCTCGTGTGTGCAGCCCCGCCGAGCGGCACGATGCCAGTTCGTATTCCAGGATGGGCATTGATGTATGTTCTTGGAACTCCACGCCAACACATACTCACGACAGTCACCAGAGAAAGACAGCCACGTGTATCTGGTAATGCAGAAGCATACGTCTTTGAGGACGTACAATTCGCAAGAGTCCTTCGGAATCGCTCGGGTATCGTCGAGCCAACGGTCGTCAAACATTGGCGATTGGGTTTATGGCGACAGTCTTCCACGCCTGGAGTTGCAGTCACGCCCTTCCTTCTCATTGGACCGCTCTATAGCAGAGCCAATGATGATGCCAGACTCCATTACCGGGGCTGGACGCAGACAGTCAGTGTGGATGGACTAACGAGTGACTATGCCATTGTGGAGCCAAGGACAATCTTCTCGTGGCATGCGGGCCATCGCGTGGACACCCTCGAAGGCCAATGCTGGAGGCGCCACATGGAATGGAGTTGCCATGTTCATGACTGGCTCAAAGGTCTATTGGAGCGCGAAGAGGTCAATCGCAACCTAAAAGACGCAGAAAGTGAGCCTCGCGCTTTGTACCTCCGAGAGAACACCACAGATGGTTATCTTCTCTGTATCCAGGCAACCAAGGGTACTATATGCAGGATGGATGGAAGAGCCACGGACACGGCTGGGCAGTACCTGTGGCCAGCGGATATAGAGCGACCTGATTTGAAACAGTCTTTGGACATGCTTCGAGAGTACATTGAGCTCCCATCAAGCGACCATGATATTCGAGACAGGGAGAGATACGCGATTGAAAGTATATGACCTCTTAGGATATATTCCCATCATCACGATATCCCTCCCTCCTCAATCTTTCTCTCACCCTCATCAACGCCTTCCCCAACAAACTAAGCCCCCACTCCTCCTCTTTCCCCTCCGCCTCATCTCCTCGAAACCCAATCCCCCAAACCCTATCCACCGGACTCCCCTCCACCAACACC
>Ga0058698_10000923_pt1 | contig 14403 bp, 13 predicted proteins | sample AgamicAsSfe_FD_67288 | JGI IMG/M metagenome (GOLD analysis project Ga0058698, IMG submission 67288) | Agave microbial communities from Guanajuato, Mexico - As.Sf.e | ecosystem: Host-associated > Plants > Phyllosphere > Phylloplane/Leaf | place: Guanajuato, Mexico | collected 2012-05-30
ACGAACGTCGAAGAGGTCCATGTCTGTATGGACGCGGACTTCGAAGTCCATTACCTATCTCGGCCCGTGTCGCGCGACGGACGCAACCCGTCGACCCCGCATCACGGACTTCGAAGTCCGCGTCCATACCAGGGAGGAAGCCGTTGACCATGAGATCGGTCCGGTATGTCACGCGGAAACCGAAGTCCGGCGACTATCAGCAGTTCGTATGGTGATTGGCAGGCATGATGTCTTGTTTGCAGACGTGACGTTTCAACAACGCACGATAAAGGTTCAGCTGCGAGCTTCTCGAACGCTAATCAAATCGAGCAAGATACCAGCCAGATAACAAGATATGCTTCACACGAGATATGCTCGAAGACCGACACATCTCACTATCTAACGCTGGGACGTCGCGCTGCTCGTCAAACACATCTCAATCTCTTTTGATTCAATTATTCACAGAACGGCACACTCAATGGAGCTTAAGAGCGAACCTGGACTGGCAAGTGCTCAAAGCCATGCCGTCGAGGATGCAGAAGAAGGCGAGACTAGAAACATCCACGCCAAGCATGACGACTTACACGGAGATCTCAAGCCTCGCCAGATCAGTATGCTTGCGATAGCTGGTGCCATAGGGACTGGTCTTATCATTGGCTCTGGATCTGGACTTGCTCATGGGGGTCCTGGAAGTCTTTTATTCGCCTATACCTTCGTTGGGGCGATGACCTACTTCATCATGACAGCGCTGGCTGAGATGGCGGCTTCCCTGCCCATGAAGCAAAGTTTCGCTGGCTATGCTACGCGATTCGTTGATCCAGCGCTTGGGTGAGTATTTCCGATGGACCCACATCAGATCTGGAATCTGACCGTCTCAGGTTTGCAACAGGATGGAACTACTTTTTCAAGTACGCCATTGTACTTCCTAATAATCTCACTGCCGCTGGTATCATTCTACAATACTGGCGACCCGATCTGAACGTCGCGATCTGGGTCACAATCTTCGGCGTTTGTATTGTAGTACTCAATGTATGTTCATCGCACCGATCAAAATCTTCGTTCGTTTTGCTAAGCATCAGCACGTTAGATTGCACACGTCAGATACTTTGGAGAAGCCGAATTCTGGTTTTCGATAGTCAAGGTTGCTGTGCTTACCATGCTCATCATCGTATGCCTGGTAGTGTCCTTGGGAGGTTCTCCGTCTCAAAACCGTGTTGGCTTCGAATACTGGAGTCATCCTGGAGCCTTCAAAGAATATCTCGTGGACGGAGCCACTGGCCGCTTTCTTGGTGTATTTGCATGTGTCGTACAAGCATGCTTTGCCTATACCGGCACAGAGGTCGTGGGTGTTGCGTTCGGAGAGGCTCCAGACCCCAGGAAAAATGTCCCAAAGGCCGTCAATCAGACTTTCATGCGCATCGGCTTTTTCTACGTCCTCGGCGCTTTGGCTCTAGGAATGGCTGTCCCTTACAACAGTCGAGAACTCATTGGAGCCACGAAATCCAAAATCAGCGCAGGCACGTATCATATGTCTAGTCCATCTGGACGGTATTTGCTGACATTCGAGCAGGCGCGTCACCATTTGTCGTTGCGAGCAAGTTGGGAGAGATCAAGGTGCTACCTGATGTCGTCAATGCTCTTCTGCTTGTATTCGTCCTCAGCGCCGCAAACTCCGGTAAGTATGTTGCGCTTCTCTCATACACTCGGGAGTTGACAAAGTCAGCAGACATCTATGTGGCTTCACGGACACTTTTCGGCCTAGCAAAAGATGGCCAAGCCCCACGTTTTTTGCCTCGACCACCACCAAGGGTGTGCCGATATACGGAGTGGCACTCAGTTCATCATCCACACTGCTCGGCTACATGAATGTTGCGAAATCTTCCTCGACAGTTTTTGGCTATCTCGTCAGTCTGGTAACGGTATTCGGAACCTTGAATTGGGTCAGTCTTCTCGTCTCGTACATTTCTATGAGGCGTGGAATGGTCAAACAAGGGATCCCGCTCCCCGATCTTCCTTACAGAGATCCATTACAACCATACGGTGCCTACTTTGCTCTTTGCATGACATGCATCATCATCGTTTTCAATGGTAAGATCGATGGCGCTCTTGTTGGTCACACTGCTAACATCGATATCAGGATTCAGCGCACTCGTCATCACTTTTGATCTCACCAAGTTCATCACTTCTTACATTGGTGCTCTGGTCTACGTGGTGAACTTTGTTGCCTGGAAGATAACCACTAGGTGCAGACGGATCCGTGCCGATGAGATGGACCTTACTTCTGATCGCCGATAGATAGTCGGTCCTTCTAAGACTCCCATACACTTCCCTACTAGCCAGTGTCTTGAAGTGTGTAGAAGTCTATATATACTGAGTTAGGTCCCACACATAGTCGGATCTGTCCGGGAGAGTGCTCAAATAATGGTGTTTCTCATCTGTGTGAGCACAATGTGAATTGATCAAGTACGTAAGACACGACGCAGGTCGGTCGAAATTTCGAGCAGAGAAGAATACCAAGAAAGAATGAAAAGGGTTTTCGTCGAGTTCAAACTACAAGTCTACATACTTATAGGTCAGGAGAACGCAAACATGTCAAGTAATGAAATGGTCAATGAAATGGTCCGAATCAAAAGTGATGGAAGGGACCGTGAGTCATTTGTACGAACGTCAGATGATATGGTGGTGATGTTTAGATCCCCTGGAACAAGTACCTCCGACAAACATCTATCAGCATGTGCTAATCTTTTCCGATCAATGACCGAACGCTACAATCACGCTTCAAGAGCAATCTTGTCGCACCATGATCTACCGCGATACCAGCGCCAGAATAACCACAAGTCCAGTCCCCGCTACCAATCAACCACCCTTTTGGAGGCGAGATGACACCACTAGTACCTTTTGGAACATCGACAGAGACAAAGCCACGATCTTCACCGTCAGTCTTGAATATCCATCGGATCTGCAGTGAGCCAGCTGGCGTTTCGACTACAGCTTCGACTTCATCAAGTCCCGCATAGATCGGCGAAGCTTCCCATTCTTTCCAGCCAGGCTTCGTTGGCTTAACACCAGCGAGGTACATGGGCAGCAGATATACTGGACTCGAAGACCATGCATGCATAAGAGAAGTATCCTTGTGTATGGGTTCGCCGTCTGCATTCATGGCTTCCCATAGACCGCCTGAGAAGTTGTGATGCGTTTCGTCTGTCATAGGACCCCACACGCGATCGAGCAGACTGAGTGCTCCAAGGTCGTCATTTTGTCTGAAACAGGCCTCGACGGCGAAGGCGGCACTGTATGGACTGCAAAGTCCTGCTGAACCAAATCGTGGCTCTAGACCTGAGAATGCTAGCGGAAGTGAGTTGCTTGGCTGTACTAGACTTTCGGTATCTTTCGGATGCGGAGGCTTGACACCCAGGGAAAGCCCATACGCGTTGACGTGTGCACATAGTCCAGTGGGTGGAGAAGTTTCGCTCATGCGTAGAATACCAGTTTCTTCGCTCCACAGATGCTGAGTGATAGCTTTTCTGAGGGTGTTAGCCTTTGTTTCCAGTTCCTGTGTTTCTTTTCCGGAGGGTGATATTGCCATCATGGCTTTGAGAGCGTCGTAAAATGCGAGATTGATCTCGGTGGAGACTCCGAAGATTGGTCCGCTCAGGGGGAAGAATGTTACTGGCTTAAATATCAGCATTGAATGGAGAAGTCCAGGGAGGAGAACATACATGAGAGCGGTGGAGGCGCTGCAACAAGCATTTCATCATTTTGGAATCGTTCAGCGAACGCAATGAGGCTCTTAGCTTTTTGCCAAATTTCCTCCACGATTGTCTCGTCGCCCGAAAACAACCAATAATCTTTGATAGCGACCACAAGCAGCAAAGCATAGGTCAATGAATAGAAAGCATATGTCGGTGGCTCATCGTCAGTAGTGTGTTTTGGTGCCTGGATCGGACAAAGATTGCCAAGGTAACCATCCTTTGTTTGATGTGAGGTAAGTAGCTCGATGCTTCCTCTGACTGCTTCAAGGTTGGCGCTTGAGAAGGCAGCCGCCCTGCCTGAGATGTGTAGGTCACCGCCGAAGACAGCTCTGTCTCGTTTTGCGCCGTCGATCATGCATGGCAGAGGGTTTGTACCGACGGCGAAATCGGCAAATGTTCTTTCCTTGTCGATAGGCAGGAAGCTATTCGAGTAGAGCATGGTCGTGTCGAGGTCCGTCACGGTCAAGTTTCGGTAGGTCGAGGTCCAACCTGGAGGCCCGCCGAAAGCGACAGAACCAGAATTATTTGCTGAACCACCAAGAAGTGGGTGGAGGTTCAGGCCAGAAATAGTCGCAACTTCAACGTCATTGATGGAAACCGAGACACGATCGTCTTCCGCCACTGTCTTGATGGAAAGCCACTCAGACTCGAGAAGCTTGGTGTCTATCGCCCAGCTCCCCCTGAATATCGATGGAAAAACAGAAGACTCATGCGAAAGACCTTCATGTGCGGTAAGAGTCTGCCGCTCTTTATCTAGACAAAACACAAGTCCGTTGGCGACCATGTGAACACCCCAGCTCGCTCCTATGCGGTCGATTCTGACTTCGAAACGCACACATATATCCGTCCAGCGAGTTCCCTGACGACAAGGAGCCCAGTGTTGACCATATATTGTTGTTCCGTCGACAGTGACGTCCCACGCCGGAACTGTCTCGTTCTTTTGTACAGTGCTCATCTCGACAGTACGTACACCTTGTTGCCATATTCTGTTGAGCTTCGGATCCGAACAGCGAAACAAGGACGAGGAAGCTTGGTCTGACTTTTCGAACCGGAAGCCGACCGAAGAAAAGGTAATGGATGTGTTTGGAGTCAGAAGCCTGATTCGCTGATAGCGCTGAGAGCATTGCTCATGTCTTGCAATGACTTTCTGTGGATATTCTGATGGTATGACTTCGTGGACCACGTTACGGTAGGTATCCATTGCATTCGAGAAGAGGAAGTATGGACCGTCTCCGCCTTCGTCGCCAATAGCACTGAACTGTTCGCTGTAGACAACTTCAAACAGGATGTTTTCTGCGGTCGAGTCTGCGCTCGCAACTTCGAAGAAAGGCCGTCCTCTTTCTGCTCGTCCATAGTCCAAAATGATCTCTGGCTTGCTGGTATCGTCACTTGTAAGGGTGAAAGGTAAAGCATGACACTCTGCAGGGTCAATCTAATCATCGAGCCTGACCACGTCTCGTAACACATCCATTCGTTGATTCAATCGTCCATCTTCACTCAAACATAATCCACCATGGACGCTTCCATGGACAAACACGACATCAAGGCCGAACACATCGAAATGACGGCCAACAATGGCACGACCAATGTAGACGCACTTCACGACGAACAAGAACACCTCACACTCTGGCAAGCGGCAAAGACCTTTCCTCGAATCGTCCTGTTCTCTCTCGCAGCGGGCGTAGCAGGAATGACCTTTGGCTACGATGTTGTCATCAACGGCGCCGCAATTGCCATGCCCAGCTTTCTCATTACCTTTGGCGCTGTAACACCAGCTCACACGCTATACTTGCCTAGCATCTGGGCATCGCTATTCAGCGCCATGTCCGCACTTGGGCAAGCTGTCGGTGGCATTGCTATCGCGCCTGTTTCCGACAAGTATGGCAGGAAGGTCGCTATCATCGTGTCGTGTCTTATCTCTGTCATTGGAGTCGGGCTTCAGTATGGTGGAACGTCCCGCGGCATGATACTGGCAGGCAAGATGGTAAACGGATTTGCCATCGGCGGTATCCTGAGTTCCGCGACTGCGTGGGCTTCAGAAATTTCACCCGCCTGCTTGCGGGGTCCGATACAGTCTGGCATCGTCCTCTTCCAAGTCCTCATGCAGGCCCTGGCTTTGGTAGTAGTCCGTCAGCACATCGCAACCATCGAGCCAAGTGCTTTTCGCACTGTCTTCGCCATACAATGGGCGTTCTGTGGTCTCACTTGTATCTTGTTCTTCCGGGTACCCGAAAGTCCCACTTGGTTGATTATCAAGGGACGCCAGGATCAAGCTAAAAAGGCCGTCGCTCGGTTATATGGAAGCAAAAACAATCCCGAAGCCTGGTACGAGTCAATCGCGAGCAGGGTCCGCCAGGAAGCTGCTCAAGAGCACGCGTCGGGTATCGGCGGGTTCCTTGAATTGTACCGCGGCAACAACCTCAAGAGGACCATGACAGTGCATCTCTTGTTTTTTGGCATTGGTCTTGCTGGCTCTTCTTTCCTGGCCCAAAGCATTTACTTCCTCCTCACTGCCGGACTACCGGCCATTCACACTTTCGACGTTTCCATCGGTGGCTTTGCCCTTGCATTCTTCGCCATTATCGCGTCTTGGGTCTACCTCGAGAAGGTCGGTCGTCGATCGCTGTGGTTGGTCGGTTGTACCGTCAACACAGTGGTCATGGCAGTTATCGGCGGCCTGTACTGGGCACCAGGAAAGGGAGCTCTTTGGGCAATTGCGATATTGATGTAAGAACAAACCCGCGATAGCTCCCGGCGTGCGACAAGCTGACACACATTTCAGGAATATCTTAGTATGCTGGCAAAGCACAACCCTCACCTCCGTCGCCTTCGTCATTGCTGGAGAAATTTCTCCATACCGCTTGCGCTCAAAGAACCAAGCCATTGCAATCCTCTCAAATGCGCTCACCACCTGGCTATTCAATTTTGTCGTGCCTTATATGTACAACATCGATAGTGGAGATCTCGGCGCGAGAACTGCATTGGTTTTTGCTGCAGCATCGTTGGTGCTTCTTCTCGTCTCGTATCCGCTCATTCCTGACTTGCGAGGGTTGACAACTGCGGAGATTGACTGGTTGTATGAGAACAAGATTGCGCCAAGAAAGTTCCAGCAGTACACGGATGGAAGAGCTGCTGAGGGCGTTGTGGCGACGGCTGCAGAAGGAAAAGCTGCCACTGTGTGAATGCTGAGTGTGTCATGAAGCACTACGTAGCCAAGAATTTGATCAGACTCGTACATGCCACATTAAATTCTCCTCAGAATCAGTCGCTTCGCCGGTGCGGTGCCAAGTAAACAGCAACGTATGGGGGTGAAGACAAAAATATAATTCCGCTGGGCCTCTGGATCTGTGGGGGAAATTTTGACAAGCCAGCTTCTCAATTGATCCTAGACCTCCAGTGTAGTAACAAAGCCAGATTTGTTGAACATGCCCAATTCTCGAATAGTCCCAATGTTTGCGCTGCGTCTCGGAGAATCCCTTTCCCGGCTGTGTCGTTACGCTCCCACACAGACTAGCCAGAATGGACTGAACGCCCGGTCTATGGATGCCATAGACCACTTCTACCGACAACGAACTGTTCAGCTGCTCCTTTTGCTGCGGTGTCATCGCGGTTGCGCAAGCGCAAAGGAAGACATAGGTCAGGAATATGTATATCGGCCCGTATGGCGATAATGTAGATGGTGTCCAGGGATAAACCTCGTCTACAGAGACTGACCGATGGTTGATATCGAGCAGCGCGCAGCGATACTCTTCGATGGCTTTGATAGAGACGCTGACGAGATCCAGAGTGGTCTCTGGGTGAGAAGCGAACCACATTGTGAATCTGGATCTTGCCTCCACGAACCCGGGTCGACCGGATTTCCCTATGATTTCCTGTAGATCTGAGATTGATGTTTGCATCTGAAGCCGAGAAAAATTCATCATGACTTGGCCAGCTGCTTGGAAGAAGGACCCACCGCGTGAGTCATCTTGCACCGTACCGCCATAAGTCAATCTCCAGAGCTCGAGCGATCCTATGAGAGTCAATAAACACTGGTGCCCTGAGTATCGTGCTCGTGATGATACATACTGGCCAATCGTTTCCGGTCTTCGGTGTCAGAAGTTGGTAAATTCTCTGAGCTAGGTTCATGCTCCCCGCTGTCAAACGCCAGATTTGCGAGCTTCATAAGCATATTCTGTTCTTCCTTGTAACGAAACACTCTCATGTTAATGGACAAAAGGACCAAAAAGGCGCCGAAGTCGTTCAACTGTTTGAGCGGTCGAAGGTCCGGAGTGTTCAGAAGGAATGGACCTAATGCTGCAGCAAATGACTTGGAAGGAGGCACAACCGCACTGCCAAGAAGCAGCTTGCATTGTCGGGCGGTCGGCGCTACCCAGTACTCGTCATCACACGGGCAGTCCCAGCCAAAGACTTCGCTGACACTCATGTTGGGAGGCGTGTTCGTAAGGAGAGATGTCTGGAAGTCAAACATGAACACTGTCCATTTCAGTCTTTTCAAGGATTCGTTGCGAATCCACTTAAGCCAAACATCTTGATCGCCAGTCCGAATGCCTTCAGTCGCAGGTGTGTGATCCGGCAATCTGCGGGTCCATGCGACAACGCTCAGGGCTTCTGCAAGTTCGAATGCGCGTTTGTTGCCACACCAGATACCGGCGTAGCGGATCAGAGCCGAACTGTAGACCGTGTTCGAATCTTTCAACAGAACATCGTTCGCGGTAACAGCCATGAGTAAATGACATCTCGCGAGGTCCTGCAACACGATAGCAAATCGCCGAACGTTTCTCCGCTTGCAATAGACAGCACCGATCGCAATCATAATCATGAGAAGGTGGTCTGGACACGCGGCATTCATTTCGAACGTTGGGTAATGCAACACCGGGGCCTGAGGCAGGAAATAGCGGACGAACTGCGAAAGGAAGACGTTCAATACCTCGATAGACGGTATACTGGGCATTCCTCCCACAGTTTTCTGATCGTTAGTGACAATATCCTGTCTTAGAACCGCCTTGAGGTGCAAGTATCGTTCTTGTGTAAGCGCAAATCGTGGATCTACATTCAACAGCAAGGGATCATCAGAATCGAATACCACTTCACCGATGTGAGATATTCTCCTGGAAGCCGGATCCCAAGCAAAGGGTGTTTGATCTTCCCGTGATGTTTCGTTCGGAGGAGAGGGGGCATTGCTGGGTTGAGAAGTTTCCCCTATAACATCGTGTGTAGTTACAGCCTCGCTGACTGGCGAAGTGTCGTTGACGTCCCAGTCAGTCAAGCCGTACGTGCTGTCACTGTGCAGAAAGGATTGCCAAGAGACTGCGTCCTGGAGGATATCCTCTGGGATCTGGTCGCAGGATAGCAAGTCCGCGTGGTTCCACAATGGCCATTCCGGTAGCGGTCCGCCTCGGGCGTGGTTGTTCGACGGATGTACAGCTGTTGATATGGATTGTGGCATCGTTGAAGCCAGGGTACTGGGTTGGCGGTCCGCTTGCTGCACTGTGATTGAGGCTGTCTTCGATGCATGCAACCGCACGTGGCGCCTGAGCAGATCACTACGAGTAAATCGCTTTGCACAAATGAAACATGTGTGCTTGCGTTCCATGTTGTCTAGTCGTGATTAATGCAATGCACAATGTGTCTGTGCGATTGCACACTCACGTGTTTTGCCATGACGGCTCAGATTCTGTTTCGAGCCAAATGATTTGCTGCAGATCGGACATTGATACCTGCTGGCTCCAGCCATGCTGTTGGATGGACATGTGTCAGAGCGATGCACGAAAGGAAAGGTGGACACAACTATAGGGGAAGGAGCCCTGCCACGGGTTGCCACTCAGCCTTGGCAGTTCTTTCTCCACCCCGCCCCTTCCAGATCCACTTCTCCGCTTCCCAATCCACTTTGCGCATGGAGATCTATCCGTGCTCTGGTGTCTCCTGGAAAGATGTTGCGACAACAATGAAGATCGACTACTTGGACGCGAAGCCTGTGAATGCTACGGACGAGCCTGCGGAGCCGTTACATCAGGAACTATAGGATCACGATGCAGGAGTCAAAAAGAACTTGGTACAACTCGCGGTCACGCAAACAGAGTCGCGTAGAACGCAGACTGCGTGTGTCTGTTGCTCATTCCTGTCGTCCAGTATCAATCCAAGTCTGCAAGCTCAATGAGTTGAGCAGCTCGCTCTTGTCCAGCCGCCAAAGAATCTCCGTAAAGCGATGCAGATACTCATTCGCCCTGACAGCGACACGATCGCCTTCCTCGAAGGGGCAACTCAACAATGATACAGCCACATCGCGGATCTTGCAGAACTGTGATTCGAGTCAGACAAATATAATTGAAGGGATTGATTGATCGCGAGCAGAATGGCGCTGACTTACAGTATGATAGCCATTAGGCAGGAGCGATTCATCTGAAAAGCTGTGCAAGACGTGCAGCATTTGTCGGGCGATTTCTTCGCGCTTGTGCCAATCGGTTTTGAGATCTGGTTTTGGCAGCGAGGAATCATTTAGCTGCAATGCATCGATCTTGTCCAAAATCATACATTGCAACCAGAGATGAGTCACGTGTATGTTTGCTCGAAGAATCTCCATCTGTGCATCCAGGACCCGAGAGGAAGATGTACCATCATTGGTCGCATCATTGACGGGAGCCCAAGGTTGCAGACGCGGCGGGCATCTGTCGAGCATGAATCTCAGTTCCTCGTATCTGTCTCCCAAAGATGCAATCTGCAGCTTGACTTCAACACAATCGCATCCGCAGCATTGACCGTTGTCTGCACGAGTCGAGTTTGGTGCAGGCAAGCCGGCGACACGCCAGAGCGGCATGAGAGCTGTGCAGAAGACTTTGGAATGGATGTTGAAAGCCGTCATGATATTAGCGCTGTTGTCGCCTGCCGGACGAGGAAGTATGGCGTCAGGCGTGATGTATTCGTCCTCAATCTCGACGGGCAGGAGGGCTTGGAAGTCGATCGAGCGCAGCATTGAGCAGTCGAGGTAGAGCAGACGTTCTCGGCGAGCGTACTGTAGTTTGTTATGCACCAGGCTGTAGAAAATCAACCAGAAAGCCTTTCTCCGCAACTGAGCTTCGACGAGGTCGAGACTCTCGTACGTTGATGCGCGATGGAGCTGCAGTAGACGGCCCAATTGCATCGCCTCGATCTCCAGCATACGGGAGCGATTGTGTTGTCCGGTTTGGAAAAACGCAGTGACGAAACAGTAAGCAACGGCAAATTTCGAATGATTGACTTCATCGTAGTAGTTTGCTTCTCGATGACAGACGAAGAGATCATAGCAGTGGTTAATCATGGCTTCCGGCGATTGGAAAGACAGGGTAGGATCGATGATACGATATTGCTCAAATCTAGACGCGCCAATCGCGAGGGTCAACGCGCAGATACCAAGGAGGAGAAGGAAGAAATCCGAGTCGCGAGAGTCTCTTTCTTGATCCAGATCTCGTCCGAAAGACGGCCGATGGACCAGAGGCACAACAGGGTATATGAGCTCGAAATAATCACTTATGATGCGCCTCAAGAGCTCACGAGAACAGACAGCGTCCGTCTGGTAACAGCGCTGCGCAAGTGGTGTAGTCGTTGCGTCGTAAGCATTGCTCTGTTCAAGTGAAGACGGTGTGATGGGTACCAAGGGGGTACACGAAGAGATGCTATCGTTGTTCAACAAGTATGAGAGGTTTCGCGGTCGAACAGGCCTGTCTGATGGTGTCACTGTGTGCGGTTGTAGGAGATCCAGAGCTTCGGGTATGGGCGAATCCAGAATTTGTGTTGCTGCATGACCAGACCCGGGTCTTGAAACAGATGTGGCATCCTGCGTTGTCGATGGCCAATTCGCGATCGCATCGCCAGTATCATTGCTGCTAAGACAATTTCGGTCAGGATGAGTTGAGTATCAAGAAGGTTTCGAGAGACGTGCCTGACAGACCGTCTGGACCTCCGGGGACCGCGACATCTCTGAGGCAAAGCGTAGGTGCATTGGATGGTCAGGCGTGAACATCTCTGGCAAGGTCGATGATTGAGTCCCGAGGGGGCGGATGAGTCGTCGTTGATGCATTTCACCTTGCGAATCTTACACGCGTCGCATGCCTGCCTTGTCAGTGTGGACAACCTCCGTCTCGAGCGGCCGATAGATTGCGTCTCCGGCATCTTGTCAATGCGAAACGACTGGGGAAGGTGCGGAGGTGAAGGAAGGAGCGGAGAAACTGCAAGTCGAACAATTCTCCGCTTGCTGCCCCGCACTTGCAATTCTCCGCCCGTTCAAACCTTCAAGCTGAATCCTTATAGCCCTGTCTTGGCTTGATACGGCTACGCCGGTTCCCCGTCGGAGGACATGAGTGATACTACCGGTGTCTGCAACTTTGCGCTGGCTTCTGATCCCGATTGATATCGGCAGTTGCGGTCCCGTGAGATTAGGTAGATACTGCACGGACTCAGCGGAGGTCAAAACATGTCTCCCGAACGGCCAAAAGTCGTTGCAGCCAGGGTGCGACCTACGACCACGACATCACGATATCATCGTTACAATATCATTGACCTCTTACTTGGTGTTTCTTCAAGACTCTCTTGGATGGAGTGCGATAATTTGATCTATCTCATGACACAATTTCGACCATTGGAAAGTTCAAAGAAATGGTTGTGTCGACTAGGTAGTCAATTGCTTGGGCTTCCTGTGACGAGCATTGTAAACATTGTCGAAAACTTTTGGGTCGATTTCTCTGACTACGAATCATCACAGTCCCGACCAATGAGTTGTCTTCTTGACTGTTACTTCCGCTGTCAAGAAGTCCTTAGCAGCGCTGCTGTCTCCAACCATGATCTTGTAAGTGCCAGCCTCACTGCACCATTTGTCCTCAATCTCGTCCCAATAGCTCGTTGCTTGTACCAGATCGATAGAAATGGTCACCTCTGTCGTCTCGCCAGCTTCCAAGAATACCTTTGAGAAGCCCTTGAGCTCCTTAACAGGTCTGCCAACATATCTTGACTTTGGTGCGGCAATGTATACTTGAACAACTTGTGCACCAGCCTTGGTGCCGATGTTTGCGACTTGGCAAGTGATGTCGAGATTGGAGGACTCGGTCTGTGTGACTTGCAGATCGGTCGTCTTGAAGGATGTGTAGGATAAGCCATGTCCGAAGGGGAAGAGAGGTGCAATCTCGACGTTCTCATACCAGCGATAGCCAACGTAGATGTCCTCGCCGTATAGTGTGCGACCACCCTCACATCTGTAGTTGATGTATGCAGGATTGTCTTGAAGGCGACGAGGCATCGTCAGAGGAAGTTTTCCACTTGGGTTGACATCACCGTAGAGCACATCGGCAATGCCATTGCCTGTCTCATTTCCTCCGAACCAAGCCTGCACGATAGCTTTGGCCTGGTCAGCCCAGGGCATCGCGACTGGAGTACCGCTTTGTACAATAACGACAGTATTGGGGTTTGCGTCGAGAACAGCACGAATAAGATCGTCGTTTCCAGGGGGCAAGTTCATATGGGGGCGATCTTGACCCTCGCTCTCCCACTCACCACTCAAGCCTGTGAACAACACGACTTGATCGACAGCGCGGGCGAGCTCCGCGGCTTCCTTGATAGAAGTCTCGAAGTCCAATCGCTTGCAGCCAGCGATACGGAAGCCACCATGACCGAACAGGACAACTCCGTCAGGCTTGGGCCTGGTGCTAGACTCTGCACTAGCCCATCGAAGGAAAATTCTGTATTGTTGGCCGGCGACAAGCTCTTTCGTGCCTGTCTCCTCGACTGTTCCGCAGCCAATAAAGGTCGGTCCAGCGCGTTGATTCTCCACGTTATCCACGATAAGTTCGTCGTCAATGTACAAACGTGCGGTGCCATAGACTGCAAGACCGAAGTCAAAAAGGCCGCTTTCGGGAGCGGTGAAGATGCCTTCTGCATCGGCATGCCAGATGTACGCGAGATCCTGTCGATTGAAACCGGCAAAGAGGACATTGGAGTCGGTGAGTACTCGTTCTTCCAACATTTCACGATGCAGCGCTTCAGGAGGATCGTTGTACAGTTTGACTGTGAAGCCCTTTCTCCCATCGACGGTCTGCATGTGTTCGCCGATAGTCGGCAGAGATTGATGACTGTAGACGCCTTGCGCCCAATCCACACCAGCTGAGGCTTTTGCTGTGATGCCTTCGAATGGTGTAACCGTATAGTAGGGTGTCAAGGAAGCGCTACCGCCGCCAGATATGGTAGCAATCTTCGAGTTGGGTCCAATGACCGCAATGCGCTTGTCTGTCTTGAGCGGCAGAATGTTTCCCTCGTTCTTGAGAAGTACTTGTGATTGTGCTGCGACTTCACGGGCCAAAGCTCTGTCTTCGGGCCGGTCAAGATGAAGTTCTGGTGCATTCTCCGGGATGCCAGAACGGATGCCTGAGTTGACAAGTCTGAGAACAGCGCGAACGCGGTCGTCGAGCTCACTCTTCTTGACCTTGTTGGCTGTGACGGCATGCATCAAGGCTTCTCCACGCCAGCGTGATGGACCAGGCATCTCCAGGTCAAGGCCAGCCTTGATTGCTTCTGTTGTGCTGTAAGTACCGAACCAATCACTTGTGACGAGACCATCCCAGGCCCATTCGCCTCGAAGGATGTCTTTGAGGATGTGTTGATTCTCGGCAGCGTGAGTACCGTTGATCTGGTTGTATGCTGTCATGAT
>Ga0058698_10000925_pt1 | contig 14391 bp, 16 predicted proteins | sample AgamicAsSfe_FD_67288 | JGI IMG/M metagenome (GOLD analysis project Ga0058698, IMG submission 67288) | Agave microbial communities from Guanajuato, Mexico - As.Sf.e | ecosystem: Host-associated > Plants > Phyllosphere > Phylloplane/Leaf | place: Guanajuato, Mexico | collected 2012-05-30
GCGCGATGGAAAGTGGGAGCCAGAAACCCGCGTGTCCTCAGCCCGTCGCAAGCCACCACATTACCACACGTCGACCAGCCACATCAGTTCGACGTGACACAACTCAGCCTCAACTTAGCAGTGTTGTCGGCTATAGGGAAAATTCATGCGCACACATGTCGAGAAGGTTCTCACAAACTAATGAGGCGCAGTGTGCGAGATACCATGTACATGTACACGCGCAAAGTATCAGTAGAATGCTTCTTCGTGTTGTTCATATGACTGTCAACTTCTCTGTAGGCACCACACCTGAGAACGCACTTTTCCGTCCGGCTATTTCTTTCTACTCCATTCTCCTGACAACATGATACAGCAACACACTCCACCACTCCACCTTTTCATCACTTTCGCCCTCCTGCTAGCTCGCGCATCTGCCAACCACAGTAGTTGCTACATAGGGGATGGAGCCGAAGACACCGGCTCACAGCCCTGTCCCGAATCGAACATGTGTTGCTACCTCGATCGAACTGATGGCTATGCAGACGACGTCTGCATTCAGGGCGCCTGTTACAGCAACTACTGGACAGGGCAGTACTTCGTCATTGGATGTACAAGTCAAAACTGGGACGAGGGGAGCGGATGCAGTCCGTTGTGGGACGTTTGCGGTCCGTCTCATCTTCCGAAGCTTTTTCCGCGAGTCACTGACGGTGAATGCTGGGTCGTCAGTCAGGATACACCCACGTCACACGCTGTAATGACGGCAGTTTCTGTTGCGGCGATTCCAATGCTGCGTGTTGTAACAGCTATTCTGGGGTATATCTGAACGAGAATGGGACGGAGATCTTACAATCGTCAGAGTCAGGGCCGCTTCCGGACACGACGACGTCATCAACAGATGTACCATACAGCAGTCCAATCCCAACCTCGTTGCAGACACGAGTTCTCACATCTACCGGCAAATCAACAACAAACCTACCCTCGCAAACAGCAACAGCGACGAATGTAACGTCAGCAGATAAGCCAAAAGAGGGACTTTCGACTGAGGCAAAAATTGGAATTGGGGTCGGTGTGCCTGCTGTAATCCTTGCGGCTCTTACACTGTGGAGGCAATGCAGAACGAAGGGACCTTAATCTCGACCGCTGACTCCGCCGTCGTTGCGTAAAGCAGAGGCGCCGCCGGTAGGATTACAAATGGATTAAACGCTATACAGATAGCGAAGTCGGCTTGGTGCGCGGTATCTCTAGCACTTGCTCCTGGCATCACGAATTGCCAATTCGATTCCCAGGAACGGGCCGGTCAATCGCTATAGCATCATGACTGTATATGTTCTGATGTAGGAGACGGACTGCCAACTGATGCTCGTACATATCCAGGCAGGTAACGATCACCTCGAAGCGAATGCCTGTAACTTCAGATTTCGCTCAGCTTGATGAAGATACTTATTTCATGACGTAGAGTCCGTATTGAGAGAACAATGGTATGGTGGAAAAGCGATTTGGAATACTATCATGGATGTCCTCTTGACAAGATTTTGGTCCTAGGTATCGTATCCCGACGCTAACCTCGCACATGAGCATATTGCGACTTGTTCTTGTGTGGTATTTCGTGTCTTGTTCTTCAGTCATGGAATGCGCGATGCCGTGTTTCGGTACTCGTTAGGAGAAATTATAATAGACTTCGAGACATTAATCAACGCATTTAGAGACGTTTATGCCAACATGATTTCCCCAGAATAATATTGAGAAAGAGAGTCCGAGAAAGGGTGTTCTCGCAAAGACGGTCATGAGAGGCGATGCAATGTTTTTCGACATGAAGCGAGGGTGCAGTCCGAAATCAAAGTCCACAGTCCCCATGGTTCACACGAATATTCAACGAACGTAACCAGGGTTATATTTCTCAACACTCCTATTCCCCAGCCTTTTCGTCAATTCCCAAAAAGTTTCTCTGAACTTTTCATATTCACGATCTGCCTATCCCAAAACTTTCCGAACTCGTCATGCCTTCTAACCTCAGATCCAAATCTACACAGGAACAGCACGACATTAAGATTAATACCTTTCAGGATGATATCGTGAATTCCGTTGAACGAGCCTTCCTTTTGCGAGCAGCCCCTGATGCTTCTGGGTATAAGAAGGTGGTAGTACAATTCATCCACTTCGTCAACAACGACATCATTGGTGTGCCAGGTTGAGTGTAGAAGAGTTAGAGAAAGGTGGGATTGTGCTAGAAGCTTTCGAGCTAGTGTAAGCACTTCGCCCACACTATCGAGACAGGCATGGCAACTTCATGGAGCGTAATTCTCACTTATTGCTAGGCCTCGGTACTATGTTTTCTGCCCAGTTGATGATCGAGTGTAGGAAGATCTTGCTTCAAGGCAACGCCACCTCCATGCCCTCACTCTCGTCCCGATCATCCCTTCCAAAATGTCAGACCATTCATCTTCGAGTCATTCGATACTTGCTCAACCCGACTTACAAGTTCCCTTTTATCCAAGGATGCCCAAGCAACTCCTTCGCGGTCCACCGATCCTCAGGTCTCCACTGCAACATGCACCTCACGAACCGCAAGAAATCTTCTTTCTTCTCTCCATCTAGATTGTCTTCCGATCTCTCTAACGTCAAGCCTTGCAGTATGTTTATCTCGGCTATCCAATTCCCTAATAGTTCTTCGGTTAGCTTCAGACGTCACTTCGGGAGCGCAGTCTCACCATCACCATCGAAGAATTCCTTACTCCGCGCTCCTCTCTCTAGCATATCCATCGGTGGTGGACCGAGCATCGCAACTAATTCTGCGAGATGAGCTCTGGTCAGGTATCGCTTTTCAATTGGATCAATGCCGTAAAAGAGGTGTTTATCCTCATATAGGTCCCAAATCTGTATACCTCGGTCAACGTCTGACTTCGCCTTAGGCTTGAGATGGTACATACCATCGCTCCAACGTTCCAGATATCAGCTGGATAACCCCATTTAGTCTTCAACATAACCTCTGGACATCGGTAGACATCCGGTTGCGCATCATGGATCTGAGGTTTGTCGCCACGGACTGCAGAGCCGAAATCTCCAAGGACAACACGACCATACTCTTTCGGCAATCCAAACTGGCGTGTCGCGTAGATTGGCTTGCCATCTACGACTTTTCGAGGCGAGGGAGATGTCATTTCTGCGTCAACAAAGGCTTCCAAGATGTCCTGATCCTCGATTTCTATGAGAATATTGTCGGCTTTGATGTCTACATCCTTGTCAATGGAATTATGGGAAGGCCTGCGTAGGCCGCACCTGTATGTATGATCTTGGCTTCTGTGTGAAGGTAATCAAGTGCGAGAAACACTTGCGACAACCCAGCTCTTAGCAGCTCGTCCGTGAAGCAATGCGCGGGATTTCTGTTCAGGAGATCCTTGAAACTATCCCACATTGGTTTCTGGACAAGACATCTATGATCGCCACCTTGTCGGGGAATAGTAAACAAATCGAGGGCTGTCCGGACGTGATTGTATCCTGGATGCGAAGCATTGCCTTTGCTTAAGATACTGTACATGTTATACTCATTCTCATCCATTCCCTCTCTTGTGAAAACTTTTAAGGTCGTGTAGGCATGGTGGCTGGTTTGCTGTTAGTATACATAGCGTGATTGCCGAACGTGAACTTGCTGTAGATCACGGGCCAGCCAAACAGTTGACGTAATACCAAAACCAAGTTTACCTACCACTTGGTACTTCGACGCGAAAACGTCTCCTATATTGACAGGACAGTAGACGCCCCTGTGGAACTCCTCAAGCTGCTCTTCTTCAAACGTTACCGCGTCGCTGACGACTTCGAAACCAGATGTCGGGAATTTGAGTTGGGGCCATGGTTGCCTTCGAAAGAGCGACTTCGCGAGTTTAAACATGGATAAACTTGCAACAAACGTGTCCTCATCGCCCCCTGAAAGGTTCGAGGGAAATATCTTTTGGTAGCAGGTGATGGTGGGTGATGTTAAGATTGGGGATGGCGGACAGACGAGGTAAGGTAAAAGACGGGCTTAGTAGAGTGCCTGCCCAATGAGCCGGTTCACCACCCCACCATCAGAACACATGCATCCTCACAACTTCAACGCGACATGACTACATCAATATAGACCCCATTGAGGCTGCAAATGAAGCCATTGAATTGTGTGAAGGCGGCGCAGCTTTTTTTCTTGTACCGCGAAGTTGCGAAACAATTCAGTGTAGGACGCGCAGCTCTGCGTAGGTAGCCCCTTACACTGGTTACAGGTCAGTAGGTACAGCAAAAAAGAACGCAATGTAAAGATAAATATTGTCATTATCAGTTCTAGCAAGTGATAAACAAAAGGCTATGCAGACGCTCAAATGCTATGATATATACACATTAGAAAACAAAAGTCCCGTCTTCGAGATCATCATGTACACTCCAAGAATCTTTATAGGCTCGGCATCTAAGCAGGAGCAGAAGAGTAGAGGCACTTCTTGGGCTCGTCCTCCTTGAGCGCCTTCATGGTGAAGGGAGTGCATCCCTCGGAACCAGCAGGCTTGTCAACACCAGAGAGCCAGATCTTCCAGCCTCCGCCAACAGCGCCGGGGCAAGCCTGGAAGCCAACATCGCCGGTAAGACCACCAGCAGCGAAGACGAGGTCACCATCATCGTTGATCTTGAAGGGGCCGCGCTCTTGGTTCTTGCCGATGGGCTGAACACCGGTGGAGTAGCGGACGTTGCCCTGGCCCATGCCGCTGCGGTCGACGTACAGCTGGAGAGGGGGGTTGAAGGTGTAGATGTAGACGCTGCCGTCCTCCTGGTCGAGCGAGAATGAGGCGTAGTTGATGCCGCTGGTGGTGTTGTCGCGGTCGCCGTTGATGATGCAGGTCTTGTTGTTCTCGTCGGGCGAGTTGATGACGAGGCCGCCATCCTTGGCCTGGACGTTGCCGTACTGGATGGGAGTGGCGGAGCGCAGAGACATCAGACGGAAAACGTCGCCGGCCTCAGGGCGAGGGAAGGGAGAAGAGGCCTGGGGAAGGGCGGAGGAGATGGCGGCCATGGAGGCAGCGGCGACGGCGGCGGTGAACTTCATGTTGATGATTTGAAGGTGGTGTTGTTGAAGTGTAGAAGTGGTAGTTGTAGTGATGAAGTATTAGTGTAGAGTTGATGAGTTGATGTTTGGATGGAAGCCTAAAGAGAGCAGCATTCCATCTCTCATATACCCAAATCTTTTCTCGTATTTGCTCACCTTGTCCTACATCATTTCATGATCAAAGCTTGTCCTCAGTGAGGCTGGACAGTGCCCACAATCGGCGCCGACGACCAAAGTGCAACGCTATGACTTCATCCAGTCGGAACACGAGGTTAAATATCGTATCCCCAGTTTTGTGACCCCGAAACGGCCAGCACCGGCTGTGGCGCGCCCCCCACCCATGACCTTCTGGAAGGGTTTGGGCGGAAATGACGTTGATTGCCACGGTATTTACCCGAAGCTCATGTCAAGTGGCCGAAAGGGGTAACGCGTGATCCACTTCCGAGCTCTGATTGGCGACGGCCTGGACCGGCGCATTGCTCAAAATAGATACAGTAATGTCCTCTCCAGAAAACTATCATGCCGAGGATATGCCTAAACATTCGCATTAGGACACAGACGCCTTTAGTTAAACACGATGGAAGATTACAAGACGATGTTACCTTTCGCTCGTGAGGGTGGATTGTAACAGCTGGCAGTGCAGCAATGCTTGGAAGACCGCTCCAAGGATATCGTTAAGGCATAATTTAGGAAGCACGGTCAAGGCGCAATAACGAATGCAATTCGCGGACCGTTGGGTTGAAGCTCTGTCCTACCATGGGTCAGCATCTTCTCCCCCTGAAAATCTAATGTTTGTTTACCTATGCGTCGACAGATCGTCTTCAACCAGTGTACCCATTTTGACCAGCTTGCATATAGTCGCCCCACTTTGTCATCGTAAAAGCTCCTTGAGAAGCCACCTTTTCCGGCATTGTGAGCACACTCGCACATGCCTTACCGCCAGTCCTCGCGCTATACCTTCTGGACACCCTTGGCGACGTGACCAAGAGTTTGAACACACATTTCCGTTCATTGTCTGATTCTGCAATCTCAATCAGAGTGTCGAGAACATACTCTACCTTCTTGCAGCGTGCCTCGCTGTCCTCATGCATCGTAATAGCATCGATAATGCAGGTCAGCACTACTTCTTCGGGAAGTTCGTTGATCATGATCTCTAGGGTGGCGCACAACGGTTTGAGATGATCTAGATCGGACTTGAGGAGCTGTTTGATGAGATGGCTGTCGAATTCGTTATAGCAAACCAAGAGTTGGGCTATAAGACTTCTGACAACGCCCTGTGCGCCTTGATGAGGATCTTTGGGATCGAGGTGTTCAGCAGAAAAGAAAGAGATCGCGATAGTCTTCACGGGCGGATGCAAAGACGGCTCTTTCGACACTTCGCTGCTAGACTGTATGGCGGAAGCCAATTTAGCGCAAAAGAATGATGTTGGACTCTGAGCCATGGCTCTCGGTGAGTTATGATGTCCGTTCAAGAAGAGAACTGAAGACTTGGTATTTCCTAGCCACGATAGGACTTTCTGGTGTCGGATCATGGCGATAATGCGGTCTTGCGCAGGTTTGGGTAGTTGGTATGCGCAACGAAGGTTCTTCTGAATGTTGGACTGGATCACAGCTTCTTCGTAGTCGAGCAGAATTAGGCAGCTCCGTTCAGCTTCGTTACGAAGTCTTCTGAGTGTCGGAGCCGATCGAGCTCTTTTGATAGGTAATTTCGGGGGACGGAGATCTTGTGTGCCTTGTTCCAGCCTCGGATTACTGCCCATCATTGTAACAACCACTTGAAGTGATTGATTGATCCGGTCTTCAAGACTCTTAAATAACTCGTAGGCTTCCGTCCGTGCAAGATTGACATGTTGATGTACACCACTATCGTTCCTACGTATATCTGCCTGCAAAGCTTGTACAGTGGTTCTTGTATGCTCAATCATCTCGAGAGAGCATATGTGAGTGATCTTCTCGAACTGTGATGAATGGTATCTGAGCATCTCGATGCTATTAGTTAAATCTTGCTCGTATTCAGATTGTCCGAAGAGGGCACCCGCTGCTTTTCCTACAAGTGTAACTCCGTTTAGTCCTCGTGTCACAACATCACGTAACATTTACTTACTTGAAACTTTGGTCTTGAAGTACCTGAGTATGTGTTGTAGCAATGTGATGGTGGCCAAGAACACTTCAGCGCCACTTCGACGAAGTTCTTTCGATGTCTTTACAACATTCTGCGCGCGGTTCGCACAAGAAAGTATTGTTGGTATCTCGACGAGGATCTTGATGACGTCTTCGCGTAGGCCTTTCAATCGTGATGCAGCCTGCTCGATTCGTCAGCCTCCAGATCCACTACACTTACACTGCGATACTAACTCCAATGATGAGCGTTAGGCCTCCACACAGGATAGAGAAATATTCTGAACTGGCTGGAAGCAAGACCAGCCACGCTGAACTAGACACAGCCTTATCGCCAGACTTCCTAAAGGCCTTCCTGACTTTACCCCATACACCGTCCGGCTCGTTGTACTGTTTGGACGCATCGTCAACCTCTGCTAAGACATCACGCCAAGTATGCAAGTCGCTACTGGGTAGCGACCTTTTCTTACGACCTTTGCTGTCGGCCAGTTCGTACTCTTGCATCGCTTGCTTTAGGCGTTGTGATTCCTTCTCAGCATCGTGGTATAGTTCCTCACTGTACGACCCGTTAAACAAGCACCATACTATGTCATCGCATAGCTCTGTAACTTACAGCGGTAGATCTGCTTCCTCTTCGGCCTCGTCTGTCACGTTCGATGAGATCCCAGAAGCCGTGAACGTTACTGGGGCGCTCAAGGCGGAAACTGCGCTCGGTCTGCCATTGTTTGTACGTGCTAATTCTTGGAGTGGCTCATAGCATGGGTGAGTCTCAAGTTCCAAGTCGTTGAGGATGTATGTCTTGACTGCTGCCTTCATAGGGACAGAAAGCGGTGCAGCCTCATGGACTGTGATTTGCGGCTTTGTTGTCGCAAGATCCGACATTTCTCATCTGGTCTTCTCGCATAGATGGACAGAACACAGCTGGATCGGAAGATTGAGTCGTCAAGGTAGTCGACGTTAGGAGACCCTGATGAGAGAGGAGGATGATGTTCTTCCATCGGCATCTCCTCGCAGCTCTGCCTTGTTGTCCGTGCTGGTGGTTCTTGTGTGCAGGAAGGCTGACAATTTGGCCCCCCACCATGCGACGCTCCTCGTATTGATAAAGGAAGGTGCCACCAAACAGCTTCAAGCCAGTTAATCTTCACCTGCACCCCTTTCACCTTGCAGGGTTGCCACGCCTTATGCTAGCGACCTCCAACGGCCCCCCCAAATCTTACAATCAACATGTGAAAGTACTGACTTCGTCCGTATCCCTCGATCGGTAGTGTTGGCAACCGTAAGATACTTGGGAAGGATGAGTCTTCAATCTGCCGGTTTCGAAGATTCGGAAAGGCGCCAAGCAGCTGCCAGTAGTCTCAGCACGCGTGCAATACTATGCGAACCATCATTAGACACTTTCTGCACGACGCTGCATCATATCAGATCTGCAAATGTTGGTGTCGCGCATTACGCGCTTGTGGAATGCCACAGGAAAGCAGTGGTTCGCCCGCGTTTGCACCCTATCACAGATCATCCCACCAACAAGGCTGAGAACGCCCCTCACGCTGCAAGGGAACGCCGTCTGACACATGGGATATGTGCTGACTAGTGGGCGCCAAAATGCTGTTTGATGCATATAAAACGTGTGGGTGGTAAGACGGTTGGGGTGCTTGCCCCGCGACACGGTCCGTACGTGTAAAGAAGCTCATGCTCAGCATTTTAACCTAATATTCTTATTGCAAAGGCATCGCATCCAATTCATTATTTCCAGATTCGCACCGTCCCAATGATTCACTAAACTTTCGGAGTCACCCTCGATTAAAGTTTAAACTCACGGTCCCCTGTGGCCATGGATACATCTATGGAATCGCAAGCATCTGAAGCAACGGACGTTAACAACTCAAAACCGTCTGACGCTTCCGTTGACTCCGGTTACGAGACAGCCACAATGGACACCTCAGTTGAGACACCGAATAACTCACCACTAAATACATCAACTTCTGTAGCCGAGAAGGGGAGCGACCTTTCCACTGAGGGCGGTGCCATCAGCGATGCGAGCGAGGATGATTATGTCAAATCCCTCGTGAAACGCTTGGAGCAAGTTGAGAACGAGCTCAAAGAGCTCAAAAGTGGAGAGTGAGTTCTACACTTCTCAACGTGCCGTTACGGACTGACATATCGTTCAGCGTCCAACAAGCGGTACCTAAACCCGAGCCCGCTCAGTCCGTCACCGATGAAGAACCAGATCAAAGTGCAGAATGCGAGGCAAAAATCAGCCGCATGACATACAAGGAATTTCGGAAGATAAAACCTAGTATGACCCAACCCAAGAACGTTGCCGCCATCGTCGTCTGCTATGAAGATGCTGATATGCATGATATCGCCAAGCAGTCTAAGCAAGCAGACAGCGAGACGAGTGCGCTGCGAGTGCCTCGACAAGATGCCATTCCAACTCACATCGCCATCAACTCGAAAACACTGGCTCAAGTCATTAAGTCAGAGGTTGAGTTCGATTTGCAGGACGAGCAAAAGATCTTCATCGCTCCTTTCAAGGCTATCGTTACTTACGAGTCTGCAATCAGGAAAGCATTTGAACGACGCACTATCGAATGTGAGTCTGAGAAAGCTGTGGTGGATGAAAAGAGTATCGACCCTGCATCTGTAGAAGATAACAGGCAAAATGAGACGCAATCGTCTGATGCAGATTCATCATATAGTGAGTCCAGGTTGCGTGAGCTTTATAGGACACACACTAAATCCCGAATTAGGCCCGTCCGATGAACACAAACAAGACGAGACCAACAAAGAGGATGATACCAACAAAGAGGATGATACCAACAAAGAGGATGATACCAACAAAGAAGACGATACCAAAAACCAAAACGATACTGAGAACCAAGGCCAAAATGGCGAAGGCAACAACCACGATGTCGAACCAGCCGATGCAACGTCATCGACTTCCTTCGAACAAAAGCGTATTGAGAGAGACCTTCTCGGTTGCCTCATTGAAGTCATGGACACGGATCTGCGCGCAATCTTTGAACTGAGGCGTCAACTTCAAGATGGAGATAAGGATCAAAGAGGTATCGCTTACAAGAATTTGTGGCATCTATACAAGCCGGGAGACATAGTCATTTCAAATCCTGCTGTGCTCCCGGGACCACAGCAAGCGTACTGTGTGCTTCATGTCACAGGTGGACGAGCTTCGCATGAGCATTTATACCCAACTGCAGCCAATGGGGAACCTGCTGGAGTATGGAGTATCGATGGTGAAATGCTTACAGTATCCGCGGGTGTCACACCATTTGTTCTTGATTGTGTCTATATTGACTACGACGGTACGAAGTATGGACCGCGGGCAAAATGTGTCGCGCTGCAGGACTACAGTGGTTTGAAGGCGATCAAGTCTTTGGAACTTTTCCCAATTAGATTCAGTCAAGAGACACCGAGTGACTACGCATCGCTCGTCGAGCGTGGGAAACTGTATGCAAGCTTACGAGGCGGCGTTTCAAAACTCTACAAAGGACTCACCTTGGAAGAGAAGGTAGAGAAAACACCATTCGAGGCAGCTGTTGAAATCACCCAAAGAAAAGAGGTGAGTTCGTACCTAGCCATACGTAGATTACTGTGCTTACTCCATACAGGTCAATAGTGAGATTATCCTGGACCAAAAAGCGGGAATCCAATATTGTGAAAGCAAACCACGTTACGATCTGAAGTTTGGCGGTGGTGTCATTGACAAAGCTACTATCATGACCGCAACAGAGATAGAGCTAACCCCATGCGGGGTTACTGACTGTTCCAAGTGTACCGACATCCATGTGGACCAAGAGCTGGACACTACCGCAAGGCTCTCGTTTATTCGCTCGACTGCACTTCTGAGGTATGCAACCAAGGATGAATTGACAGATCAGCATTATGCCCTGTTGACACCGCGGATGTACGGGTACGCCCTGCAGGAGCGCAGATGGCATGCGTTCAACGTTGAACATGTACTGGATCACGAAGTCGACTCGAACAAGCTCCAGAATTCTAACAAGTCATTCGATGACTTGGTTCTACCTCTTGCTCATAAGAAGCTGCTCAGAGCTCTCATCAGCAACCAGACAAGGCAATTTCGACCCACATCAACAACTCCAACAGTTGATACTTCGAGCACCTTCGGGAACTCGGATGACATGTCAATGGATCTAGTTCGTGGTAAGGGAAAAGGTGTAATCATCTTGCTGCACGGTGTGCCCGGAGTGGGTAAGACTTCCACGGCCGAATGTGTCGCGTTTCATCTGGGAAGGCCATTGTTTCCCATCACTTGTGGCGATCTTGGAGTTGATGCGAACACGGTCGAGATGCGCCTTGAAGAGTACTTCAGACTTGCATCCCAGTGGGGATGCGTACTTCTTCTGGATGAGGCCGACGTGTTCCTAGCGAGACGATCTGAAGATCAGCTCAAGCGAAACGCACTTGTTTCCGGTAAGGACACTATGATCAGTAGCAATGATGTCACCGCTAATGGAAGGAATAGTATTCCTCAGGGTCCTTGAGTACTACTCTGGAGTGCTGATGCTTACCACCAATCGCGTTGGCTCATTTGATGAAGCATTTCGCTCACGTATCCACGTTAGCCTCTACTATCCAAAATTGGGCAAGGAAGAGACCTCCGAGATTTGGGAGATGAATCTTAGACGCATCAAAGAGGCTAACGACGTCGACATCGAAATCGATGAAGCAGGAATCAAGAAGTTTTACAAGCAACACTGGAAGGCTAACGAGAAGAAGACATCGCGACGTTGGAACGGACGGCAGATCAAGAACGCATTCCAGACAGCTCTGGCTTTGGCGAACTGGGACTTCCACGACAACACAAACAGCAAATCGACACGGCCAAAGCTTGAAGCTAGTCATTTCAAGCAGGTAGCTAAGACTAGCAACCATTTTGACGACTACCTGGCCGAGGTCTTCAGAGAGGGCGAAGATCAGTATGCTGACATGTTTGCAATGATCGCAAAGCGAGAAGGCCTAAGAAACGATACGGATCGCGGCCATAGGGCTAGTAAACAAAGTAGACGTCGCGATCGCAGCGAGGACAGTAGCTCAGATAGTGTCAGTTCCGACAGTGAACGTACCAAGCGTAAGCACTCCAAGAGGGAAAAAGAGAAGAGGAAAGCCAGATCCAAGGCAAAGAAGTTTGGACTGTCAGACTCTGCCTCAGATGAGTCTTTGTCTGACACTGAGAACAAAACCGAATCGAGTGATACTGAGTCCGAGAAGAGTCGCAAGAAGCGCAAGGCACCTAAGAAAGACGCGAAGAAGAGCAAAGGAAAGTCAAAGAGAGAGCCTCGCGCCGAATCAGGGCAAGAAGATGCTTCTGACAGCAGTTGAGGGGACATTGGCATCGCTTTGTAACAGCACCGAAGCGTTCTCTTTTGTTTGTTCATTGGATGTACTCGTTTTCCCATTTTTGTTTCCAATATCAATGAGCAACGAAAGATTCTTCACGGTTAAGATTGTCTCTTGGCGGACGGAGTCTATGGAGATAGCCTGTTAGAATACAAAGTCGTTCCTCAAATCAGGCTACTAGAGTGATGAGATGACCACCAGTACTGCTAATACATCAGACCAAGAACCGAAGCATGCTCAGTATTCAACCAGCATAAACATCAGCGGGGTATTGCTAGCGAAGATCCCTGCTAGAGAAGCCGAACGTTCAGCTTGACCGATCGACGATAACGCACCCTAAAGGTATTCGCTACACTTCGTCTTTATAAAGCATAGTGTAAAGTTTAGTGAAGACCTTTAGGGTGCACTTTGCTCTCGAGCGGTACGACTCAGGAATGCCGGGCCCCATACTCCCATAAGTCTTCGCTGGCACGAATGCCAACAAGGACATTGGGAGGAGCGACCGGATGTCATCCTTGAGCTATCGACTATAGTATAGCCTAAAGGTATTCATTGCTCATCACAACATCCATCGCAAGCAAACACATCGCAGTAGCAGTCACAACAAGAAGCATGGCAGAGATGTATTTTGTGAAGTCATTTCAATTTCCTTTCCTTTCTCTCCATGTAACTACTTCGGTGAGGTACATAAGAGACATTGACCGCTAGGCATACTTTTGCAGAACATCCATTACGATCGTTTCGTCAGGCATCGTCGTGAAAGTACAAAGAAGACTTTTCCGCGTTCCTGAATACCGGGAACCCATGAAAGATAAGGAACCAAACACACCATGTCTATCGTTAAATGCCGCAATAGATGAAACTCCGTTCGCAGCTCGCAGTCTGGGTATCCTGCACGTGCGCCCTTCCTTCCTTCCTGCACGCCCTCGTGGCGCCGCTAATGTGAGATGCGCTTATCGGGTGGAGAAAGCCTTGGTGACAGTGCGCTTGAGGGCAAGCTCCTTCTTCTTCAGGTCATCAGCGGGGGCGTCCTCAACCTCGAGCTGAGCCATGGCGTCGGAGAGAGCAGACTCGATCTTCTCCTTCTGGCCACGCTTGAGGCGGATAGATGTGGTGGGGTCGGAGATCATCTCCTCAACACGGGAGATGTAAGACTCAAGCTGTTGCCTTGACTCGAACTTCTTGGAGAAGGCCTCGTCGCTAGACTTGAACTTCTGGGCGTCGTTGATCATGTTCTCGATGTCAGCAGATGAGAGCTTTCCGACGGCGTTGGAGATGGTGATGTTGGCGCTGCGGCCAGAGGTCTTCTCAGTAGCGGTGACCTTCAGGATACCGTTGACGTCGACCTCGAAGACGACCTCAAGGACGGCCTCACCAGCGCGCTAAGAAAGAGTTAGTGATGCGTAGCAATGGGAAGGGGGTGAAAACTTGCCATGGGAGGAATAGGTGCGAGGGTGAACTCTCCGAGAGAGGTGTTGTCCTCGCAGTTGACACGCTCACCCTGGAAGACGGGGAACTGAACGGTCTGTTGGTTGTCTTCAATCGAGTTAGCATGATTCCTGTTGAGGGTATCTCAGGGGAACTAACCGGCAACGGTGGTGAAGGTCCTCTTCTTGATAGTGGGGACGGTCTGACCACGGGGAACGACGGGGGCGAAGATGTTACCCTCCATGGCTACACCAAGGGAGAGGGGAACGACATCAAGAAGGAGGAGGTCGGCAGTGTCGGCGGAGGTGGCCTTTCCGGAAAGGATACCGGCCTGGACGGCGGCACCGTAGGCAACGGCCTCATCGGGGTTGATGCTCTTCTCGAGCTTCTTGCCGTTGAAGTAGTCGCTGAGGAGCTTCTGGATCTTG
>Ga0058698_10000926_pt1 | contig 14378 bp, 18 predicted proteins | sample AgamicAsSfe_FD_67288 | JGI IMG/M metagenome (GOLD analysis project Ga0058698, IMG submission 67288) | Agave microbial communities from Guanajuato, Mexico - As.Sf.e | ecosystem: Host-associated > Plants > Phyllosphere > Phylloplane/Leaf | place: Guanajuato, Mexico | collected 2012-05-30
GGGAGATGGTGAGGGGGAAGGGGTGGCGTATCGGTAGGAGAAGGAGACATTGATGATGCCATTGTTTGCTTTGCATGACTATAACGTATCTTTTATGACAATTTATGGGGGCATAATGGCTATGATATTCCTTTGATCTTTCGAATAGAGACTAGAGACTACTTCCGCTGCATTCATTCAGGTTCATCATCATTTCTTGCTCAATCCCTTCAGCAAGCCTCTCATCCTCGACTCCTTGTCCCCTGCCTTCTTCGGTTTCTCATCCTTCTTCACTTCATCTTCAGGCACCTTCTTTCCTGTTTCTGGCTCCTCGTCCTGCAACACCGGCACTTTGATCTCCTCTGCCTTTGCTCGATATTCCTGCTTCAGACTAGGCGCGTCCCGAATCTCCTTGCTGACGCCCTCACCCCACACCACCGTCACCAGCACACGTCCCTGCCACCCTAACCCTGCAATCAACCTCTTCCTACCTTCATCGTCTTGCTCCCTCAACGACACCATCCCACCACCACCAGCAGATCTCTCACTTACTCCCGGAACCCTAAGCTCAAACGCTGCTCCCGGACTCTCCATAACCTCGCGACACATCGCATACACATCAGCAACAACCGCATCCTGCCCGAACGACCGCTGTGCCATACTCTGATCTGGAAATCGTAATCGCACGAGCACTTCTTTAACTTGTGCCAGAGCGGCTGTGCGTGTCTGCTGCGCAGAAGCGAGTTCGGAGTCGGACAGGAGTTTGCGATTGCGGGTTGAGGCGGCGAGACGGGCTTGGTGGAGTTGCGCGTGGTCGATGGTAGGTGTGTAGTCGGATTCGTCAGTCGTGGAGGCGGCAAGGGTGTGGGATGTTGTGGCGGTTGGGGCGGAGAAGATTGAGATGGAGGGATTGGAGGTTGAGGCGTGGGGGTCGGGGTTGGTACGAGAATATGGGGGTGGTGGTGCTGAGGTGGATGCTGAGTCGTCAAAGTCTGGCATGGGAGTGTCGCGTTGATCGGGAAACGCAAAGGGTATGGAGACATCGGGCTCAGCGTTGGTCGACTCGGTTGTGTGATCATTCGTGTCAACTTTCGCTCCAGCAATACCATCCATAGGTTTTGAGCCATTAACATCTAATGAAGATTGTACCTCTCCCACATCTCGACCATGGGTACCACGTGTATCTGTAGCCGCGGTTGGTGGTTCGATAGACTTGAAGTATTGTGTGATCTGCTCCATTGCTTCCGACATTGGCTGTCCACTGTCCCGGTAGTTCAGACGCATTAAACATGAGCCGCTGTTGAATCCGAGTTGTGACAATGATTTCTGAAGATCGACAAAGGTTGCTAGCTCGCGACCCATGATGTTCACCACCGGCATCTCATAATTCAATCGCCCAGAACCGGTCGTTACTCCATCTGCTGTTACTGGAGTGGCACGTTGTGTGAAGTTGTGATTTGTCTTTTCACCACCTGCATTACCAGCAGATCCGTCCTCGAACCGTCGTAACACCTGCCACAGAGGCGTGTCACTCGGGAACTTGTCTGTCAGACGTGCTAGACTTCCAGAGGCGTCGCCGGCTGTGGGAAGCTGGAGAGCCACCGAGACAACAGATGGCGATCGTGAGGATTGGACAAGACTGAGCTTGGCTCCGTTGGTTAGGCCAGAGTGCCGTATAGATCGGGAGAGGTCGACAGGCTTGTCATTATGTCTGCAGAGTGCCTGTCAGATCGACGACCTTCAAGAGAGTTGCTGGATCGTAGCGAACCTACTTGAGCGCGTACTGATCTGGATTGACTCCAAACTTGGCGCATGCTTCCTGGAGGATGTCGCTGAGATGTTTCGTCGGCGTGCATTTGATGGTGTGTCTTCTGGCGGTGCTATCGATGACTACGACATGAGATGCCATGATCTGAAAGTGTTGTGTCTCGAGGGTGTTGTCTAATTACCATGACAGGTGACGCTGCTGTTCCATGAAATCAAGGGACCCTGAAACACGTCCGCGACTCGTTGCCTTGCCCGGAAGGTGCATGTGCTCTTTGAGCTTGTACAGTAACAACCATCAACCTTCACTGCACTGCAACATATTAATTGCTCATCCTCCTATCCACTGCTCGTCTGCTTGACTAGACCGACGTAATCTTCTGCGCACTTCCACAGACTGCCAAAAAGAGACTACTGCCACGAGACTACATCTCCAACACATACAACATCATGGTAAGTCATGCAATGGCTGTGCTTGCAGAACACTCGACTAACATCGATAGGGTTCTCCATTCTCGATAAGTACGTGTTATCGCTTGGCTCAAGCACTTCAGAGTTGAGATCATGGAACTAACACACTTTAGATGGTGGTGCTTGTGTTGCAATGATGGGCAAAGAGTAAGCTGAAGCAACACGACTGCAGCTTTCACAAACTGACAATCATTCAGCTGTGTAGCCATTGCCTGCGATCTCCGCCTCGGTCTTCAAGCTCTCACAATTTCGAACAACTATCCTAAAATCTTCTCCTTCTCCGGCAACTCTCCTCTCTACTTGGGTCTCACGGGCCTCGCGACCGACATCGCCACAGTGTACGAAACGATGCGCTACAAAACAAATCTCTACCGTTTACGCGAAGAACGCACGCCATCGCCACTCACATTCGCCCATCTCATATCCTCCTCGCTATACGAGAAACGATTTGGGCCGTGGTTTGTTTCACCAGTTCTGGCAGGTCTGGACTCAAAGACTGGTGCGCCTTTCATCGCCAGCTTTGACAGTATTGGGTGTCCGGAGTTTGCAAAGGACTTTGCGGTCAGTGGAACAGCAAGTGATCAGCTGTTCGGAACGTGCGAGGGACTTTGGGAGCCAGATCTAGGACCGGAAGAGCTATTCGAGACGATCAGTCAAGCGTTGTTGGCGGCGGTGGACAGAGATGCGCTGAGTGGATGGGGTGCGCATGTGTACATACTGGAGAAGGACAAGGTGACTAAGAGGCTGTTGAAGGGTAGACAGGACTAGAGTGGCGGCGTGCTGGCAGAGATTGGCAGGTTCTACACTCGATGCACTGGAATGTAATAGACAGCATTTCGACGATGATGAAGTTTAGGGAGCAAGCATAAAAATATGCGTACGGCGGATAATGAATGAAGAGATGTCGATCATGCTCTTTCTGGGGTGTCTATCTAGTTGACTGGCATACTATTTCCAATCTTGACCAATGGTTTAAGCCGTGTGCATGAGTTATCTCCTTTCATTTGGTTGCTATAATTTGTCAAGCACGTGAGACTCGTTTCACAATGTAATGACTCGTATTCCCGTTTGTTTCAGAAAATGAAACTTTGCAACAGCGGAATGGTGCTGCCATAAATGAGGGTTTTGCACTCGTAGCCGGTAATGGACAATCTGATTTCGGATCTGATCGCCAAACGCAACTGGGCGCAGGCACGAAAAGCCATAGAGAAGAAGTTGAAGCAAAAGAAGTATGAGGAAAATAATGCTTTGGTCGTGAGTTGTTGTGCAATTGCAGAGGCAGATATACAGTATCTGACGAAGAACAGATCGCCAAAGCAACGGTCCAGCATGGACTTGGCGACTACAAGACTTGCCTTGAACTCTGCTCGCAGCTGTGTCAAAAGAAAGTGCCCGTCCAGGACTTCGATGACGTGACAAACATCTACGCCCTACTAAGGCAGCTCTGCAAATATGTGCCAGTTGAGGAAAGTTTGTATGAAAAACTCTGGCGAGGTGCTGTAATGGCTCAAGCAAAGGGCAAATTACAACACGACTGGGCAGAAGAATGGGCAGAACAGGCAACAAAGCAGCAACATTGGACTTTACTCACACGCGCGGCAATGACATTACGCCAGCTTGTCAGCGCTAGTAGTCCAGACTGGCGGAAGTACTCTTTCACGATGATCACCGCGCAATGGTTGGCCAGCATTAGTACGGTATCTGGCCTTCAAACACCAGGTGATGAAAGGATGAAGACCTTACTTGGGACTTTGGCAACTAGGCAATTAGACGATGCAGTCAAGAATACAGAGGTAAGGGATGGAAAGTGAGATCCGAGCTATTCAGCGGCTCTTGATTGTATACTGATCTTTCGTAGGAGGCTACAACCTCAAACAATCGTCTGCGCATGGAGAAACTACCTGAGTTGAAGTTGTTCACACATATAGCTCAATCCTTGGGTGAACATGGAAAGATCATTGAGGGGTTGGATGCTAATCGTGCAGGTCGCCTCGGTCGTGGAGATGAGGATATTGCTGTGATTCAGCTGAATGCAATGCTGGCGGCCGCAGAGAAGCTTTCTGCTGAATCGGGACATGACACTATCGCTCATGCCAATGGTGCCGATCATGGTGCTGAACAGACAGCTGCGCCAGGTAAATGGACCACTCTTGAGGCCTGCGAATGGTTTCAGGACATAATAGAAGGGAGTGGTATGAAATCCGATGCGGCTTTGCAGTTAGACGACTGGCAGATCTGGATGGAGTTGGTCAAGTTGCATACAGCATATCTTCAAGAGGCTCAGCCAGAGGAAGCAGCCAAGTGAGCCGTTCTTTCTCAATGTCCCCTTCAATCACATCACAGCTAACCTTCTGCAAAGGTTGACGGAAAGTGTAATGGAGACGATCCACAATCATGGCAATATCACCAAGACAGCTCGCGCACCAAGACTGGCTGAGTTCGAAATACAGTGCTCGCAAGATGTCAGCAAGCGTCAGACTGCGTTCATAAAGCACTTCGAGCAAAACTCCGCACAAGGTTTCATCTTCGACGACTTGCAAAGACAGATGGGGAAACTGAACCTGCAGACGTTTAAGGGTGTTCGTGATGCAATATTGGAAAAGGCACAGGCTAGGACTCTGACGACTGTGCAAGGCAAAGTACGCTTCGTAGATCAGGCGACCGCAAGTATACACTGACAACATAACAGGAACAACTAGAGTGGCTCATCTCCGAAATCAACACTATCAAGCTCGATCTTCTATACCTACAGCAAGCGAAACCCCCCGAGCTCGACGCCCTCCTATACTCCGTCATCACCAACACCCTCCGCCTCTACAATCTCTCCCGCACTCGCACCACCAAACTCCACGAAAAAGCCGTTCACCCCGGCGACGAAGCCTGCCTCATAGCCATCGACGCCCTCCTCCACCTCGGCCACAACCGCAATACCGTCGGTGCCTCCGTTCTCCAATCCCTCTGCCTCCTCGACCACATCCTCGCCGACAACAAACACAACTTCCTCGCCCGTACACACCTTACCGCTCTCCTCCAAACATTCTCCCTGTACCCCCTCGCCGCCACATGCTACCGCGCCCTTGACGTCAAGGAAATCCTGCACGAAAACATCTCGCCCCTCCTCTTCCTGCGCATCGGCTCCCTCGGCGTTCCCTCCTCCACGCCGTCTCGAGGCGACTTCGACAGCTACGACGCTATGGCGACACCGCTTCAATTCTTCACGAAATCGGTTGACAAGATCCCAGATTATCAGACCCTTGCTTTCGACCACGAGAACTACAGCCAAGTCATTTTCATGTCGCAGTTCCGCGAGCAGTTGCGCCTGAGTCCGACGAGACTGATGTTGCTGTTTGAACGACGGCGGATCGTGCGCTTGACGCGGCGGCAGATTCCAGCCTCGAATGCGCGCGTCGAGGAACAGGAATTGGCACACAGTCTACGGTCAGAGTATACTGGGAGTGCTGAAGTAGCGCAGCGGGCGCAGCCGGACCGGCATCCGGGACCAGCGCTGTCGAAGCAGTATACAGAATGGCTTATGATTGTAGACTTGGCGTTTGAGCTCGCAGTGTCGGATCAAGTTGATAGGAAGCAGGTTGCGGCGCAGTATGTGACGTTCAAGCGCTTATTCGGCATGCTGCAGGATAGAGGGACGGATGATGGCGTGTTAACCGCAGTCGAGCTTGAGGTGCTCCAGGCGGCAGACGCTGTCATGGCCGTCCTGTTGCACCTCTCTGGCAACGAAGCGTCGTCTTCCCTCCCAAGCGTAGACGCCGCATTGCGAAATCTCACTGGCATCGCAACGTCGCTCAGAGACCAGCCGTCACATCGGCCAACCATGCTCGATATCCTCCCGCAATGGGAGACCTACCACGAGAGCTACCTATCCCTCGAACTCGCACTCGTGCTTGCCGCTCTCTCCGCGAAATTGGCAGTCGCTAAACTACCCTCCTCTACAGCAAGTCAGAGCGCCCACGCGGCTGTGCTCAGGCCCCTCGCTCCATCCCTGTTCGCAGCGGTGCAGGAATCATTCGGCATGTACAAGCGTGTCGTTGACGAGCTTGCGAGTGGCGGTGACGAGACGGATGCGCTGGTTAGCCTTGTGGTTGGAGGTGGAGAGGGGACCAAAGAGGACGGAGTCGGACGGGCGGTGTGCGAGGTTGTGGGTGAGCGGAATGTGAGGCGGCTGTTGTTGGGGTATGTGCAGGGGGCGAGAGTTGCGGTGGATGCGGTGCTGAGCGTCAAGTTCGCAAAATAGAGCATGATATAGCACCAACATAGGCATTGGGTAGGTTACAGATGGAGAGGAAGATGAGCATGTTGTGTATATCTGTGGATACATCAGGATAGGCTGGATACGCAGATAGTATATTCATCTCGAATTTCTTTGTGATGGTCAAAGTATGTGGCATCACTCATCAAAACCTCCAAACTCGTCCTCCTGATCTTCTTCTCCCCCGTCATTCGTAGCCATTGTTGCTGCAGCATCGCCGGCTTTCGCTTTCTTCCCCTTCGCAGCTGCAGGCACATTGCCTGGCTCATCCATGACGAAGCCAACAAGACACGTTATTCTCCTCCCTGTCTCATACGTGCTCATCAAAGTTCCAATCTGCTTAGCACTCTTTTCCGTCTTCTCCACCGTCTCAGATTTTCCAGACTCGTCCTTCGGCCTCTCCACTGCTGCATCCTCTCCAGGAGCATGCAGTTCCGACAGCTTGAATTTCCACAACCTGATAGACCCATCAGATGTCCCGGTCACAAGCACAAGTGGCGTATCCTCCTCCTTCACAGTCTTATCTTCAGCTGATTGCGACGGCAGCTCGAATATTTCAAAGTCCTTGACCCTGCTCCCACGCGCCACCGAGCCTATCTGTGCCAGACAGCGACATTGCGGTGGCGCAGGCCCACCTCTAGTCTGTTTCGTTCCTTCGCCCCCAGATTCTGCAGCCGCACCCTCGCTCTCGACCACACTCTCCGTATCATAGAATAGCACCCTCCCGTCCTCCGTCGACACGGCCACTATCGCGTTCCCTTCTTTACCCTCACCACTCCGGTGCGGCACCCAACGCACCTGGCACACCTTCGTCCCCTGCACCCTGACCACGCCCCGAATCACACAATCCAGCCCAAACACCACCGCGCCCCTCTCGAACCCGACCACAAACGCCTCGCCATCCGCCCGCCACGCCACCGTCCGGCCCTCACCGCCACGATATCTGCCCTCTCCCACCGCCTCTAAAATCCGTTTCTCGAAAGTGAGCACGCCGGCTTTCTTGCCCGTGACCAGGTTCCAAAGACGCATAGATCGCTCGCCTTGACCAACGCTGACGGCAAGTTTGGCACTTGGGTGCACGGCGAGCGCAGTGATGCCGGAGGGGGTTTGCCCGATTGCTGCGGTATCGCCAGAGGGGCGGTTGGAGGCTTTAGGTGCGGGGGCTTTGAGCGTGGAGAGGACGGTCCAGTCGCGGGTGCGGGCGATGGCGATTGTGTTGTCGAGAGAGGCGGAGAGAAGTTTGCTTGAGGCAGGGAAGGAGAGGGATGTTACAGTGGAGGCGTGATGGAGGAGGGAGCCGAGTTCGCGGTTTTGGGCTGTTAGCGGAGTGGTGGAGTTGCTGGAGGGCGTGTTGGCGATGTAGGGCAGGGGTTTCGGGGTTGGGTAGCCGGTGGAGGAGGGGACGGGGGCGGTGGAGATGACGTGGTAGAGGTTTATGCGCTCGTCGGTGCTGCCGGTCGCGAGGATGCGCTTTGTGGTTGGCTGGGTGGGTGTTGCGGTAGTGGGTGGAGAGATGGCGAGGCTGGAGATGGAGGAACTGTGGGCGTGGAAGAGGAAGGTATCGGTGAAGGTGACGTCTGTTGCGTTGTCCGGAGTTGTGGTCTGTGGTGGTGGGAAGGTTGCTGTCAAGGCATGGAGGACGCGCTCATAGGACCCGGTGATGATCTGAATGGAGATGGTCTTGGGTGGTGTAGGTGCGTTTCCTTCATCTTGTGCGGCGCGCTTGCGCTTTCCGATCTAGACGTAGTTAGCACGATTGTAAGCGGCTGTGAAGCGTTTTACACACTGTAGGGGCTGGAGTCGGCGCCATTGTCTGTTTTGCAAACTATCTTGCAATCGACAATCTTGTCTGAACTTTTTTGCTGTAATCACATCGGAGGCAGTTCCGATCTCATGGGTCACCAATCAAGCACCGAGGTCATTATGTGAGTTAATTACTATCTCAGCTTTTTTAAGCATCACCTCTACTCGTACAGGACTCCGTATCAGATTATGTCAGAATCAGCCCATTTCCCTAAACCTGCAGCATCCACAATCAAGCACCCAGAATCTCAGCAGCCTTGTAGATCTGCCAGAAGGCCAGCCCACTTCCTAGACCCCAGAACGTGCTCCTCACAAAGGAGGTGGCATGGTCCGCAATCTGAATGTAGGATACGACGTACAATGATCTGATCAAGAACCAAGACCCAATGAAGAAGGTGAGACCTGTGATATCCTCGCCAGCAGCCTTGTTGCCAAGTCCTCTCATGGTGGATCTTTCCGCCAACAGACTGGCGAGTACGGCGACGGCGAAGAGGGGCATTTGCTCCTGGTTGTTAGATTGGGCATTTTCGGCGCGCTGGTACTTTTGGAATGTGGCATCGGAGACCTATTTAAGAGGAGCTGTTAGTACTGTTACTAGTCTGCAGAAGCGCCATTCCGTCTCATGTGCATAGTGACGGATCTTCCCTCCGCTTAACCCAGTTATGCCGGATTGAGAGCTAAGATCTGCTCGAAGAACAAAAGTACTTACTTTGCCCTCCACAACTGCAGGAGACAGGGAAGCTTTGGGGTTCGCATTGTTAGGCTTGTAGCCTTCTGAGCTAAGGATGCTACCAGCATACTGCAAGGAGTTAGCCAATGTTCAGGTATCGAGGTGGTCCACGGGATAGAAAACTTACGACGTGAGGAACGACGGAAAAGATATAGTAGGCGGGGATGGACAGAAGAGGCCAATTGAGAGTGGAAGAAGACATGACGGCTGGTTTTGTGTTGTCGTTGAAGACCAGACGGTAGTGTTTGAGTTATGTAAGTAAGGAGAGAATGTTAAGATGCTAAGATGATGATGGTAAAGAAGAATAGGATCTTGGATACAGATCCGATGACGTGCATTTGGCAATCGGAAGCTTTCTCCGCAATCTGTGATGCCACGTGACTCGGGAGCTTCAATGGCAAGCCAGTACTTGCTGCTGGAAGGAAGCACACCCTGGAGAGCTTCTGTTCTGCTAGCCCTCTGACATCGGACTGAAGATGACAGACTTCACGGGCAAAGTGATCTTGGTTACCGGAGCAGCTAGTGGCATAGGTCTAGCCACAGCCATTAAGCTCGCTGCATTGGGCGCACATCTCGCGCTGGCAGACATTGTGGATATTCCGCACGAAAAGATATCCACAATCAGCGAGGAGCAAGTCCTGCTGATGTTGCTGGTTGATGTCAGCTCATCAGAAGGCTGTAAAAGGTTTGTGAGGGACGTGCTGAATGATCTTGGCAAGATTGATCACGTCTTCAATTGCGCTGGAGTCAATCCAACCGCATTCGACCTGATCAATACCACAGATGACTACTTCCATAAGCTGATAAATACGAATCTCTTCGGCACCTTCGCGTTGAGTCGAGCATGCGTATCTCACCTCAAGCCTGGGGCCACAATAACCAATGTATCGTCAATCCTAGGCACGAAAGGCGCGCCACTCATGTCGGTGTACAGCGCTTCAAAGTGGGGTGTGATTGGCTTCACAAAGTCACTGGCCATGGAGCTTGGACCGAAGGGCATCAGGGTCAATGCTATCGCGCCGGGCTATATAGATACACCGACGAACTCTGATGTCGTTGAGGGCGAGGAGGCGATGAAGAGGAGTGCTGCGAAAGTTGCGATGGGACGGCTGGGCACGCCGGAGGAGGTTGCGAATGCGGTGGCGTGGCTGCTAAGTGATGAGGCGAGATATGTGAATGGTAGTGTCTTTGAGATCAATGGAGGGCTTGCATGAGCGCTGAGTACTGGAGGCAATGATGCTCGCATGGTTATATGCTCGAGTACCTATTGACGGCAGGCACGACACTTGACTTCTCAGAAACATCTGAAGCACAGACAGTCATGATCATATTCTCGTTCTGCAAAATCAAGGGTATATCATGTCAAATCCTAATAACATGGAGATACCTAGCGTTTCTGCGAGCCATGCAATCGCCGTCCAATGTTGCCGAAACATACTGCACTGCAGAATAGCACGCTGGCAACCCATGTTGCGACTCCGATGCCCTCATAAGTCAGTCCAAGTTTCCCAAGTCCAAGCGGTAGATCTTCAGGTAAGCCCGCATGTCGTTGGGCAGTACTCGAAGAGGCATTTGCGCCAATTACAGACGCCGTGGAGGGAGTGACCAGGGATCGAGAGGCAGTCGGTATCATCCCGGGCCATACGAGTAACAGACCAGCCGCCCCGACGAAGCCAACGAATGACGAGAAGAGGAAGCCGTTTCGTGTTCTATCGGTGAGCCACCAGAGACAAGGATTCGCAAGAGCAAGTGTCAGGGACAGTTGAAGGGTGGACTGCCATGGTAGTCGGCGCTGATCTCTGATCAGTATTTGCCAAATAACTCCGCCTGGAGTCAACAAGACTTACAATAGCGTATGCAACACCAACGAATGCGCCAATACTCCGCACGATAGGGTTCCATTCAGCTCCCAGACCTGTCCTCGTGTTATTTTCCACGTTGTCGCCTGCTGTAGCCTGGTCTTGGCTCGTCTTCTCATTGTTCCGTTGTGGTTGCTGATTTATCATGTCTCTATGCTTAACAGCCTTTGTTCCATAAAGACGATCGAGAGATGGCAGCGCATTGCCTAGGACGACACCACTCGCACCCCAGAGTGGCAGGTACCATATGCTATCAGTGTTGACGCCTTCAACCTTAACTGGAACCACGACCTGTTTATCTTGTAACTGTGTGACGAAAATGCCATAAGCCACACCGATAACAAAAAGTGCCACTGCTCTCAAGAGAATGCCTTGGATTGTTTTGGTCATCAACTTCATCCTGTGATCGTGACTCATTGCCCTTGGCCTTGCCGTGCTCTTGTCCACCGTACTCGTACGCCGATTCGCCTTCCCTGTCGCATCCTCCATTTCTGATCTCCTGCTCTTCCTATCTGCCTCCCTTGCAAGGTCGGCCATACTAGCAGTCATGAAGAAACTCGACGTGTTCTTGCTACCAGCGCCGGAAAGTCTTTCAACGCTCGGACTCCGCATCGGTGTCTGTGCACCAGTACCATATGGTGTTAGGCCTGACCGGCTAGCATCGACACTTTGCGGATCGTAGTTCTCGCGACCCTCCGGAGAGTAAATACCAAACAGAGCAGAAGAGGTCAGATTCAGCACGGAGCGTGTCTTTTGGCCGATGCCGCCGGATGGACTGGCAAGCAGCTCGGAAGTGGAGGATGTCGGCGTGTTGGGGGAGACACGCGGAGAAGGTTTCAAAGACGCTCCGTCTGTAGTGAGAGGTGTCATGGAGAATGTGCCAGGCCGCCGAGGCTGAGGTCGACGGATGTGCTGGTCATCTTCAGCCATATCTGAGAGTGGATAAACAGTAGATACGCGAGAGTTCGAGCAGCAGTTTGAATAGCTCAAAAGGGATGACTATTGTATCCAAGAGATCGAAGCAAGGCGTCAGATGTGCGGCTAGGAGGGGCAGTCTCGGCGTAATGTGTAAGGTAGGTACCTGCTGTGTGGATAAAGGACCTAGCAGCACATGCGGATAACACCACAAAAGTGAGAGCCATGTGATGGATGTCAAAGCTCAAAGGATTAAACGGCGACCGGGACAAAGCGCCGGCGGGAATTGGTCATGATTGGATGTGCTTTTGTATGCAGGTAGGTGCTCTATATCGCTACATGCGCTCATCAAAAGGCTTCCCTCAACTCATCATTCGTGCTCCCTTAGCGCCATAACATATGCTTTCATGCCCAGCTCATCAAGATACACTGGTAACAGCGCGCCCTGTAGGCTTGCAGTTGCTCATGGCGCGTCGGTGCCAAAGCTGCTGCTTGTTCATGACTCTATAGGCTCAAGAATAGTACCATTCAGAATGGTCGCCCAGCCGATGAGACGCCAGTGCTCTAAAATATGTTAGTACTGCCTTCTACTGGAGTAAGTTGCTGAACTTACTCTCGATACGTCTGCTCAGCGCAATCTTCTCCTTGACTTCTGTACATGCTGGGCTTGTCAAGCTGAGCTTGGCAGCATCACCCTTCACGGCGATAACCTTGGCACCAGTCGCGGTACTTCCAATATTGACCATGAGAATCTCGTTCTTTGCGAGTTTAGCCACCTTGGCCTGCTTTCCGTCGGCAGTCTTGACACCTAGCAATCGTCGTAGCAGGAAATAGTTGACCTCAATCTCCGTATATATGGACGGTAGTTGGCCCTTGAGACCGAGGACGAAACCGACCAAACGATCGGCACGGCAAAGTGTAGGATCAACGCGAGTTCCGACACCTGTCATACTGTTAGCTTTGCCCACATCCTCGAGTCGCTTGATACATACCAATCAAACCACCTGGTACGGCAAACTTCAGATCGTTGTGCTCGGCGAACAGCGTGACGACTCTGCTGAATATGGGCTTGCACTGAATCTTTCCCTGCGAGTCTTTCGACACAATACCCGGTCTGATCTCAATCTCATCTCCAAGCTTAAGCACACCGTTCAAAATACTTCCACCAGCAACACCGCCCTTCAGTTCCTCGATTTCCGCACCAGGCTTGTTGACATCGAAAGATCGAATGACGATAAGTCTCGGTGCTGCAGTGAAGTCGCGTGGTGGTACAGGAATGCTTGTGATGAGATGCTCAACGACGGCATCGACGTTGAACTTCAACTGGGCGGATATAGGTATGATTGGTGATCCGTCTGCAACTGTTCCGCGAATAAACTTGAGAATCGATTGATAGTGCTGATCCGCGCCCTCCTCTTTCATCAGATCCACCTTGTTCTGCAATATGATGATGTGGTTCAACTTCATGATCTCGATGGCTGCAAGGTGCTCGGATGTCTGAGGTTGAGGGCAAGTTTCGTTTCCAGCAATAAGAAGTAGTGCAGCATCCATGACTGCAGCTCCCGAAAGCATAGTACTCATGAGAATGTCGTGACCAGGGCAATCGACGAACGAGACGTGTCTGAGGAGCTTCATCTGGCCGTCGCATCCGTCTCTTTCACATAACGGATTGACCTCCTTCTCGCTTTTGTAACTCTTGTAGCATGTAGGCCTTGGGCAATCAGAGTTCTGGCACTTGTATAGCTTTGCGTTGGCGTATCCCAACTTGATCGTAATGTTCCTCTCCAGCTCATTCTTAAAGCGAACCGTTTGCACTCCTGATATCGCTTTCACCACCGTACTCTTTCCGTGTGCGACGTGTCCGATTGTTCCAATGTTGATGGTCGCCTGTCTCGAGATGATCTCGGGAGACAGTGGTGTGAGCTCCTGTACATTGATGTCCTCTGGATTTGGCTGCTCTGGCAATTCTGGTCGCGGTGCGGCTGCGAGAGGTATGGATGCAGATGCTTTCTTAAGTGCAGATCGTGGCTTGTGGATGGCAGCATTCTCCGGCGCCTCAATATCCGAGTCGCCTGCACCGTCACTGTTCGCGCTGCCTTCATCGTCTGAAAAGGTGTGGCCATTGCCGTTCGTGATAGGATCCTCAATTTCCGCCATGCTGGGTGGTTTCGCCTGTTTCTGAAGATAGATTGTGGTGCTTCGAGGTAAAAGATCGTACAGACTGCTTCTAGTGTAGCAGTAATTAGGGCTACGAGAGCAGGTCACTGAATCCTTCTATGCTAGATATGCTGGTGAATGTTCGAGGTCTTTGTACTACTCCTACGAAATGTGACTCTTCGTCCTTTGCCCGCGCATCCCACTTCTTTTCCTGAGACTCCGGTAAGGGAAGGTCTGGCGAACACGATATAAACTTTTCTGGCTTCGATCCTGATAGTTTCTTCTTCACAAAACAAACGCAAAAAATCACACCTACTTAAAAAGCAGTCTCAATTCGAGAGATCCGTTGTCTTTGACAATGCGCGAACTCCATGAGAACGAGACCCGTCTGTAGAGTGGAGAAGGAAAAGAAGCAGATCTTGGGTGCGTTGTT
>Ga0058698_10000930_pt1 | contig 14360 bp, 12 predicted proteins | sample AgamicAsSfe_FD_67288 | JGI IMG/M metagenome (GOLD analysis project Ga0058698, IMG submission 67288) | Agave microbial communities from Guanajuato, Mexico - As.Sf.e | ecosystem: Host-associated > Plants > Phyllosphere > Phylloplane/Leaf | place: Guanajuato, Mexico | collected 2012-05-30
GATCGATATCGAATGGTGAGAACTCTTTGCCTCTCATACTATCCCAGCTTTGATACAATGCTTCGCACCTCCGCCACGTGTTTTCCACCAGTTTCTCATGCTGTCCTACGGTCCTCTCTACCCAGCCATCCCTCTCATCCGCCACCATCACGATTTCGTCTCCATCACCAGTGTACTTGTATTCCTTCCACGGTGTACTTCCGTTTGCGAAACTGATCCAATTTTGCGCATGTTGCGTGGAGATCTCCTTCAGTCTTTGGGTGGGGTAGCGGAATTGGTACGTCTTGAACATGAAGTAGACATCGACCCAATGATGCGCTTGTTGCCAAAAGGGACTAATAGGAAAAGGGTTACGGACGTCGAAAAGGTAACGGTAAACTTTCTTGTTCGTATGCTGGGTAAGGTATTGTGCTAGTTGGTGAGTAGGCGCTACGAGAATTAGTGACGCATGCTCCACGTTACCGATCTATAACTCACCATCGAAAACAACATCGCCCATCCAGCGTGCACCCGCTGTTAGGAACAAGTTCTGGTCGGTATTTGGAGCGACACCATAAACCTTACCGACTAGCTCCGCGCTTTGCTCGCCTAACTGAGTTGCAATGCCACTGAGGAATGCGTCCGGGCTGACGGGAACTATTTGCTGCATGAGGGTGATGCCCTGGATGATAAGTAAGCCTCTGATGCCGAGCGCGTCTGGATGCATCATTCCCTTACCTCAGAACCTGTAGTTCCCAGAATAATTTCATTGACCCAGTCGCACTTGCTGAGCAACTCAGGAATGCGATCCCAGGTTACCGATCCAGCAGCATCGCCAAACCATTCTGAATCTTGGACGATCAGCCACATGCCGCCATCCGTACGATACTCAGAAGTTGCGTCAACGATCTTTTGCACATCCACCTTGCGTAGTAGATCCAGACTGGCCTCTCCGTCTTCTTCAATTCCCATTCTTTTCAAGAAGTCCTTGTAAGTCTTGCTTGCGTTCTCCAGCGATAACGGTGCTGTTGTTGGTCCAAGAACACCAGAACACAGGATGGCTCTCTGGAAGAGTGGACCAGACGATGGAGGCGCAGACAGCATGTGGCTACATATTGACATGGAGCCAGCAGACTCTCCAAACACGGTAACTCTCTTGCTGTCTCCTCCAAATCCTGCGACAAACTTCTGGATCCAAAGAAGCGCGTTTCGCTGGTCATTCAAAGCGAGATTCGCGTTGCCAGATTCCGGAGTGTGCAGATAACCGAGCGCTCCCACCCGGTACTGTATGCTTGCTGAGATAACAGGCTGATCATCAAGAATCGATTGCTCAACCATTAGGGCTGTGCTGTGCTGCTCATCGATCTTTCCGAGCACGAAGCCACCGCCATGTATGTACACTAGCACGGGAAGCTTGGACGAAGGCGGCTGATCTTTGAGGCACGAGAGCGGTATGTTAAGCTGGAGGATGGCACATTGAAATTCGTCGGATGCGGCTGGAAAGCTTTCGCCCGGGAAATTTCCACCTCCCACTACGTTTTCACTGAATACTTGCGGACATACGTAACTGTGATTGTCAGAGTTGACCAACGACGATCGGTTATGAAGCCGACCTGGATATGAAGATAGGCTATTACCCATGTTTTGTGAAGTCGTCTTTGCCCGCAAGCGTTTCAGCGAGAACAGACTGCTTGAATCGAGCCGGTATAGTAGCATATGGCACTGCGCGGAATTGGACCACGTTGCTTGGTGTAATGACTCCAGTCATGGGACCTAGGTCGGCATGATGGAATGTAAATGTGCTTGGGTCCTTAGATTCGGTGGCCATCTCGTTATGTTGGCTTCAAACTCCAGAGGTAGTAAGGATATATAAGTTGCAGGTGATGACCATGAGCATCGTGGGGAAGAACGTTCACTATGCCTGGACAACGTTGTATAAGTACCGGGAGTGGAGTTCAGGCCCGGCGGACCGGTCAGACGCGCAGCAACGGATGCCTGCTGCCCTTGAGCCCTTTCATACTTCCTCAAGCGGCAAACTACATAGCGTAATCGAAACTGATGCCTACACACAGCCGATATGGTGGTAGCAAGCAAACCGTAAGACCAACCAGAGCACAACCAGGGAACGTGCACCTAAGTAAGCTCCAGCCCTTCGGAGCTAGAATGGTTGCCGAGCGACACATTGGGTGGAGTAGCGGGGTTGACCATCGGGGCACTTTCTTATGCGACACCGATGACGACCGGTCGTAAGACGTTACCAAAGAGCGATCAAATGATGGCCAAGTGAATATGTGCGATGAACGCGTCTCACCTCGTTAGGGATGGCATGAAAAGGGCTGATGTCTCTTGATGAAGTTCCGTCATTCATAACGCACCGATGGCGCAGTAGAGAGGAGCAGCAGAAGCAAGGACGGTCTGTGCGTAAGCGCTAGCCCACACCCGAACTAGATCTTGTGCTTTCGAAAAGTCGCGTCGCGATACTGCGCATCGCGTTTTCAACACTCTATTCATCGTCACAAAGAATGACATGCATTTCACAACGAACACATTCGTGATCACATTGATACATTAATTCGCCACTTTTCTAATGTGTCTCATGTTTGACAAAGGGAAGGGTATCGTTCTATGCAGTCGAAATGTGAGCAAAAGATCCTCCGGAACGCCCAATGGAGTAAGTGTCTACTTCGCGCTTCGCTCCCCATACGCGCCCCATTACGGAGAAGCCGGTGATATGTACACGGAAGCAGGCACCTTCTTGCTAGCGTCTTCCTTCGCAGCAGCGAGAAGAGCCTCGGCCTCATCAGCGAGATAAGCTGGATTATTCTCGAAGCGAGGATCAAGCCACACGGCATTAGGATCATTATCCTTGATCATCTTCTTGATGGTCTTTGGTTTCTTGTGGCCTCCAGCGTAGAAGATAACAGCACGGATAGCACCGAAGATCGATACAAGACTGTAAAGTTGTTTGTACAAAGGGTAGGTCATTGCAGCCCAGAACCGGGGTTGGAGATCAGGTCGGTGCCGCGCATTGAAGTATTTGAAGGCCAGAATGGGTAGAGTGGCAGCGAGCATGAGCGGAACCCCAAGTCGCCAGAAGTTTGGATCGCCGCCCATTGTGGCGAAGACGGGAATGCGCACCCAGTCAACGATGATGGTAGCGATGGAGTATAGGTGAATGAACTTCTGGGTGAAGATACCCCAAGGCGTTGTCTGTCCGTTGAGCGAAAGTAGCATGCGGTCTGCGAAAGCGATGAGACGACCATGACGACCCATTTCCCATGAACGATATCGTTGATTCCACCAGTTAAGACCTGGCCCAAGGACAGTGGTTGGAACTTCGGTCTCGAGCACGCATGTTGCATCAAAGGCAATGCGCTTCTTCATCTTCTGCATCGAAAGGCCTGTATTGACGTCTTCTGCGATGAAGTCGATGGAGTGGTAGTTGCTAATGAGATCGATGAGTGTATCTCTTTCGCAGAACCAGCCTGCACCATGTGGGTACAACACGCCACAGATGGACGACTCAGCAAGCTTGGTGAGACCGCTCATCTTATACTCGCAGTCTTGCCATGCCACGAGGCAGAGTGGCACGTCACCGTTGGCATCAACAGCTTTGAGAGGGAAGGCACACCCCTTCGTTATGTCGTCCATCTTGTCGATCGGTGGACGGAAGGTCGCTGGGATGGAGACATCATCGTCAACAGTCATGATCCAGTCGTAGTCCTTGGCCGCTATGGCACCAACGAGTTGTGCGGCGTTCTTGCTACCAATCGGCGACCAAATGTAGTTGACGTCGGGATGCTCGCTTCGAATGAAGTTACGGAACTCGGGGGAGACCGGGTGCCTAGTGCGGCCATTGTCGACGACGAAGATGTCTTGAGGTCGGAAGTGAACGAAGGCGCTCTTGAGTACCTTACTGGTAGCTTCGTGGTCACTATTGTGACATGGGATGACGAGTGCAGTGCGATGTTCTGGTGTAGCTTCGACAATGCAGATGGCCTTCTCCACATCTAGCTCGACATCCGGAGCAGCTTTTTCGACAGGCGGACCGACGGGAGGGTGAAGAGGTGGTACACGAGCAACCAGTAGGATGACAGTAATCATGATTGGTTCGAGACCGATAACTATGATGAGAACTGGTAGCATGTTGCTGCGCGTTATCTCCATGGACTTCTTGATCCAGCCGAAGTAGTGATCCGATATCGCGACTCCGACAGCAAGCGCAGCCACGATGAAGAGGATGATGTACTTCTTCCAAGTGAACGGCCAAAACACCTCACGGATATCGATCATCTGCCATATCGTCCTTGGGTGAACGTGGCTGAAGATCTTGCGCTTCATGGCCGAGAAGCCGCGAAAAACGAGATTTCGTCGATCTCGTTTCGGCACGCCTTGGCGGAGAGGAAGCGATTCGTTGCTGGACTGAGCAAGACTTGTTGTGGAGGAAGAGGGTGTCCCATATGGATAGGGCGGAGGTTGATCGTCCCAGCTGTTGACCGATCTAGATGAGCCATACGAAAGGAAAGCAGGCCGAGGATGTGGTAGGTCATTGTGATGAGAAATGGTGATCCCTGGCGAACGCAATGCAGGATGTACCGCGGTGTCTGCCGCAGAAGAGCTTGGTAGAGATGGAGAATTAATGGGCAATATCTCGTCCACGTCGACAAACGGATTGACAGGAGTCGCACCCATGGTCAAGGACGGAGTGATGTGAAGGCTTGGCCGAACGATAAATGGACGAAGAGCAATGACTAACAAAGAACTCTGAGGGTCGACTTGAACCACCTATACACAAGAAGGTACAGCATGGCTTCTCGAGCTGTTTTGAAGGTCCTATACATCCCCACCACAGACCTAGAACGAAATGTCAGAATATCGATTCTGCACTTGCCATCCCAAAACTCAACAACATCGCCGCTGCAAGTTCAGCTCTGCGCCACAACATCGTTCTGGAACACCGCAGCTAAGGATACTATTTTGATGCTGTACTCAAATCCTACACTTTGCTGTTTCGTTACTGCGCCCAGCACCAGGATTGTAGTGCGTGAACATTGCTAGCTCATCGCACATACCACTGCGGCTCAACACGAACATCCCGATCAAGGTGGTCTAGCGATGTGGGCTGTAAAAAAGAACAGTGTAGATTGGACTCGATCTGTATGTCGTGTAAGCAATGGACCTATTTGGAAGTGCCAAAACTAAAAGGGAGAAATTTGGTTACCTAGAGATTAGTGCACGAAGTACCTGTGGCTAAAGTGACGCGCCGCCTCATCGGGACGACCGAACCAAAGTTTGAAAAATTCCCCGCATCGCTTAAATCCCGGCATTAATCATTTCCACAACGCATTACCGGGTACCAGCCGTGCAAAGGGCTGACCAGGAAGTACCTCCGGACGTTGACGTTGCGTAACATCAACCTCCACGTTCTCAACACAATTCTACGTATGGTACAACCTCGCCACACGAGCGATGTTTCAGTGAAATGAGACTGACAAGTCAACTTACACAGAAGTCGTGTCTTGTAGTCTGAAAGCTTCGTGGACATACTGCGTACTACTTCGGCCCTCGTAATCAACAACACGAAATCCTACGGCTTGTACCAACAACAGTAAACGTAACATTCGCGATATACCCATGATCGATCGATTCCGATCTCAGAGACATCCTGACAGTATCGAGTATCAGATCAGCCTGGCGACCTTACAGCACCCTTACATGGAGTGATGTGACAAATGCCTGCTCATCCCTGTTCCGAAGTTCCAGAGCTGGGGTTGTACCAAACATGTGTAGTTGCTGGCAAACGTGCAAACGCCATGTCGTGGCCAGGCGGGATGAAAAAGTACTTGTGGCTGACACGTTTCTAGACCACTGTGGTAGACTGGCTGGTACACAACAATCCACATGTGGGATTGGCTGTCAGGCAAAACCAGGATAAACAGTCAGATATTGGAAACGCATGTTGTCAGCTTGGAGAAAAGAGCGTTCCCACTATCGAATCGAAGAGGCTTTTTACGGAGAAACTGCTGTTGAGCTGAAGCTGATAGACGAAGAAAGTTGTGGAGTCTAGATCTGGAAGCACAGTTCAGTGAGCTGTACAGGCGATGGCGAGGTCGGAAGTGTTGTGGAAGTGAAGAGAAAGCAACATACATAAAGTGCGTAGGAGACTGCAGTTGAAGAGAATACCTCCATCGCTATCGATCATCATGTCTTACTTCGAAGCTCGTCCGTTTTCATCTTCTACTGATGTATCCCCTTCTTCACCTGTATCAACTATCCTCTCTGGATACAGCACCCCTGCTTCTGAGATCGACGAGCCTTCGTCCTTCATTTCGGATGGGCCCAATGCTCGTCGATCCCAGTACGTTCTTGTCGTTGGCGGTCTAGGATACATTGGCAGTCATACGTCATTGGAGCTCCTCAGAGCCGGATACAATGTTGTCATTGTCGACAATTTGGACAATTCGTACCTGTCAACACTGGACCGCATCAAGGAGCTGCGAGATGATCACTACCGAAACACTTCATGGAATCCATCTCTCACGTTCCACGAAGCCGACTATCGAAACGAGCACGCCATGTCTGTCATTCTCAAACGGTATAGCGCTGGACTGTCGGGATCCGTCATCGAAGGCGTCATCCACTTCGCCGCCCACAAGGCTGTTTCCGAAAGTATCCAGCAGCCACTGCGATACTATTCCAATAACGTCGCAGGCATGGTCACCTTCTGCACGTTATTGGACAGCCTGAATATCAAGAACCTCATCTTTTCTTCTTCCGCCGCCGTTTATGGTGAAGTGACATCCGAGGTTGGGCTGCGGATAAGCGAGAATCATTGCCTTCACGAAACCCAGGATTGGATTGATGCTGCAGGAAAGAAGCAAGTTACGCAAGGCGGCTGCACGACGATCTCAAATCCCTACGGTCGTTCCAAATGGATGTGCGAGGCTATTTTGAATGACTTAGCGGTCTCAGATCCAGAGTGGTCCATTGTGGCTTTGCGCTACTTCAACCCCATAGGCTGCGATGCTTCTGGCAAGCTAGGAGAATACCCTAGGACAGAACCCAGCAATCTCATGCCTAGCCTACTTCGAGTCATGAACGGACAGATGCCGCATCTCAAGATCTTCGGCACGGACTGGGACACCAGGGACGGCACGGCAATGCGCGACTTTATCCATGTCAGCGATCTGGCGTTGGGCCATGTTGCTGCTCTCAAAGCGGTTGGTGAGTCGCGGCTGGAACCAGGATTCCACACGTACAACCTAGGCACCGGCGATGGTAGCTCGGTCAAGGAAATCGTGTCAGCAATGCAAACCTGTTCAGGAAAGGTCATAGAAACGCAGGAGGTTGGACGTCGTGCGGGTGACGTAGGCGTTGTTGTGGCTGACCCCACGAGGGCAGCAGTAGAGCTCGAGTGGAAGACGGCAAAGTCGATCGAAAACTGCTGCCAGGATCTGTGCCGCTTTCTTCAGATTGATGCGTCTGCGGCATATAGTTGACACTTTTACAAGTTCCTTTTGCGAGCGGGAGTCGAGACCGATGAGCGGGTTTTGTTTTCGGGTACGGTACCTTTTAGCGCTAGGACGGGCGGAGCCGCGGGAGTCAATCCAGGCATTTTTAATTGGACGCCACTAGCAAGCCACAAAACTCTGCAAGCCTCATCTGTGTCATCCTGTCATCCTTTGTTACACGTCTCGAAAACAACATAGCCTTGTAATACTCCACGTCCACGTTACGTTTCTATGAATGGAAATTTGAGCGTCGAATCCGAGCAGCTGAACGCCTTAGCTTACCATGTCTCGCCTGAACGCCTCTCCAGGTGAAATCGAGACCATGAGACCACCGAAAGGAAACCGTTACACGTATGTAGTATAAGCAAATGCGACTGATAAGTCGTAATATCTGCAGATCAAGTCTGCTGTAATCCCAATCGCTTACCTCCATTCTTTGCCATGTTTTCCAGTGCAGCTCTCCTATTGGCTTTCGCTGCGTCTTTTCTCCTCGTCCAGGTCTCTGCAGAATGTACCCAATTCTCAACCAATGGCTCGACAGCAGCAACGTACGACTTCTATCGCTTCTACGACTTTAGGAACATTCGTGATAATATTGATGGCGATGCGGCTGCCGCCTCGTCTTACGGAAAGAGTTACACGGCTACTGAATCGGCCAATGGCCAGTCCAAGATCATCGAAGCTGCTCCCTGGAACTCGGGTTGGAATGCTAGAGATTGGTTCAGACCTTCCCCCAAAAATGACACGATAGACATGCACTACAAACCGTCTCGTGTATCAATCAGTAAGCTATACTCTCTTCCGTAGCTTCTGCGCTTTCTTAACCAAAGTCAGGCAACAACACCGACAAATCGGAGGAACATTCGACTTACCTCTCTTTGCATACGACAAGGCTTTCAGACGGAAGCCAGCTGGCGACTGAGCTTGACTTTGCAGAATACAACGTCACATTCGCCTCTATCCGCATGTCCGCGCGCATCCATGGAGCCAGTGGCGCTATTGCTGGCTTCTTCACGTACCACGATGACACATCCGAGTCGGATATAGAGATTCCAACCGGAGGCTCGGCAGAAGAAGTGCACTACTCCAATCAGCCTACCACTGACCCCGACACTGGAGTAGCTATTAATGGCGCAACATTCAATGTGTCAATGGAGGCTCACCAACCCACTTCGACTTGGAACAATTACAGACTGGACTGGGTGGATGGAAGAAGCGCGTGGTATATGAACGGAGCGCAGTCAGCGGATACAGAAGTTAATGTGCCGGATAAGGAGAGCATGATCATCCTGAGTCTTTGGAGTAACGGTGGTACTTTCTCTGGACGTATGGACATTGGTCAAGATGCCTGGTTCGATGTACAATGGGTTGAGCTGTTATTCAACACGAGTACCAGTGCCAGTCCGGATACGAGTGGTACGGTATGCTCGGTAGAGTCATCGCTGGGTTCGCCGACACCCAACGCATCTCCTTGTCTTCGGGATCTAGTCACGGAGTGCATTTGGTGGGCTATTGGGGTGGCGTCAACAGTGAGCTTCATGGCCTTCATGTAGTAACCCGCGTTGAGAGGAAGTTTGAATGTTGGACACGGCATATGTGGTGCATGTTTATAATAGTCAAAACATAGATCATGTCTTACATGGATGATCGGAACCACCGCGCCCTATTTGAAAAGGTTCTTGGCAAAGATGCGCCATCTTGTGGGAAACAAATGATGTTTCACTTCTCTCCAAGCAACGGCACGAGGTTCGCAACGGTATCCCATCTTAATGGCACCAACACCCTCCATCCTCCCTTCGCAACACTATGCAAGTATATCGTGTGATCCAATAGTGATGATCCCTTTGGCCGCTCGTAATCTCCACGCAAAGGTATCTTGACAGTCCGTACTCCGGACCAAGGTTGGCACTGCACCCGCTCCCCACTATCGGCAGGCTCACTACCAAGTTTGCCTTGCTCAGTCCAACGTTTTACTAACAGCCATTTGATGACCTCTGGATGCTGACATGCTGCTGCGTGGGCATTGAGAGATCGACCTCGATGCTTGTACTCCAGCTTGGCTCCCTGCCGGACAAGGTACGCGACAGAGGGTAGCTGTCCGACTCGACAGGCGGCAAGGAGTGCTGTATCGCCGTTCTTGCGAGTAAGTTCGAGCTGCGCGCCAGCTTTGACACAAACTTGGATAAAGTCTGGGCCACTTCCGATCGCACTTTCAATCAACACTGTATCTCCGTCCTCATTTCTCATTGTCAGGAACAAACTCATGGAGGCCTTCGAAGAATAAGAAAGAAACAAGCGCAAAGCTTGAATCCCTGGCCCTATCATGGGAACGTGATCTTCATTAACCATGTGGCTCAAATCTAGGCAGCGTGCGTAGATATAAGTGGCAAGATCTCTACATGGTAACGCGTAGTACACCGGAGAATGGTTTCTGTTATCGAGCTGATAGGGGTCGCATCCGGAGTCAAGTAAGAACATCAACATCTTGATGTTTATTCCTTGATAAGAATTATGCATTGCGTTTTCGCCAGCGAGGTTTACCGCCGCCAAATTGGCGCCATGCTTCAATAACGTCGAGGCAGCGTGTATTGCGCCGAATTCCGCAGCAGCCATGAGTGGCGTCTTTTGGAAAACGTCAACAGCATCAGGTCTTGCTCCAGCTTTCAATAGCTTTTCAATAAGAATGCTACTATCAGCCTGCACAGCATAGTGTAATGGTGATCGTCCAGTTGCATCTTTCACATTCGCGTCGACGCCGTATTTGAGGAGGAGGTCGATAGCATCGGGACTATTGCTCATCGCAGCCACATGAAGCGTTGCGCAACCTGGCTGTAGCTCTGGTATCGATACCTTGTCAGATTCTGTTGCAAGACTCTCGAGGCCAGCTTTCAAGATTGAGGAAGAGCTCACATCGAACCTTCCGGTGGCCATATGTAGACTGTCTCTATGTTAACGTCAGAAAGTCATCCCATGAAGGCTTGGTAGATCCTTAGGGTATCCTTGACTACAAGTCTGCTAGATCTGACGTACCTGAACAAGTTCACGTGCGCAACAACGTGATTTGCAAGTATCTCGATTGCCCCGGGATTAAAGGCGGCCGCGACATGGAACGGTCGCCAATAACCGAATCTCTGACTCCAATGTGTTTCGTGTAATAGACACTGCTCGAGAAGCTGCTTAAGCAAAGGATTGAGAATTGGCTTTCGAATGGCTATCTCGAGAGCTGAGGCCTGGAAGCCGACGTTGGCGGAATTCCGACATGGGACACCGTATGTGGAAGCTCCATGATCAAGAAACAACTTCGCGATGTCTAGTTGATTGTGAGATAGTGCAACGACAAGCGGTGTGCATGGAGCGCATTCTTCGACCACTTTGGGCAAGCATGGTGTAGTCGCAATGATTGAATTGCAGGCCTCAAGATCTCCGTTCACAATCGCCCTGTACAAGCTTCCAGATGATTTCAGTTTGAGCCTACGCCGGATAGCTTCCATCACAATGGGAGAAATTGGAAATCCGACATTGAGAAGAAGCTCGAGCAAATCTGCACAAATTGCCGGATCTACCTGCATCTCCGGTGTGATACCTGTTGAATCGGCGCAAAACTCCGCTCCAGCTTCGACAAGTGCGATCGCGGTTTCAAGACAGCCCCATCTCATAGCAACGTGCAGCGCGGAGATCTTTCTTTTGCCGCACTTTGCCTTGATGTCCGCTCCGTGTTTCAACAGCCATCTGGTTGTATGAGGTGAATTCATGCATACGGCAAAATGGAGTGGGGTGACTCCGTCTTGGGCTTCTGCATTGATGTTGCCGACAACGTTGTTGCCGTGCAGAAACTGAAGCGTATCTGATGTATAGTTGTAGGCTGCAAAATGTGTCGGAGAGCAACGATGGTAATTCCAATGAGATAGTGGACCCAGAGGTTTGCCATCTGAAAGACTAGATAACATTACAAGCGTTGCGGGCCGTGTCCATTCCTCGTCTTGCCTGATAATTTGTCGTAGGTATTCCAACAAGATCAGATGCTCACCATCGATGGCATAGTGTATTACAGTCCATCCGGTTTGATCAGTGAGTAGTAAATCCGCAGAGAAAGCCACTAACAGTTTCATGCATTCAAGTTGGCCATTTACAGCTGCTTCGATAGCTGCTGTCCAACCATGAATCGATCTCGCGTTAGGATCAACACCTCTTTGCAATAGTGTTTTCAGCTTTGAAACACGTAAGGCCATTTCTCGCTGTGCTTCGCCAACCGCCGATCGGGCCGCGTGCTCCTCATCCGTAAAGGTTTCCGGCCGACAAAGCTCAAAATGTCTCATTGAGCCTTCTGCATCGAGCTTAGGGACTCGAACAGGGTCCGCATGAGCGAGGATCTTGTCGAATGATCTCGCTTCAATGGTGCCTTTGATAGCAATATCAATAGCCGAGTCTCCATCGTAGTATCCACATGTAGCGTGAACATCTACTCCCAGGCGAAGTAGCTGCTCAATGACGTCGTTGTCGGATTGAGTGATAGACCAGAGCAAAAGTCGTACTGCTTGTGGGTGTGAAACAGGTAGACTATTGGCTGTCGTAGTCTCGAGCACGTGCCGTATAACGGCCTTGACAGAGGTTGTTATAAACTCCTGGTCCTCTATACTGGTTTTCGAAACAGTATCTAGGCACATCTCTATCAAGAGAGCAATTCCAGAGTTGATAGTGGCCTCTTCGTAGGCTTTCAACCCACCTCGTTCTGTCAGGATATCTGAAAATGCTACGAGCGAATCAAGTTCGAAAAGCGGTGCTGGGCGAAGCAGATGATGTGGTATGGTTTTAGTACAGAAATAGAACCAAGCAAAGTTGCCCTTCTTATCCTGAGTGGTCGTGCAGAAGGTCGTAGCAAGCAGCTCCATCACTGAAAGACTGAGATACGTGGAGTCAGATTCAGAGTATCCCAGCGCTTTCAGTCTCTGCGAGTGCTGGTCAACTTCTAGGAAGTCGAGGAGAGGTGATCTTCCGTCAATATCAAGATGATTTACATCAAGACCATGGTTTAGGAGCATTCTCAGTATGCCGGGGGTCGTTTCTTGGGTGACAAAGTACAAGGCACTTCGATCCTGATCAGATCCGCTGTGTAGGCTGGCACCCATTTGCACAAGTTCTTGCAAGATATCTTCGAGACCAGTCGCTATGGCAGAATGGATAGCTTGCGGATCTGTCGCAAGGACTTTGTTTGCCGGAAGTGACCTTAGCATTCGAAATGCGATATGGTTCTCTCGGTACAAGATTGCGTCCAGAAATGGGGTTCTGCCTAGTTTGCTCTGTATGCAGAGGTAAGGATGATCCGGTCCAAGTTCCGCGATGAGTAAATCAAGAACGTCTAAGCGCCCTTTCTCAGCTACGACGTGCCAAACGCCTCTCCCATCACGATCTACAACTTCTGTGGCGTTACTTTGATCAGGCGGCGTAGCAGAGGTTCCTCTTTTATGCCGTAACTGATTGCGTGTTGCAAAACTGTACATCCAGACTCAACCAACTGAGCGGCATCAAAACCTTTGTCCAGAAGCAGCTCCATACATTCTGGCGAATTATGTTCTGCCGCTATGTGAAGCAGTGTTGCCGAACGACATGGCCCTTCCATGTTCACCGAGAATCGCTCGTCAGTTGTAAGATGTAGTAGATTTGACACTGGACCATACTTGGCTGTATAGACAACAGCATCCGCATACGTCTCGTCGCTCATATATTGCATCGTGCTGATTCTAGTATCCAGAGGCGAGTTGGTCTCTAATGGAATACCATTTGCTCGAGCAAGATCAAGAAGTCGCATTCTGACATCTAAGGGAATCTTTTCATCTTCAACGCCATTAATCGAGGCGACAAAGTTCTCCAAGAACAGTTTATTACCCCCGCGAAGGTTTTCCTCCAGATAATGGGTGAAACTCTCAGATAGAGGCATGCCATAGCGAAGCATCTCCACGGAAAGTGTCCATGGACCGTGAAATACAGCGAGAAGCAGAGAGTTCAGATCTCCCCCGTCCACATCGTAGGCGGCACCGGCTTCGATTAGTGTCGATATGATACTTTCAGTGGCGCTTTGAAAGAGGTGCTCGAACAAATGGAAGCTTATCTTCCCAGATTTCATGAAATATGGACCAACCACCACCCATTCCAATGGAGTGCCGAGTGCGGACTTTTGATTTATATCGCATCCTTCATCGAGTAGCCATCGACACACTGTTCCGAAACCAAACATAGCCGCAGCATGCAGGCTGCTGAACTCGTATGAACAGAGTTCATCCACCCATTCGTCTTCTTTAGCTTCATCCCTCAGATATGGAACATAGTGTAAAACAAGACGGGTGAGATTGTAGGACTTTGGTGGGCGAAATAGCCTTTGAAGATATCTCTGTATATCGTCGTCATGCGTAACCTGGCCGACGTAGTTGGTTAGACAAATTGTTGCATGATGGTAGAATGGATGGTCCTCAAAATCTTCCTCAAAGTCAAAAGGGGGCTGATTGAATGACGGGAGACATAGATAATTCAGACATGTCTTGGCCAATATGAGCTCGTCAGTGGAGCTCAGGCGGAACTCGTTCAGTTCCGCATCGTTGGGGTTGATCGCCTCCAGAAATTCTTGGACAGTAAAATGAGCCAACTCGAGTTTGGTACATGAGAAGGACGAGGAATTGGACCCTGAGGCATGCCCCGATATAGAAGATCTACTTCGATATTGTGGGAGCTTAGTTCGCAGAACCAGCGGTTTCAGTTACACAAGTAATTCGTCATGTACCAAACTCGAGTTGGCTCATTTTACTGTCCAAGAATTTCTGGAGGCGATCAACCCCAACGATGCGGAACTGAACGAGTTCCGCCTGAGCTCCACTGACG
>Ga0058698_10000932_pt1 | contig 14349 bp, 16 predicted proteins | sample AgamicAsSfe_FD_67288 | JGI IMG/M metagenome (GOLD analysis project Ga0058698, IMG submission 67288) | Agave microbial communities from Guanajuato, Mexico - As.Sf.e | ecosystem: Host-associated > Plants > Phyllosphere > Phylloplane/Leaf | place: Guanajuato, Mexico | collected 2012-05-30
GTGCTGTATCTGGTAGTGAGGAAGGCGCAGTTTGCTTTTGTTCTGATGGTGGTTGAGTGGTAGCAGGCTCAGCTGTGGAGGGTGCCGGTGTAGCCACCAAGCCGAAATACACCGCATCATCAATCTCATCATCGTCGGCCCAATTGGACGTTCTCCCCGGCGGTGCGGCAAGCTGCGACCAATTCGATGTTGGCGTCTGATGAGTACCCACCATGTTCGAGCGCTCTGCGTCTTCAGCTATCTCGACTATTCTCGGCTGAGAATCACTGCTGTCACCATGAGATGTCCCAAGCTTTGCCCAATCACTCGCTGCCGCCTGGAGAGTGCCCACCGTCCTCGGCCTCTCCTCCTCCTCCTCCTCCTCCTCATCCACCATCCGCACAATCCTCATTCGACTCTCCCTCTCCCTCCTTCCCCATCCCAAACTCTGTTCCACCATCCTCCCCCTCGCGACATCCCTCCGCGTCTCCCAATCCACCCCATACCCTCCTCGACAGCGATACTTCCGCTTTCCCGACGCCGTTCCCCTCGGCCTCACATCCCCATCATTGTCGACTCTGAACACGGTGCCTGGGCCCCAGTAGGTGTCTGTGCGCTCGACCCAAGCATTGAAGGTGCCGAGGCCGCCTTGGACCTCCTTGTGGCGGACTTCGGGGTAGAGGTGAGAGAGGTACTGTTCGATTTCGTATTGGGATAGGCCGGACATGTTTGTGGATGGGGTGAGGTGAGTGTCGTGCTGGTTTGGTGGCTGGATGGGTGTGCTGGATTGCTGTGTTGCTGTGTTTATGTCGAAAAGTGCTTGCTGTATATGTGTGTGTGGAAACAGCTATCGTCAGGATGTAGAGGGTATCCTAGATAAGTATATATATAGATCGTGACCAGTCTGAGCGCAGTCTGAGCGCTTCTGGAGCCACAAAAAGGAAAAAAGGTATGGGTGTGCAAATTGGTATGAGTGAGCTGTGAAGGGTGCCATAGTTGGCCACGGTGCTTATTGTATTGCCTGCGAATTGCAAAATCTTTGTGTTGGTGACAATGAGGTACCTTTGATGAACATGCATACTGAGATGACTTGAACACAAAGGACCCTCATTGTTGTGGTTGTTGTTGTTACTACACAAAGCAAATACACAAAGAAAAAGTCAAAGCAGCAGCCAAGGAAGCATACTTGATACCATGCCGTGAAACCGCTGTTCATACCCACCGCATACTGCATACCGCATCGTCATCATCTCGCCGAGTATGTGGGAACCATCAGAGGTACCCGATGTTTGCGCTGTTTGACACCACCAACACCCATCTGGAAACCACTACCGTGCCCTTGTACCATGTTGGCACTCATCGTTCCCAAAGGCTGCCGAACCGGAGGTCGTCCTTCGTGTGCCAAGTTGCTATGTGAACTTTGTCGGACCGGGCGGAGGCCGTACTGGGGGTGTCGATCAGTTTGTGGTGTAGCTACTGGCAGACGGGTTCTTTGATGTACTGGCGTTGAGCCGTTGCCGAATGCGGTCCCTTGACACATATCAGTATGTTGCTCACGCTCCCGTTCTGCAGAACTCACCCTGATTGCCCCAAGCAGGTTGTCCATAGACAGGTCTAGGCTTTTGGAACGAGGGTTGACCTAGCTCTCCATCTCCCGAGCTGCCACTCTTCTGGCGACTATGTAGCTGCTCGATGTTGCGGTGATCGACTGGGTACTGTTGTCTTTGGCTTTGTGATCCGGAAAGTCCATCAGGGTTCTGCGACTGTCTCTCATGTGCCGAGTTCTCGTTCGCGGCATCTTCTACAGCATAGCGAACATCTGCATGGAGGGTACGCTTCTTCAGTGCATCATACATCTTCTGGCTCTTGTGGTGTGCCTCATTCTTCTGACTATATGCCTCGAAGAGCTCATTGTTCTTTTTGCGAAGGTCTTCCTGGTCGATCTTAAGTGCTGCATTTCATTAGCAGTCGTCCGGCAGTTGTACATTGGTCATTGCTGCTATACCAGAAAGCTTGTTCCGAAGTCGAAGGATCTCGGCATTGGCATCATTGATGACTTGGTCCATCTGTGTGTTGAGGACAGCATTCTTGTCGGTCAGGTTTTTGGTGAGATACTCTTGGTAGACGCTGCAGTTTCTGTCAATATCTGGCGATTTGACAGGAGTACAGACGAATCTCACACTTCCTGAGTGACCTGATAGCTATAGAAGGCCAGCCCTCTGCCGGCACATTCCATAATCACAGTCGGACTAAGTCCACTCAAGATGCTTGTTTTGTAGTCCTCGGACGGGTTGAGCTGTGTTTCAGCAGCATCATCTTTGTTGAGCAATGCTGTGCCGCAAGCAGGACATGAACGTTCATTGGCGAAAGCATTCGCAAATCCTAAACTGTTCGAGCAATCGTGGCAGAAGATATGGCTGTAATGTTATCAGTGATTACGACCATCTTTAATGTTCCTCAACAACAACCTGCACGTAGTGACGACAGCGCGATCATTGAGTGCTTGTCGACATTTGAGCGAGTTGCAACGCAAGGTTAAGTCCATGGCGACTTGTAACGATCTTTCCGCAAAAGCAAACAAAGACTTGGACAAAGGCGGACAAAGGAAGAGTCGAAAAAGCAAGACAAAGAAGCTTGCGCAGGAGGCTGGTAATCAGGGAGCAAAGAGCACGAGAGTCGTTGATTGGTAGTGACCGTCGATGAGTGGGCAGGCGACGTCTGATGGTTGAAATAAATGAGGACTTTGGAGAACAAAGCCAGCGAATATAGCTAGCTAGCGGTCGTGCCTCAGGTGGAAGGAGCGATCCTCAGCCTGCTTAGAAGTGGCGACTTGCTACGACGCTCGCCCGCCGCGACACCTTGTGGACATACATAACACTTCCGTCTGCTGATGCCTACTTCTGATGGACTGTTTTCTGGATGTGTCATTAGAGTCTTCCTGCGATATTCATCATGAGACAACGCCAAGATCATTCTTTGTCCTAAACCCGATATGGCAGGTCGCGATTGATCTATGAAGCACTCAACGATACGCACTCTGCTCAAGGAACGAGATCCGCTTATGAGGTGCATGAGACAGCGGGTGAAAAGGGTGAGTTTATAATTGTATAGACTGATGTAGAGCTTTGTAGTGTCTAATGGCGCAGTACTATCGTGCTTCACTATCAATTTAGGGGTGATTACAGCTCGTGGCTTTTCCATAATCTCATCTCATCGCTCATGATCCGAAGCGCTCAATACCGCTCAAGCCGTAAGTCCAATCTTCCTGCAATCATAATCACATCACTTCATGTACTGCTGATACTGTCCAGCTTGCTGCATAGGCTGTCCACGACGATTAGGATCTCCACCAGCACCGTACACATCAAAGCCCTGCTGCATCTGTAACGATGGCGGGCGACGCCCCTGACCAGGCATGGCTTGAGGTGGGAGTCCAGTGAAACCAGGTGGATAAGCTGGAGACATGCCGACGTTCGGTGGCGGCATCCCCTGTCCGTAGTACGCAGATGCCTGCGGCGGTGCTGGCCCTCGCATGATCTGCTGGCCGTAGAACGTTGGTGGCACTGGAGGACCACGAGCTTGTTGTTGAAGACCGGGAGTTGCTCCCATTTGTTCAGGACCTGGACCTTGTCGACCTGGACCGTAATGCATGTTCGGGTCAAATCCAGGTGGAGGAGCCTGCTGGAAACGGTGGTCCTCTTGGGGCTGTTGACGCATATGTACACCTGGGTTTACCATTCTGTCCTCGTGACCATGTTGTGGTTGTCTGGGTGGTTGTGGGACATGTTGATGAGCTGCATATGCGCGTTCATTGCTATACATGCCAGGAGGTACTGGACCGGATGGTGTGATGGGTAGTCCGTGACTAACGTTGAGATTGTTCAGAAGTGTTGTGATTTCACCAGGACTTGCACGATTGGTGTAGCTTTGACCATAAATCTGACCTTCTGTGAACGGGATTCGATTCTGTTGCATTGGCTGTTGCATCAATTTCAGCAGGAACTCGCTATCACGGCTGACTGGTGGCGGTCGCTGAGATGGTTGAGATTGCTGTGGTTGATTAGGGGGTTGGGGTACAGTTTGTGGTGGGCGTGCTGTGTGAGTTTGTCTAGCAGTAGGTTGGGATAGTGGTGGATTGTTCGCACTCGGTCCTCGTACCCGCTGTGTAACCTCAGGCGCAGCGGAGGGAGGTGAGAACAGAGGTGTACTAGAATTCTGTGCGGAATCATTACCCACCCTGAGCATCTGCAAGACGTTCTGAAATGCCAGAGCTTCTTGATCATGCGGCTGGCCAGATCTAGCTGTTGGCTTGGGCAGTGGTGTTGCCTGTACGGGTGGACTCGCTGGTTTGGGCGGTTGTGATCGTGCTGTTGGCTGCTCAAGCGGCTCATTGTACATTTCTTGTTGTGACTGCTGTGGTGCCTGCTCCTGAGTGGTTGGTCCGAAGAAATGCTGAAACCGTGAAGACTTCGCCTTCGTCGTTGTCTTTGCAGTCGACAACTGACCGTCATGCTCTTCACGCTTCGGTTCTGACCACAAGTTGAACACACTGTCATTGTCAACCGGTGCGATAGTAGATGTTCTCGTTGCGGGTATTGCTACAGGTGTAGCACTGAATGTCTCCTGCATCGATCGTCCACCTGAGGCAGGCTCTTGCTGTTGTTGTGAAGAACCTTTCATAGACTCTTTCCACTTCTCGAAGTCCTCCTGTGTATGAAGTGTAAGGTCTGCTTCAACGGGCTCTTCCTTCATCCATGCTGGCTCATCTTCTACCCTGCCGCCTCGTGACCATTCTTTCTCATCACGTCGATCTCGCCCTCGCCAGCCACGGTCACCACTGGGCTCAAGAGACTCATCCGCACCATCCTGCACTCTACGTTCTCCACGAAACCATGGCTGGTCAAGTTTGGCACGTCGACGAGCTTCAGCCTCTTCAGCTGTAAACTCCTCAGCATCCTCTACCCTCTTCTCATAGCCTTTCTTCTGGCCACCAAAGCCTCTTGTATCTTCCGTATTACCGACGTGTTTCTCAAATCCCCTCTTCTCACGCCCATCCCGGTCCTTCGTGCCCCCTCTTTCGCGCACAGATATTCGCCCTTTGGAATCCTCGCCGTTTGCGGTCGCTCTACTATCGTCTTCTTGCTTGCCAGGTTGCCGCGCGGATGCGAAGGAGATCTTGGGTCCGAGGAAGATCTCTTCGCCTGTTTGCCTGGTTAGGCTGACCCATTCTGTTGTTAAAGGCAGCTTACCTGTTGGAACTTGTCGGGCAGATTGTCTTTCGAAAAGAGCAGGGCGTTTCGTATGCTGCTTTGCGGGCTGATCGTTTTCGTCCGTCTTGGAATTGTGCTGTACTGCTGGCTCTCTTCCTCCTTTCCTCCCATTGGTCTCGTTCCTTGATTTTGTGATTAGGAAGTGATTAAAGCTAGGATAGAGTCATATATCTTACTCGCACCACTGCTTGATTGACGGGAGATTCACGGGCTTCTGTATAAGCGGGGAGTCACGAAGGTAGATGAGTTGCTCATAGGTGTAGCGTGGACCAGCCATCGCTGGTGTGCCCTGACGGGAGATTGCTCAGGTCCAAACCTCGGACACGGTCTCGTGTGTGCGATTTGCTCTCAAAACTGCAAGGCACCAAGGCGAGAGTATCGACTTGTACAATGCTTCTTGAAGGGTGCGCGGAGTCTCGTGGACAGCTGTATTGTTTGTGAGAGGTTTCGTATGAACCTTTTGACGTGTTCGACGATGTATGGGATCTCTATAGCTGCCACTGATAGTACGGCGGAAGGATGCGGGAGAAGAGAGCGTCTAGGAGAAATACAATGGTTGGTGCCGCAAACGTGCAGCGTTTCAGAGGATGCATGCTCCTACTCCTACCCCGCATTGCGCTTCTTTTGGTTCACTTCCTCCCGTCTTTCATCTCTCTCACCACAACCATCATCCATCGCAAAGACTCGACGTCTATTATCATCAACAACATCTCCATCGCCATCGCCAGCACCAGTACAGCTCACTACAATACCAAGTCATACGACCACCAAGCCTAAACTTGCACGTCATACAAACAACGTCGAGACTCGTCGCTAAGAGTCTGCTACCAACCACGTCGCGTCCAACTTGAGCGCTCGATACTTTACTCCTCCAACGTAAATACCACTCTCCGCATCAAATCGCGCCCTTGACGACCTTGCCATCTTCGATCACTGCCATCGATTGTCGTACAGCTTGGGCGCCTTCTAGTCGAGATCCTGACACTTCCACCTATCATACAGCAAACTTCAAACACAAACAATTTCCTCCCTTCGAATATATCCAAAATGTCTGGAAAGCTCGACCAATCTCTCGACGACATTGTCAAGACGCGCCGAAGCACTGGCGGACGTGGCGGTCGCACTCGCGCTCGTCGTGCTCCAAATGGCACAAGACCTGCAGCTCCTGCCGCACCAGTCGGCGGTGTTGCCAAGAGCACCAGAGCTGCAAAGCCAAACACTAGGGCTGCTGCCCCAACAGCGCCAGCTGCTCCAAGAGGAGAAAGCAAGATCATCGTGAGCGGCTTGGTATGTACATCCTTCTTGCGAGGACCTTTGATCAGCGACTAACCTCGTCTAGCCCTCGGACGTCAATGAACAACAGATCAAGGTATGTTGAGCTGATGCTCATGCTTTATACGATCTATGTCTGCATGTTTGAGGAGTTTCTTCATATGCTTTACCACAGACCACAGCCTCGGATGTCACATGCAGACTCCTGCCTCTAACGAGGTGGTCGAGTCACTTGTTGACTCTCTTTGAGCCGGTCCTCGCCCTTACACACATTCGAAGATGCGCATTAGAATAGCCTGGCAAGCTACTATTGTGACTAGAATGTTGGCGAGTCAGAAGAGAATCGCCCAATGCATGTTGTCCTCAATGTGCTTGGCATGGTTTTCGGAACCTACCTAATGCTCAGACGAACGCTACAATGATGCAGAGCGGCTAGTCCAGACTCGAAGAAGATGAGTCCCAACGTCCGTGGCATCATATTGCACAACATTTCCTCTCGAGCAGGAAAGAAGCCAAGAAAGGGCACAGCAAAGGACTTCATCTTGTGATACAGCACAACTGTCTGCTCCGTAGCCACCTCGTCTGCGCATTTGGCACGTTTACATCTTCTAAAGTGGAAGTTGTGGTTATATACAACCACGAACCAAGGCGGTTCATGTTTCATCTTTCTCTTTAAGCATACTAATCCATGTCTGGTTGCTATTTTAGGAGTACTTTGCCAAGACTATTGGACCTGTTAAGAGGGCTTTCCTGACCTATGGACCGAATGGACAAAGTCGGGGCATTGCAACCATTTCGTTCAGCAGCCCAGCTAGCGCTGCTCAGGCTGCGAAACAGCTCAACGGTGTCAAGGTCGACAACAAGCCGATGAAGGTTCGTTTTCAGCACCTGTACCATGTATGGTACAGTACTGATGATTCACAGATCGAAGTGATCGTCGCTGCTGACCAGGCTGCCGCTCCGGCTCCTGCCAAGGGACTCGGTGACCGCATCGCGTAAGCACGTCCTTTCTGATGCAACTCGAATCACGCTGACATATGATAAAGCAGTAAGCCCAAGCTAGCTACAAAGGCACAGCCAAAGTCGGCTGCAGCTCCTGCCAATGGCAAGGCTGCTACAACTGCCGGCGAAGGAGGAAGGGGAGGACGCAAGAAGAGCCGTGGCCGCAGCGGGAAGCCAAAGACGAAGACGGCTGAGGAGCTCGATGCTGAAATGGTCGACTACTTCGCACCCGGTGAAGGTCCTGCGGAGACCAATGGGGCTGCTAACGGAGCTGTTCACCCTACCGTGGCTCCTGCTGCAGGTGGTGACACCGGCATGGCAGAGGACGAGATCATGTGAGACAATGGGGAACGAACTCGAGTCACCCGGGCACAGATGCAAAGAATTCGAGTTGGCCTTGGTCTCTGGTTGGTGGATAGGGTGTAGCACGAAGACAGGAAGAGTGGAGCTGCTTCAATAATCGACTTTGGTATTCAGGTAGATCATGAAAGAGACTGCATGGCTACCGAAAGACCACTGTATGCATAATGTGCAGGTCATTGCATGGCTCAAGAGGTGACAGGCACACGGCCAACCGGAAGGCGGGATAGGATGCTGCATTGTACAGTACGGCTTGCTGACAGTGACTGCTGATTGCTTGGTCCTGGCGCCACCTCAAACTGTTGTGTGACTCGCCTTAGTTTCGTAGAGGGTGTCGTGTCGTACAAAGACGAACCAGTGAAGACGTGCCCAATCATGCATGGCAGAAGTCAGGTGATCGTTCCTGCAAAACATCATTCATCGGTTATAGCCCTACCGCCATGCATCCACACTCTCTTTCTGCCACGGTGCAGGGGACTCGTCACCGTGATCTTGCCCCGTCGACTCTGTCGAACTTTCACTCGCGTTGATCCGCTTGGTGGACCAGGAAGAACCACCATCGCGACCTTTGTAGCGCAGTGTGTGATCTCACGAATCCTCCCGAGCGTATGGCGTCTGAGCATTTCTGTACGACGCCCCTTGAACCCCTCGAGCCACGGCCTGATTGCGTGACCCTGGGAAGTCACATTGTCGCTCGCTCCGAGGGTAGGTTGACTGATTCGCGCTATGGGAGACAATGAGACTGTACGAAGCTTTCGAAAGGGCTGTGTCGATTGGCTGCCGGAGGGTATGTCGCCTGCTAATAGGGTATGTTAATGCAGCACACCCGAGTACTCGACCGTGGCATGAGGCAGCCCTCTGTACCCTTCACTACTTTCAATGCCAATCACTGTTATCGCGTGTGAACGATTGAAGTGTCCTTGTCTCGAAGTACAGATTGTCCCGACGGAAAACATCCCATGCCTGCAGTTTATACCACCTCATGATCAACACCACGAAAGCCATCTCGGCTTCTTCGCCGACTAACAGCAAGCGAACATAGGGTCGATCGGGGTGCATCTTCTGGCCGAAGCTTCAGGGCTTGGCTATGGACTCAATGCACTACTTTGCGTACGCTGGACAATATAAACGGGGCAGGAGCTGTGTAGCACAAGTTCTAGCTATGCCAGCACATTCACCCTGATACAGTATCAGCACCCGCCAGAGGCGTCTTTCATCCACCCTAGCATGACAAGACACTATTTGCTGCCCGGATAATCGTGGAAGCTGGACTTTGAAGCTTGGGCTCGAGCCTTTCATGCGACACTGTACCAATATCAAGGGCAGGAACCTGGTCTTTCACCTCACAAGAGTCGCTTGTACGCCCAGTTGTGGACCTCCACCTGTCGCACACCGTTCCCGACTGTCTGATGACCTGAGGGCCGTGCGACGCTGTTCCTCGCACTTCGATCTGTACATGTCGAGGATAGCATACACTGACCATCTGAACGAGAAGACAATCAAACACCATGTCTCCAGCCACACGATCTGGTGCCCCCAATGCTACAAGCACACCAGTTTCCTCAGCACGAGAGGACGACTTTCAACCTTCCGAACCATGCACAGCTACCGCAGCTCTCTTCCTGTTCGCACACAAGCATATCATCTATTGCCTTCGTCACGACACATTACAGCTAGAGCGAAAGCTCGATAAGCACAAGTTCGACATCACTTTACTCACGGCAGACAATGTGAGTGAGGATGGTGCTGGTCGGCTTGCAGTAAGCTATGATGTCGGCACGACTGCTATTGTCTGGGACCTCTTTCGTGGTGTCGAGCTTGGGCGCTTCGCTTCATACGAGTCGGTAAGGGTTGCGACGTGGCTGATGGATGGTCGGCTGGCTTTCGGTATGTGACTGTGGTCAACTCATCTGCGCTTACTTAACAATGATTAGGTGATGTTCACGGAGATGTCATTCTTTTCAACGCATCTAGTTCGGAGCATAAGGCTGTGCGGACAATCAACGACCCCATCAACACTATCACAGACTCGCCCGACGGTACAATGCTTGCTCTTGGGTCAGTTCAATGGAACATTTACCGCGAAGCTTGACTAATGTATTTACAGCTACCAAAGCGGATCGATACTAGTTGCCCTGCTGGAGCCACACTTCACGATCATACACGCCCTATCCACTGCTCGATTGCCGTCCCCTAGTATTGGTCTTGCTTGGCACGGTACATTGTCGAAATCGAGGACCGAAATGCTTGCGACACAAGCAAAAGATGGTGATCTTCGAGTGTGGGCTGTTCCGAAACCAGGCGTGCTTGAGCTCGCTCGTATCATCCGAGTCATCAATGCACCGGCTGGACCTGTCACCAAAGCTTGGTGCTCCTGGTCAAAGAGTGGTCGACTTGTGCAATACTGCGATGGGTACGACGGCGAGGCAGAGCGAGTTGTGACCGTGCTAACACTCTTGAACAGGGACACTCGATTGTGGGATGTCAGAACGAAGAGCATCAAATACGACGATGTGCCAACTGTCGAAAACATTATCGCTCTGGCAGCGTATGGTCCTTCTGGAGCCCTCTTCTCAATCACACAAGACTACCGTATCCAACAATATGACCTTTCGGCAAGTGACGAGCCCCATCTCGTCACCAACGTCGCACACATTGCAAGCCATATCTTCGGAAGAGGCGGTAGAGGCGTGTCATCAGGGACCGCTGAAACACCATCAGATGGCAGTGGTAGCGACGCTGAAGTCTCCGTGATGTCCCCATTGCAAAAGATTGCTGCGGCAGATATCCACCAATTCGACGACGAGGAAAGAGATCAGCTTGGTCCACTGAGCTCAGCCTCAAGCAAAAGTAGCTCTGTTCTGTCCTATGGCAGCAGGAGAAACAGAGTTCACCAGACCCGCCATGATACACCTGGCTCGGATGTGACAGTCTTCTCTGCTGGTGGCACATCCAGGACCAGTCATCGAGGTCAAGTATCACGAACCGGCTCTGCTGCCGCTCCCACGAGATCTTCTGCTCTTCGACAGGAGATACTGCGAAGTCCTGCAGAAACAAGGACTGTGATGAAGGATGACGATCTGTTTCCCGAAACGCGTGCACGTTTGTCACCCATCGGACTGAAGGTACCACAGCATAGCCAGTATGCCATGACCATACAAGGATTGCAGAAGGAGCTACTAAGCGTCGTCTTCGACTGGCATCAGAGTGCTGCTGAACTGATCCGAGTCGAGCGTAAGTTCCATATCTTTTGTTCCCTGCAAACACAATCTGACTATATATATAGAGCGACTCCACAAACCTGGCTCGACAGGTTCCGTTCTGCTCTCTAGATGGCTGGGCGATACAGGTGCCAATGCTCTTGCTCAGATGAAAGGATCTGAATCGATGACTTCGTCAGATTGGATGATGCTTGCTCTCAGTGCACAACTAGGCGAAGGCTCTCAACGCGCCATCGGCGAATCTTTCGTCCGTCGACTGCTAGAGATGGGCGAGATACATCCTGCGGTCGCGATTCTACTCAGCATGGGAGAGTCGAATGTCGCGGTCGAGGTCTATTCTCTGCACCAATGCTTCCTTGAGGCTATCTTGCTGAACTGTGTCGTTCGCCCGAGCCAATGGGAGTCCCAGTCACAGCTTCTTCGCAGATGGGGAGAATGGCTAATTACACAACCGAATATGACCGAGACCGCTGTCAGGTGTTTCTCATGCGCAAGCATGAAGGTCGAAAGACAATATGAATCATCCACAGAAGGAAGTGCTTCAGAGTCAGACTCTCTGGCTGCCTCTACACCAGTCTCACCGCCTGCCGCTTCACGAATTCAGCGACTCGCCGCAATGAACGCCCCACTGAAGCTCATCACTGACTTCAGCTCGAGCAGTGGTCAAGCAAACAGAAGGACACCCAACCCGGACACCATAATCTCGCTGGATTCTGGTGAGACGTGGCGTGGTCAACCAGCGAGCAGCCGAGACCGATCAGAATCGCGTACAGCTACGCCGGGGAGCTATACACATCAAAGACTTCCATCTGCCGGAACAAGGACTTCCAGCGCAAATCGACGCCCGGCTGCAGGCCATTCGAGTAGAGCGTCGTCTCAACGTCCTGGCTCTGCGGACACGCCAAGTACTGCTGTCCGTACAGCAAAGCCACCGACTGACCTGGCGACACTGAGAAGTGAGATTGCTGGACTCGCCGCCTTTCAGCTAACGGGTCCAGATCGACGGAAATCTATCACGCCTAGTATCAGTATCTCGGATACTGGTGTTAGCGAATCGAGCAAAACTGCACACAGCCAAGTTGGCACGGAAAGCGAAGCCGACGATGGGCCTTCCTTCCTAGAAGATGCCAGCCGCAGAGTCAGCCACATGATGAGTATGCAAGGTCAACACGTAAGTCCTGATGATCTGCATCCTCCAGTCAGGTCTGCCAGCGCTTCAAACGAGCACATCCATACTCAACACAAGCACCGACACACCCGCCATGCCAGCGAAAATGTCTCGCAAGCTCAAAGCCACAAGATTAAGAGCGGATCGCCAACTCCTGACGTGAGCTCCTCCCATGTGTCAAACGACAGAATCGAGCTCTCGCGCAAACAGCTCGCAGCCCTTGAACTCGAGGAGCGCAGAAGATCCTTGCTCAGACGTCCCTCCATTCCCGTCATCCCGCATCCCAGTGAGCTGGTCCCACAGGCGCGGTCAAACGTGAGCTCAGCCTCGACCAGCAAGTCGAATAAATCTACCCTCATCACACTACCTGCGACCGTATATTCGCGCGGCTCCAGCATCGAGCGCAGCGCTACTGCAGGACCCGCGCTGATGCTGAAGGACGTGGCTTCGCACGCAATGATGCGGAAAGCGAGCAAAGAGTTCAAAGCAGGAGGGTCTGCGATGCATTCAACGACTTCTGCTACGAGCACGACAGGGCCGAGTGCAGGAACTGCTACGCCTTATATCTTGCAGCCACTGACATATTCGCGACCGCCATTGGTGCCGCGCTCAGTCTCGGCGCCGCCTGAAGAGCCTGTTGGCAGGAGGGGGGGCAGTGCCAGCAGGTCAGGTATCGAAACCATTCCTGAAACGCCCCGCATACCAATCACACCAACACCATCCCCCCCACGACATCATCATCGCCCCGCCGCCGACGAGCGCGTCCTCCCCCAACTAGCCCACCTAATAACCTCCTTTCCGCCACCTACACTGACCCACCCTGCATTACGTTCGGGCGTGGGTGTGGGCGAGCAAGAAGACGAAGAAGCAATAACTGACGACGACGACGAATCCTCCGGTATAATCCACATCGCCATCGACGACCCCAACATCATCTCCCCCGTGACCATCGAACGCGCCCGCGGCCGCGCCGCTTCTTTCAACCTTGAGCGCGAGCGAGAAAGGGCGAAGACGGTGAGTCCGGGCGGCTTGGGTGGTGGCGGCGGCGGCGTTACGCCGATTCAGACGGCAGGTGCAACTTTGGGTCGGAGTCAAAGTCGCGGCGCCGGTGGACAAACGCCTGTCAGCGGTGGTGGTGGGGCGACGAGTAGTTTGGGAAGTATGTGGTACAACGTCGGTCGGCGGATCCGGAGCGGTAGCAGATCTAGCGCAGCGGCGGCGGGGTCGGTAGTGGGACAGAGTCCGAATGCGAACGTGAATGTGAGGATGCCGTATGAGACCAATTTGGACACGTTGAGTTCGACTGTTTATGATGGTGGGAATGGCGGGAGTGGAGGACAGGTGAGAGAGGCTGGATTGTTGCAGAGAGGCATTAGTCCGGCGTCGGCGATGCAGGGAGGGTATAGGACGCCGAAAGAGATCAGGGAACAGATGGTTCGGGACGGACTGTTGTAGTACGTTGTGGTGGTAATATGATCTGCGTGATGTGGCTGATCAGGTGGGAGGAAAACTGGATATCGGCGTTTTGGTCTTTGGATTGATTGGATGTTTTGGGCAAGAATTGGCAGGGAAGGGAAGGTGGTCTGTCTGTGGCAGATGGCTCAGGCGTAGCTGTCATGTACTGCTGAAGAGATCTGTTGAGACATAATGGTAGCCACAGCGGCAGCGGTGTTTATGGATTGACGTGGTGCCTCTTTCGCTGATTTCAGTTCAGTTCATGCCATTCTCTTTCAACATGGTAGGTCCAGTTGATTCATGGGAATGGGGAGGTCCGACAACGATGCCTACTTCACGCCTCGCTCTATCAGACAGTGATCCAAACTTCAAAGACCGACAGGCTGCATCGTGAACAGCACAGACCGCTCTCTTCAGTATGGTCTCCAACCCCTTCTCTTCTTAAGTCGGAGTCCAGCCTCGCTCGCAGGCCACTCCTTCCTATCCCACGAGCGCTACTCTTGCATTCTCTGCGAAGAGTCCGGAGCGGATTGGACGGGACGTGGCGGGATATTGTCGCAGAACTGGTCACGGAGGCTTTCGAAGTGGTCGTGACGGAATGATTTGCGCTGCCTGCCGGCTC
>Ga0058698_10000933_pt1 | contig 14345 bp, 12 predicted proteins | sample AgamicAsSfe_FD_67288 | JGI IMG/M metagenome (GOLD analysis project Ga0058698, IMG submission 67288) | Agave microbial communities from Guanajuato, Mexico - As.Sf.e | ecosystem: Host-associated > Plants > Phyllosphere > Phylloplane/Leaf | place: Guanajuato, Mexico | collected 2012-05-30
TGCTTTTGGGCGTGCCGCAACCATGTCTAGGTGCTGGCTTGCTGTTGGAGATCTCGGGCTAACCGTATACCCACTGAATGTGCACTGGCTGAAGGAAGACGAACGAGATCATGTTCTGCTCGCTAGTTTTGAACACCACAGTTTGAAGGTGGAGAGGTGTGAAATAAGAAAATGAGATGAAGCCCAGAAAGACGCGCGTTTCGTACAATCGCACAGCCCGTTCAGCGGGTCTACACGGGAATGCAGGCCTCGGCCTTTTCATTGTCTTGTGACATTTAATGTCTTTGTCATTGGCTCATGGAATACAACCCGAGTTGAGCAAGGAAGGTGAGTTGAGGAAGAGGATTATACACATGAGTATTGAGTGACACGAGATGAGATGACGCCATTCTAACTCAACAAGACGAAAGTATGCGTGGGGGAGATGAGTACCAATGTTGATGTATTCAGATCAACAATAACGAATGCAACGCTAAATACAAAGTCCCCAAGCCAACTCCCCAAGCCCGTACAAGACCCATCACTCGTACAAGTCTGCAATCTACAATCTACTCTCCCATCCCCTCCTGCCATCTTCGCCCTCCCACCTCTCAGGCCAGACTTTGCCCAAAGCCTCCCAAATGTGGCCGACAAACTCGATCTTGAGACCCTGTGTAACTTCCAGCGGCAGATCCCTAGCATCCTTCCTGTTGCCCTCAGGTAGGAGCACTCGCTCGACGCCAGCTCTCAATGCGCCAATCAACTTCTCTTTGATACCGCCAACAGGCAGAACCTTCCCACGCAGCGAGATTTCACCAGTCATGGCGAGCGTAGGCGGGACAGGTTGGTTCGAGAAGAGGGAGATGAGTCCAATGGTGTGAGCAAGACCGGCACTAGGACCGTCTTTGGGAATAGCACCAGATGGACAGTGAACGTGGATGCTACGAGTCTTCATAATATCTTCGTCGTGGCTTGCACTCAGACCAAGGTCGAAAGCATGAGCCTTGACCCATGTCAACGCCACCTCTACACTCTCCTTGAGAACGTCACCCAGTTTTCCGGTTAGCTGAACGCGGCCGGAACCGGGCATATCTGCAATTTCGATGAAGAGGATCGATCCTTGGCCGCCGGTGCTATATGCGACTAGACCGGTGATGACACCTGGCCGCGAGGACTGCTCAGTGAGCTCTTCGGCGAACTTTTCAATGCCGAGCGTACTGTCAAGATCCTCGAGAGTGACGACAGGGGAGTAGGCCGCCAACGTGTTTGTATCTTTCGCCGTGGCGTACTCGACGGCCTTGGAACGGCAGACGGAACCGATTTCGCGTTCAAGATTCCGGACGCCGGATTCGCGTGTGTAGGATGTGATGATCTTGTCAAGCACGTCGGTGGGTATGCTCAGGTCCTCGTTGCGGAGACCATTGGTCGTGATCTGCTTAGGAATCAGGTGTCTTGAAGCGATGTGCCTCTTCTCAAGTGTGGTGTAACCAGAGAGCTGGATAGTCTCCATGCGGTCGAGCAGCGGTGGCGGAATAGTGTCGAGCGAGTTTGCGGTGGCGATGAAGAGGACCTTGGAGAGGTCGATGGGTATGTTGACATAGTGGTCTGTGAAAGTGTGGTTCTGCTCCGGATCGAGTACCTCAAGCATGGCTGCGCCGGGGTCGCCATTGTGGTTTGACATGCCCAGCTTGTCGATTTCATCGAGCAAGAAAACTGGATTTGCAACACCAACTTTCTTGAGTCCATTAACGATGAGACCGGGCATGGCAGCGACATAGGTTCTACGATGGCCGCGGATCTCTGCCTCATCGCGCACGCCACCAAGTGATATTCGGTGGAACTTGCGGCCAAGCGCAGTAGCAACTGATTTGGCCAGTGAAGTCTTTCCCGTTCCTGGCGGTCCAACAAGCAGCAGGATTGGGGACTTGTCGACCATGCGCTTCTTCTCCAACAGTCGCTGCCCGGCCTCTGAAGGCTCCTTTGCAACTTTGTCTTCTGGTTCCTGATCCTTGGCCTCATCCTCTCCCTCGGGTGTCTCGGCGAGGGCGCGGATCTGATCGTCGATGGTCCTATTTGCCTGCTCTTTGAGCTTGAGGACTGCTAGGTATTCCAATAGTCGCTTCTTGATCTTTTCAAGACCGTAATGGTCATCGTCGAGCTGCTTCTTCGCCTTGACCAGTGTTTGCGCGTCGAGCTGGTCGACAGTCGTCTTGGTCCATGGTATCTCGGCGAGATTCTCGAGGTAGTTCCTGCACACCTGGTATTCTGCTTGTGCTGGGTTCATCTTCTGCAACCTTGACAGCTCACGCTGAGCCACCTTATCGGCGTCTGGAGATAGCTTGGCGTCTTGTAGCCTCTTCTTCAGCTCGTCAATTTCGCTCGGTTCTTCTTCACCTGCCTGTTGTTGGCCGCCACCAGGGAAACCGGCAGGGAAACCAGCAGGCAGGCCACCGCCCATCTTGCCTCTCCTTGCTAGGGCTTCTTGCTGCAGCCGGCGCAGTGTGTCCATATCCAAGCTGCCGCCCTGTGTTTGTGTTGTGGTGACTGTCATGCGTGTGCTGCCCTGGATGCTGCTGATTTGGCGTTGGAGGATCTCGATGACCCTGTCAACTCTCTCCTTGACATCTACAGCTGCCAGCACGCGCAGCGTCTCCTCGTGTGTGCTCTCGACGACATTCGCCATGAAGTCGGCCAGCGCACCAGCCTCTGACAAGTCCTTGCGTGTGATGTACATTTCGAGCCTCCGGGCGACGATGGGCGAGAGCGTGACTTGTGGTGTGCGTGGGAGGATGGCGGAGAGGCGGACGAGGGCGAGCAGCTCGCGCGACAGCTGCTTGAGGAGGTTGAACTGGTTCAGGAGCTCTGCGCTCGCAATGTCGATGTACTCGTCGACAGCCATCAGCTCTCCCTCAAAGTAGGGCCTCTCCTGCACAACGTCGACAACCTGCACTCTCTCCAGGCCTTCGACGATCAGACTCAGATCGCCCTGCCGTCTGCCTTGCACGCCATTGACCTTGGCGACACAGGCATATCCAAAGATATCCTTTTTGGTCGCCTGCATCGGATCGCTCTCGTACACCGTCTTGTCCCCCTGGTGTCCATCGTCAATCAGCAACTGTCCGTCCGGGCCAAGCGTGTTGGAATTGAGCGGCACACAGGCCACTGTAATAGCCGCGTCTGGCTTCGCGGTAGGGCTGATGCTGTATATCTTCGCGAGGATGGCGGCGACATCGGAGCGGTTGGTGATGGGGATCTTGAGTGTTGTGCCCGGGAGCACGGCGAGGGGCGACGCGAGCGGGATGAGTGGTAGCACCTTGGTGCTGGTCTTGGAGGAGCCTTTACCCATCATGAGGTGCTAACGATGGGTTGCTGGGTTGATACAAGGAACGTTGGAATCAAAGGGGCGCGATGTCGCGTGGTGACGTGCGGACCCGCTGGGATGCGGAAGGTGCGGACGCCCGAGCGATGTGAGGCTACGACACGTGCAGCGCGAAATAGAGAGATAGAGCACAACAATGCAACCTGAGAGTGAAAGCACGCCAGTCTGCTGCAGTTCCCCGTTGTGTTAACGTAGAGTTAAATCTGATGCGACGCCTATGTGTCCGGCGGAGGAGGCGCGATAGCTTCCAGAAGATGCTCTCACGGGCCAGACCGAGGTTAAACCAGCCGCTGCGAATCACGTTGACCGCGTCGCCATCCCCATCTGATAAGATCATCTCCGCATCTCGGTCGCCGCACGCCCAAACTGGGCAAAGAGTACGGTGAACAGCATGACGTTTAACCCTGCCCCGCATCTTATCTAAAACTTCTTATCCATGAATGGACTGGAATGCAAGATGAGTAACTTGTATGTGCGCAGCCGTTCTACTGCATCTCGTAGCTCAATTCACGTCTTGTCTAAGGTGCGATATTATTTCAACTAATATATTACTTTTACGCCCATGTACCCTACTACTCTACACTGGTACATCGCATCTATGCACAACTCCTCCTCAACCCCTCGTGCATATACAATGAACAACACCCGAAAACGCGTATCGTCACCTGCTTGCGCCAAGCTTAGCATACATCCACCCGTCCAGTCTTGACAAGCTCCATTGGAGATGTGAACGGCTCGCACGTGCTATCCTACCCGCTGTTCGCCAGACAGATGGGCCCATCCTCTAGAAGCCTTCCTCATCGGGGCAATGTTCAAGCTCGACTTCACATAGAGACAAAGAACCGACCGTGCTTCTTTCTGCATGAGCCAGTGGTGGCGGTACTGTCCAAGCAATCTTCACCCTAGTGTTGGGGTGTTCCTGCCGTGGGTAGCCGACGACATGCTGTAAGGGGCCTACCAGTACCATTAGTGACCTAGCCCCTTCGTCGTCGCTCGTGAGTGGCTCACCAAGACTTTCTTAGCATTCAGAATGCGCCAAGCAAGTCGACTGACTGTACCATCTGCCTGGACCACTTCAGGGGCAAATTCTATGCCAAACCTAGACATCATCAGTAATCTCTACAGGGTACGCACCAAGAGAGGAGACGTACATTTGGTGGACTGCAAATACTACCCGTCTCGCAAACTTCCCGTCTCTTTCAACTAGGCTACCAAAAGGCTCCTCGGGAGTAGATGGAGCGATTTCAGGGTCGTGGTCGAAGCAGTTCTGGATAATGGGTAGCAGGGTTTCTTCCACGGCACGTTGGATCGTGCCATTAGAATCCACCTCCACATCGTCCTCATCGAACCTTGGAATACGAATCTCGAAAGCTTGCGAGAGTGCCATTACGTGATGCCGACCGCCGTGGTGATAGCGGAACTCAAAGACACCAGTGGTCCACCAGAGCTTATCTCCGCGGAATTCTACCTCACCAGTGTAGCAATCAGACGATTCTTCGTCGGCGGCATTGGCAGGCAGGAGTTTATCAGAGACGAGAATGCCATCATCAGCTCGAGTCGAGTCAAAGACGTCTGGATTGGTGGCTATCCATCGCCCGTTAGAGCTGATGCGTGTAACGTCTCGGGATTGATTGTCGGCGACCATGTACAAGCCAATCCAGTCCTTCTTGCTGTGGTTGATAGGTGCTTGCCAACGAACTCTGATCGGAGCGCCGTACTCGAGGATGAGTGTCTTGAAGTCATTTGTACGAATCGCTGGGGTTCTTGCAAGTTCTCCTTCTCGACCACCATTCTTTTGTTGCTCTACCGTAGGCGGTGAGCGTGTACCTTCAACCTCGAGCTTGTACTGTTTGGAATCTAGACCAGATGGCTCCGATGAACGACCAGTGACAGGAATACGCGTTGGGTAAGACTTGAAAAGACTCGTTGTGTCCTTGACAAAAGCGTCGACATTGGCAGCCACTTTCGGTCTTGCACTATCCAAGAATTTCTCGATGAACTCCATGGTAGAGTTGAGATATTCATCGGCTGCTGATTGCCACTGGCGAACCGGGTCTGGTAGTGCTTGACGCACGGTTTTGCTGACACCAGACATTTCGCGTAAGTTTTGACCATACAACTACACATATTACAGTCAGTAAAGCTTGGACAGACAGATGGAACAAACTCGACATGTTGGCGATTTTCAGACGTCGTAACAACCTGCATAGGTGCGTGTAGTCGCCAGGCTACTCCAAAACATTTTGCACTCACCTTGATTACATGGGGCTTCTCGACGAACTGGAGAAACACGAGATTGAGAACATGTGCGGTCGTGGCAAGGTAGAAGATGGCCGGGTTCCAGGTGATCAGAGCTACCCCCCAGACACCAGCTAATCCAAGAACTCGCTCAGGATTGTTCAAGAAACGATAGATGCCAGAGTAAGTCAATGACCTTGAGGGTGGATCATAGAAAAAGTCCCCACAAAACCATCCAAACTCGCCAAGTGACTCGTAGATGCTCATGGCAACCCAGAGCTGGAGTACAATCATACCTGCACCAAGAACGTGGCGAAAGAGAGTAAGACCATTCAGGCCATCCGATGGGAGACTGTACATCTTCCATGCCACAGCGACGAAGCTTGCATGGCTCATGGTTGTACTCATATGGTACAGAGATTTCCATTGACGCCAAGCTTCCTCTTTGGTGTCGCCGTACTTGATGAAGTGTTTTGTCCAGTTCTTCTTCTTGGACTGACGATCCAGAATATAGCCCAATCCTAATGCGTACCAAAGCCGCCACCCGAATGCGTTGATGAAGAGGAATGTTCGCACCGGCCAGGTGTTGGGGGTCAGCGTAGCCAAGCAAAACATGTAGAACGAGAGCAATACTACCGTGAGATCAATGGATCGGTGGAAATCCGTATTAAGAGGCCCTACAATGTGGTGCGTTTGGGCAGGTTGGTGCTTGATGGGATCGAAGACTGGCTCGGAGAAGGCCACATCAGACTGGCTAGTTTTGGGTCGATCTTCCATAGCAAGATCCCCAGAATTATGGCGCGTACGGCGGGGTGGTGGGGGGTTGTACAAACGATTTATGTGAGGCTCCTCTACTATCGACAGGAAGGCAAATTGGGCTGCATGGGCGATGATGGAGATTGCTAGGACTTTGTAGCTCGCCATCATGAGGGCAATACCATAATACCCAGCATAGCCTATCGAGTACATTGGGCTTTGGATGGAGGCGGCGCGTTAGTGTCTTCTTCAACCAGAACCATGATGGGGCCTCTTACTGCGGTGCCATCTCAAAGACGCCATCAAACGTCAAACTTTGGTCGATGAGATAGAAGAAATCGCCCCAATACCTAAAAGTGGTGAGCCATGATTCCCAGGCGCTATACAAGTAAGGTGGTTACCAAGCAAAGTCCTTTACAACCCTGTGAGCGTCTAGCTTGACCCACAGGTTGAAAAGGAATAAGACAATACCAGTTGTCCATCGCAGGAGCCACAAGAAAAAGCTCTCCTGGGGGCGGTTGAAGCAGGCGAGGGCGAAAAGGCAGTACGACACGAAATCACACATGAGTATGAGGTCTACGACGCGCCTGAACACAAGCCACGTGTTGTACTCGAGCGGCGCCTCTTCAAACTTATAGTCGTTTGGGATCTTGGTCTCTAATTCCCGCTTCAAAAGCTTGTACAGCGCGGGACGTGGGTTCTTGCCTGATTCAGGCGTCTCGAAGATATGGCTTTGTTTTGCCCACAGGACGAGACGGTTGTGTTTAGACTGGCCATCGAGCAACCAGCCAATGCCAGCATTGTAACAGGCGCGCCAGAAGAGGAAGACGATTGCGAATACAGGTATGCGGGCGCTTTTGGGCAGTACGACGAAGGTCAAGATCAGGGCAGCAAGCACAGCGAGGACTGCTATATCGGACAGGTTCTTGGGTTGCGAGGGCGAGAGCAGCTGTGAGACCATGTCGTGAGTCTGTGGAACGATGAAGACTAGACGTATAGCGTCAGTAACAGCGGGTCCGAGTTTGGGTGGACGCGCCATGCATGCGTGATACTTGTTCTTGCGTGGGCACAGCACCAGATGGGACATACCTGTACCGTCTGGAGTTCTTCCATAGGTTCGTTTCTTGTTGTCATCTTTATGGTTCTTATCTTCTTGGTCATTCAGCTCCAGGACCTTTTGTTTAGCATCGTCTGCGTTGTTGAGATGCAGCGGCTTAGCCGACGGCCGCTCTCGTAGCTGGCCGTCGTCTCCCTTGGATCCATTGCTAACATCAGCCATGTTGGAGGAGATGAGGCAATTGAAAAGGTGTCGGTTCTTCCGGCGCGAACTGAGTGAGGGGCTCGCGGGTTATATTGCAGGGACGGCTATGGCGCGAGCTTGCCGCGACGCTATGCAAGCACTGCGCAGTGGGCTGCTGTATGAACTGCCGGGATGCAGTCGAGGTGGTTGTTGGGGCCACACAGCGCGGCTCCGGGCTCCGTCTCTTCTTGGACGAGAGAAAATCGCGCTTCTTCTGTGCGGACCAACCGTCATGCGCAGAGTGTTGAACTCTAGCTAGCGTGCGGATGTTGAACGTGTATGGGAGGGGAGTCGTCGTTCGCTTGTCTGCAAGGCAAGGCGCGCAAACACGGGTGTGCTGTTATGACGGCACAGTGTGGGGCAATCCGCTTCACCCAAAACGGCAGCGATGGGCCGAAGCCATCTGACATGTGGAAGCAACCAAAAATCTGCATTTTCAACACTACGTTGCAACAGGACGCAGCTTCCTTGCATCCTGCGCCCCAACGACTAAACACTGCGTCTTCCTTGCACCATGTTTGCCCGCCCATTCCTTCGCCCACGCTGCCTGCCGCCAGGCTGAAACTCAAACAGGTGTGATCGAGAGCGATCGAACGACATGGAAAAATGCGGATCGAGTGTACACAACGCGCCAATGAGGGTGGGACTCTACCAATACGACTAAGTGCCGTGGGGTATTATGAGACGTCTGCCTGACATGCCACCGTGTTCTCTCATCATAGAGAGCTTGTCCTAATCCTAAGATTTTTGCCTATAGTGAACTTGCTCGGCTTTTGCTGTGTTGTCCAGTTGGCCCCAGTCTGGATTTCAGGCTCCTCATCAATATCCGCAAGTGAACTCTGTCGTCGCACTGGACCAATGCCCGCGTCACTAACAATGCGTCTTTCCAGAAGCTCCAGCGCCTTTATCTTCAAAGTCGTGATCGCCATCGAAGAAGAGAGATGGAGTTGGGCTAATTGTTGATCGACAGCAACCCGCTGACTCATGTATATATGCTGAGGTTGAAAGATTGCAGCCTCGGCGCTCAACAAGGCGTGCGTTTGTGTGTTAGCCAACACCTGCTGTCTAGCCTTGATATTCTCCAAGGGCGGAACAGGAAAAGACTCCCTGAAGTTCTCAAGCATCGTCACACCAACATTGCCAACATTACCAATCTCCAAACGTTCGTCCGGAGCGACATCGTCTGCGAAGAGAGGGCTGTTGCTCTCCTTTTCGAAGGGCGAGAGTACCGTGTCATCTGTCCAGCCGTTCCAGCTCATCTCGGTAGGCTCAGTTTGCACATCTACTGGATACGAGCATTGCATCGAAATGGAAGCAATGTCCGGCATCGTTGATGAGATGGCTGTAGACGGCATTGAGATAGTCTCGGCCATGTAAATATTTGCTTTACAAGCCTGGAGATTGTTGAGGAAAGCCTGCTCGTCTCGTTCTCTGTGCTTGATCTCTTTCTCCAATTCACGCTTGCCCTGTTGGGTTTTCTTTCTCTTCTTCCGGGATAATGAGGAGTCTGTGACCAATCGTCGTTCAGTTCGAGCTTGCTTCTTGCGCAGAACTTGTAGATATGTAACACAATTGGCAAGACCGTCTTCTAGGACTTCCTTCTCGGATTGCAACTTGGAGATCCTGAAAGACCAACTGAGAGCTTCGTTGGCAGGGAAGATGTCATTGGTAGCGGTGACGCCCCACGGCTGGGAAGAAGCTTTGGTACAGTCCATGCCGCCGGTGGTACAGCCCTTACTGTTCCTCGAACCCGATAAGCAACAAGAGACAATGTGACTGTTGTTTGTGGTGCGAAGGCAAAGATGTTACGGATGCAGGCTTCGACACGGTTTGGCTAGGAGATTTGTTTTATCATAGGTGCTTGTAATGGCCATCGTAATGAAGACTAGCTACTTCAAGCGTGGGCTTGTTCAATACTGTCAAAAGGCTGAGTGCTGCCTCGGATCCCGGGAACGATAGATGCCATCGAGTCTCGAGCAGAGCAGTGGCGCAAAGTCTGGCTCTAGGCCAGAAGCGATTGGCAGCCAGATGATCGACTCGTGATAATTGTTCAGCGGAAAGTTTCGTGATCAAGGAACGAGACAAAGCCATGTGCCTTGGGACAATCAGAAAGGCTACTAAGGGTTGCGAGGAGGCTTGCAGCAGTCAGGCTCACTACTAGGCTTCTTCGGTGTGGGCGGCTCAGAGCACTTGGGCCGTCATATTGATCGTATTATCCGCCACGGAATGGAATAGTTTACACAGGTGCTGTTCGGTGTCTTCGCTAAGATGGCTTTAGATCTATGATTGATGAGTCTACCGAGCAGAAGAAGGTTTGGTAGCTGTTCGGATAGAATCATCCCAGCATCTTCAGCGTTTCAGAGGAAATACCGAGATGACCGACGATACTCGAATCATGTACGGCTTGAGCGGGGGGTGTTCGTATGGTCTTAGCGGTGGTGTTGTGATGTCTTATGCAAGGGTCAAGCCACGTTGTGATTCTGCATGTAATGCACAGCGTCGTTCAAGGCGACCACTCATCGGTGAGATAGCATGATTTCGGATGTGCGTGCATGAAAGGGAGTTCCGTAACAGCTGTTTGCACGGATGTATCATCAACACTCGTCTTAGAGAATCCCAAACCTTGGCAGATTCCGAGTGCTGAACGATATTGGAAGGGTGAGTATAGCGGGTCCACGGATCTTGGCCGGAACAGCGTGCAAGTATAAGTACCTGCGTCGGTTCATGGTATTCTGACACGAACGATGGCCTTGTGTCCATGGTGCGTATGCCTAGGGCTGAATAGCAGCTTTCTGATGAGCGAGCGTGCGGACATGTCCGCGCGCCACTATTCCGCGCTGGCGTCGCACCTCGGCATGCGACTATACAGGTCAGATTTGGATTTATCATCCCGGGCATCCTTATGTATCAAACTATCGCTATCGCTCTTCTGCTCTTACTGACTTGCTTCCGTTCATCTACTCGCTACGTTGGCACCGCACTTCGCCCACGCCAACGTCGATTCTGCCTAGCAGGGCGCTCACGTGGCCAATCACGTTGTGCTCACCACACTCAGTGTCTGGCCAACCCAGCTGCAGCGTACTGTGTAATGTGTCCACTCCACTGTGACGGCATCGCTTATGCAGCAATTGCTCGACCCCGCAATAGGCAGCGTGATCGTCACGAACTTGTCGTGGTCGGCCAGAGTTCGCGACCGAGGAACAGGCCGTCGTGCAGCATGTTCCTGAATGCTTTCGTTTGGCATCGGTTTCCCTACAGCTGCTCAACGTTCTTGATCCCGGACTTCCGCCGTCCCTTCCTTAGTTGGCAAACAATGACGTCATCATTATGGTTTCACAACAATGCTGTACGTTCAGGTACCATGCTTCCGCATCGCCCTGGTATCGGTGCAATTTGTCTAGGCGGGGTTGATGTTGATGATGTGCTCGAGCGGCGTAGGCATTTCCGTCGTACCGCTGTCAATCGTGAGAAGAACGGATGTCTTGATTTGTTGCGAGTTTGCGAGTGATATTACCACTGCAGCCGCTAGCCAAGCAGTGTGGCAGTATCTGCTCACTGACGAGACTTTGCATTCGACACTATTCCATTAGAAATACTACCGGCCCTCTAGTTACCGTCAGCTACCGCACGGCATAAGCGTCCGAGTACCCACATTACGTACTTTTCGCACCATATAAGTATTGCGCAGCCCTCGGCATTGGGTGTGCTTAGTAGAACGGCTCTTGACGGGCTTACCGATTTACGATACTATCCAAGCCCCTGCATCACGGAAAGATGGCGACCAAAATAATCGATATCCGGACAGACACCGCGGAGTCTGATATTCTTGCTGATATCAAGAATGGTTTGCGACCGAACAATGGTGGCGAAAAGAAGCTGCCTACGTTGCTGCTCTACGAGTAAGCGACGGTGTAACCGGCGTCAGATGCACGCTAACCCCACTTCTCTTCTATCAGCCAGGAAGGTCTCCGATTGTTCGAAGAAATCACATACCAAGAAGAGTGAGCAGCTTCACTCGTGGCTTATATGGACGTTAAGCTGATCAAGTTCGTTGCGCCAGGTACTACTTGACAAATGCCGAAATCGAGGTCCTCGAGACATATGCGGATAAAATCGCCGAACGAATCCCATCCAACTCCATCATCGTGGAACTGGGGAGCGGGTAGGGTCTCGGCTCCCACTTAAAAAGAGATTGGAAACGAGCCCTGTGCTTCGTGAGTACTAATAGTTGTGTAGCAATCTCAGAAAGGTGAACATACTTTTACAGGCTGTCGATCGTCTTGGCAAGGACGTCGAGTATTACGCTGTCGACCTGTCTCTTCCAGAATTGGAGAGAACATTCGGCGAAATACCTACAGGTAAGCAATTATCTCATAATAATTGATATTGCAGAGAGGGGGTGGGGTTTAAATCAAGCGTGCCACAGTATACACTATTCAGTGAATGTGGTCCAGACCTGCATGAACCTGCATATATGTGCGTCAACATAGTGGAAATCAACGCCCTTATCTCCTTATCACTGCACGCTACATTGATCTACGTGGATCACCCTTCCGACCTTGTTAACCAAGCATGCAGATGGATACAAGCATGTCAAGTGCTTTGGGCTGTACGGCACGTACGACGATGCCCTAGAGTGGCTGAAGACTCCCGAAGTCGAAGAGAAACCAAAGACCATCCTTTGGCTGGGCTCCAGCCTGGGCAATTTCAAACGCCATGAGGTGCCGCCATTCCTTGCTGGGTTTGGTGCAGTCCTACAGACTGGTGATACCATGCTTATCGGTATCGATTCATGCAAAGATCCCGAGGTAAAACTGTTATTACGAGATGCACGTAAACACACGCTGACCATATACTTCTACTAGCGTGTTTACCATGCGTACAACGATTGCAACGGTGTAACGCACAAATTCATCCTCAACGGTCTGAAACACGCAAACGCAATCATGGGCGAGAAAGCTTTCGATATTCAGAACTGGGAAGCCATTGGCGAGTACGACAGCCAAGCTGGAAGACATCACGCTTTTGTCGCACCACTCAAAGACACTGTTGTCGACGGTGTCCCGATCAAACAGGGCGAAAAAATCCGCATTGAGGAATCTTACAAGTACAGCCGCGAAGAAGCGAAAGAGCTTTGGGAGCTGGCCAAACTCGCGGAGAACGTTGTATGGGCGAACGCCAAGGGCGATTACGGTCTGCATTTTGTTTCCAAGCCCGCAGTGTTCTTTCACACTAAGCCAAAGGAGTACGCGGCGAATCCAGTACCCTCTTTGGCCGAGTGGCGAGAACTTTGGACGGCCTGGGACGCGGTCTCAAAGGACATGATACCCGAAGAAGAGCTACTCTCCAAGCCCATCAAACTTCGGAACGAGTGTATCTTCTACCTCGGCCACATTCCTACATTCCTAGATATACACATCGCCCGCGCCACCGCCGGCAAGCCTTCGGACCCTGCCTATTTCTGGAAGATCTTTGAGCGCGGCGTTGATCCTGATGTCGAAGATCCAACTCAGTGCCATGCCCACTCCGAGATTCCTGAAGAGTGGCCGCCGCTAAAAACCATTCTAGGATTTCAAGAGACAGTACGAAGCAAAGTCGAAGCGCTCTATAGTTCAGGAGAGGCGGAATCGAATGGCCGTGTGTCTCGAGCACTTTGGATCGGTTTTGAGCATGAAGTCATGCATTTGGAGACTTTGCTCTACATGCTGATCCAGAGTGACAAGGTCTTGCCACCTCCTGGCACCAAGGTTCCAGACTTTGCAGCATTTGCAGCGCAGTCGCAGACTCTGGCAACCGAGAACCAGTGGTTCACGATTCCTGAATCAGACATCCAAATAGGTCTTGAAGACCCTGAGAATGACTTCAAAACCATACGATACTTTGGATGGGATAACGAGAGACCTAGCCGTACAGCGCACGTAAAGTCCTTCCGCGCAAAGGCTCGCCCGATCACGAACGGAGAGTACGCCACATATCTGTCTGAGACAGGAAAGACAGGTACGTGAACATTGGAGTGGAGTCGCTGGTGCTGGCTTGACCACATCTCTGATCAAGTTTCGCTGACTGTACCGTGTAGCTATACCTGCGTCGTGGTGCAAACAGCCATACCCTAATGGTGAGGACACAAGCACCAGCAAGAGAGACAGTGTGGTGAATGTTCAACATAATGAAACCAATGACTCACCTCAGAGCATTACAGATGGCAAATTTGTCCGTACTGTGTATGGTATTGTCCCTTTGAAGTTTGCCATGGGTTGGCCTGTAGTTGCATCCTACGACGAACTAGCTGGCTGCGCGCAGTGGATGGGCGGTCGTATTCCCACGATGGAAGAAGCACGAAGCATCTACAGCTACGTCGACGGCATGAAGCCGGAGTTTGAGAAATCGCTCGGAAACACGATTCCAGCAGTGAACGGGTAATATTTACACTTCGCAACGCCTTGGATTCATGATTAAAATTCTGCAGGCATTTGATCAACGAAGGAGTGTTTGAGACGCCACCACCACACTCTTTGTCTAACGGCGACTCCGGCACAGTATCTGGTCTCAATCCACACGACCTCTTCATCGACCTTGAAGGGACGAACGTGGGCTTCAAACACTGGCACCCAGTCTCAGTGGTCGAGAAGGGCAACAAGCTCTGTGGCCAATCTGATCTGGGAGGTGTTTGGGAATGGACTAGTACTGTGCTGG
>Ga0058698_10000934_pt1 | contig 14322 bp, 8 predicted proteins | sample AgamicAsSfe_FD_67288 | JGI IMG/M metagenome (GOLD analysis project Ga0058698, IMG submission 67288) | Agave microbial communities from Guanajuato, Mexico - As.Sf.e | ecosystem: Host-associated > Plants > Phyllosphere > Phylloplane/Leaf | place: Guanajuato, Mexico | collected 2012-05-30
AGCAGATACAATGCTGCATCTTCATTGCCCGCCAATATCGCGACGATGAAAGGCGTATAACCGGCGGGATCGCAGGAGTTGATGTCCATCAGTGGTTCTTCATCATCAACATTCAGACCAAGGAGGAACTCGATCACTTCAATTTTACCATGAGCAGCGGCGATTTGCAGAGCTCCATAGCCGCGGTTGTTCGTGTCCGATACATCTGCACAGCGCGTAGCCAAGAAGTTGACCAGCTCAACATTACTCTTGCATGCAATAAGAAAAGGTGTATGGCCATCGTTGTCCTTGGCGTTAATATTGGCCCCTACTCGTCGAAGTTGATCTATCAAGCCCTTCTGCTTGTAATAGACAGCAACGTGCATTAGGGTAGACCCATCCTCGGATCGATCTTCGTTTACGTTCGTGAAATCAAGCATTTGGCGGGCTATGTCTGCGGCCTCTAGGACGATTTCGTCGTCGCAACTGTCAAATTTGCGTACTACACGGGCGAAAGCGCTGGACTGAGCATTCTGTCCGTCCATTATTCTGCATCGACCACTCGCTAGCAGCATCTTCACGACAGACGTGCCTTTCTTCTGGCCATACTCCCAACCAATTATTGCTTGATGCAGTGGCGTAAGTTCGCAGCCTGTGGCATCTTTCGAGAGCTTAGCTGGATCGGCGCCTGCTTCGAGGAGTGTTTCAATGAGTTTCAAGTTGTGCTTGGATATTGCGATAGTGAGTGGCGTGTATCCAGTGGAGAAGACCATACTTGGATCCGCTCCTAATTTGAGTAGCTGTGCAGTGATTTCAGTATCCTCGTAAGCCAGTGCGGCGCGTAGCATATTGATCATAGCCTGTGATCTGACAAGCTTGCCACCTTGATCCAAGACCCATGGAATCCAGCCTTGCCACTCGGATCCGGTAGACCTGGAGTCAACATACCGATACATGATAGAGACGGTGTTCATTATTGATTTTACCGTTGTCTCGGATTGTGCAGTTGCTATCTGGAGTGCAACACTATCCTTTGGGTATCCGGGTCCGCCAACAGCTTCTAAGAGGACCTTGGCAGTGGTCAGGTGGCCTTTCTCCATAGCAAGTTCGAGAATAGTGTCGCCATCACTGGTTAAGACATTGGGATCTGCTCCATGTGACAGCAGGGCCTGTAGTACTTCGGTATGACCCTCATCTGCCGCGAAAACCGCCGGAGTCCAGTCTTCCGGCGAAATACTCCGTGCGTTGATGTTTGCGCCCTTCTTGATCAGTAGTTCTACAATTGCTAGGTGACCTGACATGCTGGCGACGGATAGACAGGCTGCTAGAGTCAGTTTCTGTGCGTTGTTTCTTGTTGAGTATTGTGACTTACTCAACCCGTCTTCACTACAATCATCGACTCTAGATCCCTGGTTCAGCAAATAATCAACGACCTCAAGCTGCCCTTGACTCGCTGCCCACATCAAAGCAGAACCACCGTTCGCATATCTTTCATGCAGCCCTGCTCCCTTTGCAAGCAGCAGCTTGACGACTTCAAGATGTCCTCTCTCTGCCGCAAGGATGAGAGGCGTCTTCCCGCTCGAGCAGGGTTTGCTGATGTCGACGCCTTTACTGATTAAAAAATCAGCCGCGTGTATCATTCCTTTCCCAGCAGCCCAATGCAAAGCATTTATATCGTCATTACCGGTCGCATCAGTCGGTCCAGAAGTAGCTTCCAGGTCAGCGCCATGATCTAAGAGAAGTTGGATGATTTGAGGTGCGTGTTCTTTCTGCTTGACCGCATGGAATATCAGAGGTAAACCGATGATTTGAAAGTTCGCATCGGCGCCCCTTTCTAGCAAAAGTGCTATGTTGTCGATGTGACGCTTACGGATCGAGTCAGCGAGTGCCCAGTCTTTCTCATATGCAATGAGATCGACGTTCACACTATCATCTAACTCCTCTTTTGCGCTATCAAGGTCTCTGCATCTCCTCGCATGATGTGGATTATCGTAGTTCAATCGCAGATCTCGATCGTCCCTGGCCAAGTTCATCCCTTCTTCTTGCTTTGTTCCTTCTACGACCGTTGAAACCAGAGTCGGGGTTTCGTGTGACGATTCAGGTATGAAGTCATCGAGGTCACTGCCTACAGTGAAGCCGTCATCGTCAGAGTAGTCGTCGTTCGCCCGAAACACGCTTGCAGCTTGGCGTGGACCCGGTGTAGTCTTCGCGCTCATGTCAGGGAGATAGCGAGCGTATGCTGGGGCATTAACGTTGTGCGACAAGAGAAATGCAGTATTTCGGAGGAATCGTCAAAGCCCTCTTGTCCACTGTGGTTCAAAACGCGAAAGGCTCACGCTGCGAGTATGTGCTGGCAAGCACCATGTCTATGCTGGCTAAATCAGCTGCTAGGCAGCACTGCTGTCGGCAGGCTGCAGTCAAAGGCGCGACCATCATCAGATTGGTCGAGCGTTTTCGCAGGTGTAAGCTCAGTCTGCTGCAATTGGCGGGGCAGTGTGGCGCATACATTCGCGTCATGCAGCGAGGTCTCAGGTCGGTCGATTCATGGGTGTTAAACCACAAACCAAACCTATAGCACCCAATGAGGGTAGTGGACACTGACCTTTCGGTGAATGGCATGAGAAGACATGATAGTAGAGAGAGAAAACGGATTCGGGCCCCAAGGACCAACGAAAACCATGCAAGGGCGTTAGGAAGACCGTACTGCCACAAGGACAAGTAAGAGCTGCCTAGGCCGTTGTAAGAGAGTCTTCTAGACGTGCTACAACAAAGAGCACAGTACTAGAGGCGCTACAGCTAAGAGCGACGATGATTCTCAAGTGCAAAAGCAAGCTAAAGCACCCTGACGGGCCTCAACCGCCACGAGGAAGATGGAGAAGAGAAGATGGTCTGAAAGCTCAGGTTGTATTGTAGTGTGGGACGTGCGCGCGTCGCGTCACAGCTCCAAGCGGAAAGAGCAAACGCAAGGAAGGAGCCGTTCTCACAAACCATCAGCGAGGAGTTGACGTCAATACTTCCAAAAGACCAGAATGATGCTACCTGTTCCAGAGATAACACTGACATGAGAAATTTGTTGTGGGTGAGTAATCGATCAGCGGAACGATGAGCGTGTTCGTATACACTCAAAAGTACGATACTACATTGAGCGCGTGTAATCTTTGGCTAGTCGACAGGTATCAGTTCACCACCTGCGATCTGCAAGTCATCTCTATATGTACACGTAGCAGAGTAGACTGTACCGAAGCTCCCCTTGGACGATGTAGCGCGGGGCAGCGCAGGCTGTCGAGAATCACGATCAGTATTCGTGGTAGTGGACATGGGGAGACACAACACGCTCTACGGCGTCGTTCGTATACTCCAGAAGAAGTTCCAGGGGAATTGGCGGTATCCTCATATTCCACGAAGACATCTGGCAAGATACATAGTGCAGGTTGTTTTCCTCAATCCCATCTTTAGTCGGTGGAGAAATTATGCCGAGCCGCACTAAACCCGTTCCACACTTGTCGACTGCTGCACGAGAGGCATCATCGAACATTGAATCGCGACATCGACTGCCAAACCACAGCCAATTCAACAAGCGCAATGAAGCCCGGCAGCATGCCAGTGCGCGCTCAGTCGCGGTCGGTGTGCCAACTGTGCAACTATATACTACAACAGCCTGGGAGTCGCCGGACTTTCCTATCCACATCATTCCGAGCGCCTTCGATACGACGACAAACCGCGTCAACCCCGAATGCATATCGCAATACGTCTGCAGCCCGTCCACGAAACATTACGACGACAAGCCGGAAGGCAGCAGTGGTAGACACTAGCGACGATGGCGTGCGACAATATTCGGAGAGAATAGTGTCGTTGAAGAGCAAACTCGCCCAAGTAGAGGCTCGGATACAAGAGATATACAATTCACCCAAAGTCGAGCAGGAGGCGGTCATAATGGAAGCATTTGAGGGATTGAGCTACATTGCACAAGAAGCAATAGCGATACGTTTAAGACAGCCTCAAGCGACGCAGGCGCATATAAGGCAAAGTAGTGCTGGGGCTATACTCTCTGGATTGGGTGGTGAAGAGGAGGCAAAGACGGAAGCGAAAAAAAGTTCGAAGCTTTTTGGACTGGATGCGTTACCCTCGCCATCGTATCTCTCGAAGCTCGCGGAGGGCCTTCTCAAGCACGAGAAGGTCTTCCTATCACCAAACATCCTCGCGATATACATCCACATACAGCGACTCCTTGCCCGACCCAAGACCATCCCAGAAGCGCTCTACCTCTACGCGAACAAACCAGTCCCCGTCGAAGGTTCTTCGCCTCCCAAGTTCTCACGACCCTCTCCCAAGTCAGCAAAGCAGGCTATTCCAGCCGATCTCGCCGACGCAGCGCTCACCGCGGCAATCGACGCGAAAGATCTTTCTTTAGCCCTGGATGTTGTTGACCACAGTTATCGCGCTCCTGCGTGGCGGCGGCACCGCATAGTCACAAAGCTGGGGTTGCCCGGTATCTTGACGGCTATCACCCCACTTGCTCTCTACATGATCGCCCAGGAACTATCCGTATACAGCGGCTTTATCGACCCTTGGACTTTTAAGCTATACGCTTTCATGGGCATGAGCACGTATGTTATGTGTACGGGAACGCTCGGATTCGTGGCCCTGACGACATACAACGATCACCACGACCGAGTTGTCTGGCGACCTGGTGTTCCACTGCTTGATCGATATCTGAGAGAGGACGAGCGAGCGGCCTTGGACCGCATAGCCTGTGCGTGGGGTTTCAAGGAAGTGTGGAGGCGAGGTGATGAAGAGGGCGAGGACTGGGAGGGTTTGAGGCAGTGGATCTTGCTCCGGGGTATGGTTCTTGACAAGCCAGATCTGATGCCTGGTATGAACCCTGGAAGATAGTTTAGCGGTAGTAGCAGTAGCACCAAAGCACTGGACACTCAGACAAACTATATGTTAAACATTCTCTACCATGCAGGCAAGCCGCTTGTGGATCCCGCCCCACATGTCATATCATACCAAAAAGGAGCAAATGCATAGGAGATATCGCAAAAACAAGAGACTCTGAATAGTTCCGCATACATGACACGGGTAGCCGAGGACGGCAAAAAGGTTGTCATAGGTTCTGGAATGTGTGACCTCAAGTTGTCCACGTTGGCAAAAAGATTGGTTCGTGCGACACCTGTGTGATTCGAACACACGCTCCCGAAGGAACTGGCTAACTTTCCGGTGAAGGACTAGCAGGCCAGCGCGTTAACCACTCCGCCAAAGTGCCAGAGGTTGCTATTTTAACTATCCACCAAATTGCTGCAATATATTCGCGATAAGATCTCTGGAGCATGAGCAAACAGCAGCGATCAAGATGAGATCCTTCGACTCCCCGTGCGCGATCGTGTCAGTGGAGGCATTCTAGGCACCAGTCTGTCGTTATATGCGTGATGATGGCGGGGTAAGCTGTCAAGCTACCCCACCAACCTCAAGCTCTCCGACGCGTCTTGCTTACTGATTTCCGCCACAACTCCACCCAACACTGAGCCTCGCGTACTCTCAACTTCACGACTCACTGCGCATCTCTGGCTCTATTGCCGAACACAAAAGTATTCTCACTCGACGCGACACACGTAGAACACGGTACAAGCATGTCCGCCGACGCCGCTCCGATCACCTTCACGCGCTTTTCCAAGGCGCTTGAAGACCTCTCTGTCGAATCGCTCTACGCCAAATACTCCGAGCTTACCAACCAACTCACCCATCTTGAGTCCAGCAACAAGCAGCTCGAGGAGTTTGCGCGCGAGAATGATGACCGCGACTGCTACGAGGCACTTATGGAGAACAAGCAGGTTATAAAGAGGTTCGAGGAGAGGAGGGAGGCAATCAAGAACGAGGTCAAGGACGTGAGGGGTCTACCGTGGAGACCGAGGGAAGAGGAGAAGGTTGATGGTGCTGCGGTGAACGGTCATGCGACTACGGCGACAAATGGTACGGCAGCGGAAGAGCAAAGGAATGGTGATGCGTCGGCGCCAGAGGCAGACGATGGCGTATATCTTTGATCAGGTCAGGATTTCAATGCGATGTACAAGATGCGGGATGGCTACCGGAGAGTGTCAAGGTGATGCACAAGCAAGTGCTTCGGTAGCCGCCGAAATCTCAATGGGACATAAATCAAATGATCAACAAAAGTACGTATTTCCATGCTTACCTGTTTTTCCCCACTCACAAATCTGTAGTATAAACACGATCAACTTCAACGATTTCGGGATCGCGTGGAAGCATAGCGCTTGGTTGGCACTTCGATTAAGATATAGCTCCACACGGACGACGTCTATGGCAGTGCAGTATCCCCTAAAGCACCTGCGGATCGAAAACACCAGGCTTTGAGGTACGTAGAAATTTCAAAGCGTCCTGGAGAAGCTTTGAGTACTGGACAGGTGCATTCTGTCGTTCTCAGTGGAGATGCATAGTTTAGGCCATAATGGTACATTTCGAGTGTTTCGTTCTAAAGACATGGTAGAGTTACTATAGGCAAGAGAAGCTGGCGAAGAGAGAGGGGTGCCATATGGCTAAATTGATTATCTTGTGATGCCTGCAATACAGTCATCCGTTATACATGCGTAGAATGCTACAGCCATGTCGATCAAGGTTTGTGATCTGTGTCGTTCATCCAAGAATCTAGCAGAGCCACAACTCGTAGCGCAAGAGTGTGAGATCAAGATGAGTTATACTACTAATTGCGTGAAGAATATGTAATACCAAATGGGCAGTGGCTGAGTAAGCTCTCGGCTCGCCAACAACACAACGTCATCATCTCCAACACATGTGCTTTTCACCTAAACCACAATATTCTTGTTTAGCGGTGCAGCAACACTTGAACCTTGAGGTTTGCACTCTACGATCTGCATAGTGGAGGTTTCGGTCATTGGCAGGTCAGCTCAGCCTTACAGCAGCCAGATCCCCCTCAGACATTGGTACTCTGGACTAACATGCTGGCGCTTTTGAACATTATCCGACACGCCACTCTCTCTGAACCCCGCGTGTAGGATTTATCGCTGACCTTAAGAAGAACTCAATAGCCGGCGCTTGCACAAGTTGATTATCAGAAGAAGTTACACGGCGCACGAGAAAGCTTAAACGGCTGTAAGACTCGTCTCTGCCTGAACAGAAGCCAGATTAGATGGACAACACATACACCGCAAACAACGTTTTTTACTACCCCATGGGGCTCGTATGTGCCTGATCCGTGCCACTATCCGTCTTGGGAACGTTTTCGGCAGTCTTGGGGGATGTTTAGTGTCTTGGGCGCCCAGTATGCTATCGAGCTTTACGAGGCTTGGTATGGGGTACAGTGGGTTCGGAAGGAATCCTGGCTCATATGATCGACTCTGTTCCTTTTTCGTACAAGCGAGCGCTACCTGTTTACGTGGAGATATCTTCACATGTAAGCAATCCCTCTAAACCATCGGAAGGCTTACTCTGTGTGCCTGTACTGAGTTGGAGATTCAATCTGTCCAATCTATACCAGATTCGATTCCTCACTTGGATATTGCGCCACGCTTGCAACCTTCACTACTAGACCATTTCGAGTAGGTCACCTGGAGCAGCTGGTCAACTTTGGCTGCTCGGCAACGGTCTTAGTTGACTTGGCTGCGAACAGTGCTCGGTGGCGCCCCTACCGCCACTCTTCATATCAACGGGCAGAGAATTTCCACGAGTCGACTGAGAAACCGACCCTACCGCCTTGTCTCCATACGAATCTTGGATGAATTGCGGTAGGAATTCGTGGTAGGTCTACTCGGCGACCATGTCCTGTCCATCTAGAACATACAGTCGGACATTGGGCTTCATGGTCTATGCGCGATCAAGACCAACTGCTTCCGATCGCTCACCGACTCGAAGGCGGTGCAGAACCGGTTGATGTCTTCCACTGTGCGACGCAGACGAGAAACGAAACAGAGATCCACTACCGTTGACGTAGTAGCAATCTCGCGACGATGAGTATCAATGCGCTGCAGCATAAGCAATGCCAACTTCAACCTCGCTAAGATCCCGTCTGGCTACCCGCGATCGTTCCAAACACTGGCATTCCCACCGCTAACACATTTGCGCCACTGTCGCTCCTGTCGACCCTGCTTCTAGAATCCGGCCACCGGGTGTTTCAAAGCGTTTTGACATACGAACATGGCGGGCACTAAACCTTAAAGGGCCGAAATGGTGGGTTCTGGTAAACACCCGGTGGGAGTTTCTGTATCACAAAGCTCACTACCACTCGCATTTCAGGGAATACCGCCGAGATTTTGTTTCCAGCAATCAACGCGTCAGTCCACCCTGCCGTCACAACGAATTGTTGAAACAAAAAGTCTACCAGATGCAATCGCTCTGCCTACAGCAAAGGATGAATTGACGTTGAAATAAAGCTACCAAGCCTCAGCGATCAAACCATTAGTTGCCGCACAAGCCTGCATAGGATTTAAGCATATACCCACCACGACTTGGCGCGTCTTCCCCAACCGGGCTTCATGTGCGGCAAAGTAACCCTTTGCCGGGCACTCCCCGCATTACGGAGAATTGCTGTCCGTGCAGGTACGCAAAATCCCTTGAAACATCATGTCATTAATATACCCACAACAACGGAACAATATACCAGGCCCCAAACGGCCGCATGGCATGGACGATCAATTTCCAGTGCTAGGATGAGCTATGGTACCGAGGCCAATGTGAACGGTCGAGACAATGAGGTGGTTCATGGAGTGGAGACGGTGTGACAGTGCCTTGCAAGTATGGTTGGTAGTTCTGATGCTGGTATGAACATATAAGTATCCTGTCGATAGCCCTCTTTAAGGCCTCACTCCACACAGCCAAGCTTCTCTTCCAAACAACACAAGCTTCCTATCCCTCACATCAGCAACCATGCGTTTCACTCCTACCGACCTCAGCCTTCCCGCTGCTGCGATCGCCTTCTTGGCATCGACTGCTTCAGCCCAGAGCTGCCAGCTTCCCACCAGCTACAAGTGGACTTCTTCCAACGCGCTTGCTCAGCCCAAGGCAGGATGGGCCAACCTCAAGGACTTCACCACCCAGATGGTTAACGGCAAGCACCTCGTCTACGCCACCAACCACGACACTGGCAGCAACTACGGCTCCATGAACTTCGGTCTCGTCTCCAACTTCAACGAGTTGGCATCTGCTCCCCAGAACGCCATGAGCCAGGGTCTCGTCGCCCCTACCCTCTTCTTCTTCAAGCCCAAGAACACCTGGGTTATCGCCTACCAGTGGGGAGCTACCGCTTTCTCCTACAAGACTTCCTCCGACCCTACCAACGCCAACGGTTGGAGCGCGGCTAAGCCTCTCTTCTCCGGCAAGATTACTGGCTCAAGCACTGGCCCAATTGACCAGACCGTTATCGGTGACGACAAGAACATGTACCTGTTCTTCGCGGGTGACAACGGCAAGATCTACCGTGCTAGCATGCCCATTGGCAACTTCCCAGGCGACTTCGGCACCGCCTCCACCGTCGTCATGAGCGACAGCACCAACAACCTCTTCGAGGCTGTCCAGGTCTACACCGTCAAGGGAGGAACCACCGCCAAGTACCTCATGATTGTTGAGGCTGTTGGTTCTCAGGGACGTTACTTCCGCTCTTTCACTGCCTCCAGCCTCGGCGGCAACTGGACCCCCAACGCTGCTACCGAGAGCAACCCCTTCGCCGGCAAGGCCAACAGCGGTGCTACCTGGACCAACGACATCTCTCACGGTGACTTGGTCAAGGTTACCAACGACCAGACCATGACTGTCGACCCTTGCAACCTGCAGTTGTTGTACCAGGGCCGCAACCCCAACTCCGGTGGTGACTACGACCGTCTCCCCTACAGGCCCGGTCTCCTCACCCTCAAGAAGTAGAGTGGGACTACTTGACTTGCTAAAAGTCTTTCGTTGTACATACATTTGAGCTGGACGATGTATATAGATGGCCAGTTTGATTTCTCTTCTTTTCCTTTGACCCAGAGGGTCTCTTTTAGCAACAAATGAATTTACAGGGCATCTTTAGATCCCTATTTCTATCTATGATTGCTACTTCGTGAAACATGCTTGAATCGCTCTTCTCGCTATGCAAAGTCCCGTGCAAAACTCCTGCTTACGTTTCTGGTCCTGGAATATCTCTTCTTTGCAGATATCCAAGCCTGTTCTCTCCCTGATGACGATTTCCTGCAGCACGCACCGACTCTCCTCACACAACAACGCCATGTCTCCCTGACCTCTGGCAATTGCTTCATGCACCTCCATGAATGCCCAGGTCATACCCACGAGTAGATCCTGGTGGGTCAGCCATCGCATACCCATCCAAACCATCCACTGCGAGAACGAAACTGATTCATCATTGCCCATAGCGACTGCCTCCTCCAAGCTCGAGGGTATCCTCATGCCTGCGCTACGGCACATTTCCAGGCCAACTTCAATCAGGCCAATAGCTTGACCGTCGTCAGTACGGTGAACTTCGTCCATGCCGGCTACACCGGGGCCTTCAGCACTGAATCCAGTCTGAGCGCGAAGTACGCGTACGATGGCAGAGCCGAATTCGTCGGCAGCTCGGACAGGTACGGCAGGGAGCGTTTCGAGTAGAGTAGGTGATGTGAACCACAAAGGGAGGAAATTGGAGATGTTGAGCCTACTGAGATCAAGAGTCGGTGCATCATCGATGTTCAGATCGTTGGCGTTGGTGTTCTTGAAAGGAGTGTCCGGCTCAGGCGTCGCAAGGACTGGGTAGTCGACAAGGATGTCCAGATGCCGTGTCATCGGTTCCACTAGAGGACTAAAAGACCGTCCTGTGAACTCAAAATATGCGTTTGGATCTGACTCTGGGCTCTGAATAGGCAAGCCAAGTTCGTCTATCCACGCTTTTACGATTTCCACCTCCTTCTCGGTGAAACTTCCAAACATCTTGCCTTCCCAGGACAACTCTGTCACTAATCTACTCCTTCCACTGCTACCCTTGATTACCCAAGGTCTGCAATTGCCAAGGTCCTGTAGGAACTCTCTTTGCCACTGTGCATCTTTGAAAGCATTCGGCTCTAGCCAATCCACTAAAGAACGGCGACCAATCTTCAGGCGACTGTTGCAATGGATCTTGTGGGCGACAAAGCTTTTTGCAGCAAAGATTTCGATTAGCGCCGCCTCAGTATTGTTACGAGGAAAAGGCTCTTCAGCCTGGACCTTCAGTGACGGACTTTCTGGGGTAGTGGGCAAGCCCTCAGCGAGGATGTAGCCAGCCTGCACGCGTCTCCACGCGACATGCGCAGCTTCCTCTCCTTCCTTCTCAGCTACCATCTCAATGTAGTTGGTAACTGCAGCCATTGCCATAGCAGCATGACCAGAATCGGCATTGTCGATAGATATGTGGAGTTCGAAATAGTACGGATTCAGCCGAAGTTCGCGAAGCTCCTTGACGGTCTTCAACAAGTGGAGTGGCAGGCTTTCATAAGCCATGTTGAAGCCCAAAGTCTCGGGAAGAAAATCGTGAGAGAACAGGGAGATGGTAAGCTGCGCCATGGCAGCTTTCCAGCATCGCGTTTCTGTTAATCCATGGCGAGGATTGATAAAGTCCTCCGAGTCAGCAGCAGGAAGACCAGCGTCGATGTCGTTCATCAATTGTCGATACACATGTACATGGTTCTTTGCAAGGTCGCCGTCGCCAAGCTCTTCGGACATGACCTGCCATGCGTTCTTGGTAATCTGACGGTACTGGAATGGTGTGGTGATCTTGTTGATGTGTCCGAGCCACGCACCATCAACGTATTTGACTGGCGCTGCTTGCTTGAGCCACCACTTTGCCTCCTCCTTGTCGGCAAACATCTCTCGGGATCCACCAGCTCTTCGGCGCGAAAGATACTCCTCCCACCGGTTGGTGACGTCGACATCTTTGGCTTTGAGAAATTCATCTAATGATTCACGTGAGAATCTCTTAACGGACAGAATGCCATTTCCTGGTTCCTTGACTGCATCCACGATTGTTGAAGAGAGTAGACTGAGAAGGAGCTCGTTGCACTCTGGCAAAATCTCAGGGTGATTCTCGAGACGGTGTAGTTTGTAGTAGATTTGCTTGTATCTCTCTAGCTCTTCATTGCTCAGCCGGGTTGTTTCGAGAACATGGTCCTTTTCCAAGTTCGCATCTTGCGGCGGTGGTTTGACATCGTTGGTAGTGGGTATCGTTGGACTGCCTGGAGTTTCGAGATCTTTCCTTCTTGACCGGCCTTTGGCGAGACGATTTCGAACTTCGTTATACGCGACAAGTGCAAGGAACGCGATTAGTATCGCTGTGGTTGTTTGTAGAATGAACATGCTGAGAGGAATCGTAATGTTCGTTTAGCGCACACCGAACTACATTCCGTCGCTCAGCCATTGGGGAGCGCAGCTGTTTTGACTGTTGTTAGCGCAGTTGTGGCAAAGTAGCCACACCCATGTGAGTATACGCAGTGAATCATGCTGACGATGAATACGTACATGGTCAGTACCTGGACTGTCCATGTCATCGCCCTGAAGGCGATCCATGACGAGATCTGAGACTAAACCGCTTGCAGCTAGGCCAAGCGTACCCCACAGTTCGCAGGATCCGTACAAGTGGGACCTAACACTTTCGCGACATCATTTTGTTGGTTGCAACGCAAGCGGCGCAGCACACTATAGGCAAAAGGGACGGCTCTTTGCATTGACCGGTATTGTACATCTGGCCAGCTTCCAATTGTGGACACCAAGGCTCGAGCACGACATACGCGGTGCCTCTAACCGACCTGTCATTACTAACAACAACGTCACACTGACCCCTACGTTTGTTCCGCGGCTCAAGCAACTCTTGGTATCATGTGCCTTGACAGCTGCATCTGCTGGCTGTGTCTCAGAAAGCGTTGCGCAATGAAGCCACCCGCGGAGCTAGACTTGTACCACTTCTTCAACCATGACTGAAATCACGACTGCCTACCAGGCTCTCACTAAGCACCTGGCCAAGGAGAAGTATGTCTTTTTATGTCCTTCTCCAGAGACACAGGCCAGGGTGGTAAATAAGAGACGTTCCAATGTTTCGACAGAAGATGCCCAGAACGCGTATGATTTCTTTGGATGGAATCTACCGTGTACCAGGTACGATATACATGTTGTCTTTCTTTCACCTTGCCATGCTAACAACCTGACAGGGAAGCTCTACGATCAATAATACCTGACGATGTATTCGAAAACCTCCACAAAGCCTCCATAATCACTCAAAGTGATGATGGGGGCTACCGCTCCACTATCCGCGTATCCAACTTCTACCTTCCCAACCTCCCGAATTACGAAATTGGTGCCGCGTCACCCTATTACATCCACTCGTCCTTCCCTGCATCCTCAGATTCCGTCTTCTTCGGACCTGACACATACCTCTTCGTTTCATTCCTGCAAAATATAACACGACATCTTCCACAAGCACCTAGTAGCATTATAGATGTCTGCTGCGGGTCGGGCGCAGGGGCGATACATATGGCAAGGACATATCCTCAGGCAAAGACATTAGGACTGGACCTGAATCCACGTGCGCTGAGCCTGGGCGATGTCAATGCACAGCTGGCTGGTGTGAAGGTTGGCTTTTCCGAGTCAAACCTCTATGCAACCGTACCTGAGGAAATGAAGCACTACGGCGTCGATCTCATCGTGAGTAATCCGCCCTACATCGCATCCAGCACCGACGGTAAGGACCTGCCCATATACGCAGATGGTGGTGCTGGATTTGGCCTAGATATATCCTTGCGTATCGTGGAGGAAGGGGTGAAAATCCTATCCTCGACTGGTGTCATTGTGGTATATACGGGCGTCGCCATGCCCATGGCCGACCCTGGCCGCGATGCTTTCTTAGAGAAGCTCCAACAAGTAGAAGGTGTGGAGCTTGCTGAGTACACAATCCTGCATCCAGACATGTGGCCAGAAGAGATTGGAAAGGGTGCCTACGCGGATGTGTGCAGGATACAAGTCGTTGGAGCTGTGTTGCGTCGGAATGCTCGGAGTATGGACGAGGTAAAATCAGAGACGCGCAGACGATGGGCAGTATAATATTGATTATAAGATTGAAGAGGAAATTTACAGTCCAATGGCCAATGCTTGTCAAATCCTTACTTGAATTCGGCCTCTGGATGCATGCCGTCTGGAATCTCCAAAGCAGTCGTATACGCAGATTGTCCGACCTGCTTCCCCCACGTATCCGCAATAGCTGGCAACACACTCCTTCCCGCAAATACCGCATTGGTGTTCGGTACAGGCCAAGGAACCGACGTATTCTTGTTGCTCAACTTTCCAGCGTAGGACGCATTGAAGTACATATTGCTGAAGGGAACCTTC
>Ga0058698_10000935_pt1 | contig 14311 bp, 16 predicted proteins | sample AgamicAsSfe_FD_67288 | JGI IMG/M metagenome (GOLD analysis project Ga0058698, IMG submission 67288) | Agave microbial communities from Guanajuato, Mexico - As.Sf.e | ecosystem: Host-associated > Plants > Phyllosphere > Phylloplane/Leaf | place: Guanajuato, Mexico | collected 2012-05-30
CAGACTGCAGAAACTGCAGGGTGGGAACCGGGATATTCGCTGCAGAAAGCTTGCAGGAGAGGATGCAGGCCTGACTGTTCGGTCGAAACTTGGCCGGCGAGTAGGGCGGCTACGTGCTGGGAGGGAGTGCGAAAGGTAAGGTATCAAGCTTCGACACTTGACTCGATGAGGAGGCAAGTCGACTCGAGACTTGGTTTGCAACACGTCGTGTGTTTCGAGTCCAGTCGTGCTGATCTGCCAGGAATCTTTCGAGACCGGACGAGAGGAGCGAGATTGGTCAGTCAGCAGTAGCAGGGAGGTAGCTACAGTAGCGAGAGCAGGAACAGCAGTTGCAAAAGTCAAATAGCTTAATGTCTAGAAGGCCCAGGGCAGGGGCAGGAAGCAGGAGGTATGCTTATAAGAAACAAAGCTGTTGTGGCTTCGAAAAGAGTTTCCGTAGATGACAAGCTATAACACGCACACTCACTGCCTGCCGGCGCCTTGCCACTGCAACCATACCCATCCCCATCCAATGACGGCCTACTCCGGACGACGTTTGCGATAACATGTCAAGCAATGACAGGGCAAACGGAAGAAAAGTATTTGGTAAGCCTGTCGACTTTGGTAGTGGTCGAGGGTCGAGGGACGAAGCGTGATCGCGATGATGCGCAGGCCCGGGCTTTTTCCATTTCCAGATTTCCAGCAAAGTGGGAAAAAAGCTATCGTGCATGATCAATGCGTTCGGCAAGTGGCCGCTAGGCTTCTTTTCGTCTGATATGTGGAGAGAAGGAGGCTAATGGACGAATGGAGCGCAGCTGAAAGGTGGCCTAAGCGCCCACAACGGCGCCTTGGGGACTGGTACTGCTGGTGTAGTCCGCACTGGCCACTACTGGCCACTGGTACTCTTGCGATGGTGCGGTGTCGCAGACTTGGCGCCGGCGATGGCGCGACAACATATGCCATGGTCACCAGACGAGTTCGTTTTGGCACACACCTCATATGGCTGGACTGGACGACAAGAAACACGACACGACAGGCGCTGAGACTTCTCACAGCTTTGGGTGAATCCGACCTGGTCTCGCCAAGCACCACCATCCAATGTCCATCCCATCGCATTTGATCCACAGGTTCGAGCGACTGTGACGAGATGTGAGGTGTCAAATGTATGACCCGGCGTGCCGGCTTTGCTTTCTCTCTCTGCATGTCTACACTAAGAATGCTGTGCAAGGCGGACGAGAAGTGGATTTTGCTACGACTTGCCCCGACCAAATCACACACTTCCAGACCGCAAGTCGGCCTTTGCCAAGGCCCTACAAATGATTCGACATCGCATCATGCAAGGCGTCTGTGAGCATTTGCCAGATACAGAATCGTTCAAAGCACAGTCATGGCGTCCCACAGCTGCATGCACCATTTTCGCGATACCCAGGCACATCAGTAGTCGGAGATGGACGAACGCTAGGCTAGTATACACCACTTTTCTGCGACAGAAAGGGCGCCCTGATGAAATTTGTTACCGCATAAGACACGTCTGGTCGGTCGCACTGCCGGATCTACGGCCTGTGCAGAGGTCCGTGCTCTCACTAGACAGAGTACGGTAAAGATAGCATGCCCTGCTTCTTTGTTACTGGCAACGATTGGTCGGATACGATCCGCCAGCTGGCCAAAGCTCATCATCTCCGGCATGACGCCGGCGGGTGCAGAGTCATGTTGACAACGCTAGCAACGGGCCCCCCTCGGACACGATTTCGAGTCGGATCATCGGGATCGTCGAGGAGGATGAAAAAGTGTACAGGGAAATCATCATCATGCCGAGCCATCAATCACGAAACTGGGAGAAGAACAGCTCGTGACTGAGTAAGGTACGATGGAGTGATCTTCCTCTTTTGAGGACAGCTTTTGACGACGAGAAAGGAACTGGCAAGAAGTAGCGATGTCTTCTACCCAATAATTGCCTCGGCATGATGCTGGAAGTCAATTGCTCAGGGCGCAACAAGCTTAATCGAAGGCGCATTTAGAGCGCTTCAGGATGAGCACTCTTCCTCGGTGCTCTTGTTCCTACATTTAGTACACGCTTACTAGTTCTTAGTGACAAAGGATCTGGAATTTTAGCGAAGAGCCGAAAAGAACTACTAGGCCAAGCATACAAAGGACGTGGAGCACGCACCTCAAACCTGGTCGGTCCTTCGTGCTAAGATCCTCTTCACACTCTTCTTCAGCTGAAGACGGGAGCGACTGCAAAGACCCTAGATCTGGATCCTTTAAGATTACCGGACGCACGGACGACAAGAGGAACGGTGCACGGCGGTGCATACTGTACACATCACTTTTCCCAGAACGGGTCCTTCACGGTGCACGGGTCCTGATGCCAGCGTGAAGATTTCTGGTGAAAACCGGCGAGCTGGATCTAGCTCCGGGATCTGGATCACAAGCGGCAGTGCCGTGCTGCTCTGGCGAAGCTTTTGCGGGCTGTGCTCAGGCTAGGTGCGCTTCAGCATCCCCATGACATGCTTTCTATTTTCATACATGCACTACGACAGACTACGACAAACTACCACTACTGGAGCTGGCCATTACACATCCCTACTAGTTGCTGCAGCTGTGTCAGGCTAAACACCAGGGGCGCTCGATTGGTACAAATGCGTACGAGCATGTTGTGGTGCAAGCGGATCTGCTGTTGTGACGTACGATTCGAACGCGATACGTCGCCTTGCTATGCTGTAAGGAGAAGCTAATTTCACGCATCATGCCTGGTGCGCTTGGTGCACTGCAGAGTCGCTCTGGAGGGCAGTCTTTGCCAAGTATTGACAGGTCGCTCCGCCTCAGATAAGTTTTGCCTGTTGTCAATTTGTTGCTACTGTAGCTTCATCGTGTCGGATATCCCGAATCACATCTACACCCTCATCCTTTTGACGACGATGTGATTCGGTCACGATTCGACCCGGACCGAATCCTCTGCTCGCACTAACAAAACACGATCCCGCATGCAGATCCTGCACTCATCTTCTCACACTATCAGATATCCTCCAAGAGCTTTGCAGTGTTCCAGGATACAAGTACGAGCACAGACACATCAACAGGATTGCTTTGCCACTACTGATCCAGGCCTCAAGCCTGGGCTGTAGGCTGTTGCACGCTAGCTCTTTCGATTCGAGTGGAAAGGCCGAGGTGACGGCGTCGATCAGACCTCCGCAGTCGTCCCGGAGACAGTCTTTCTGCTAACATGAAGCTGTAAAATTATCCGTCGTTCGACGACAACACTGTGACACACGACTTTGTCAGGGATATCGGGATTGTGGAAGGTGAGCCAGAAATGGGAGTGAAAGACTGCCGACGTTTACATGGCTCCGGATCCTTTGAGCACCAGGCTTCCTGACGTATCATCTGCCCAGTCTTCATGCATGCATGCTTCTTCGCCAGGGTACTCGATCGTGCCGCGTCTTGCGCAAGACTAGAAGAGCGGCCCCCGGTCAATCATCAATATTCGAGTAAAGCTTCAGACTTTTGCAACGACAAAGCATATAGACGCGCACCTGCGTCACTATACCGCCTTTGTCTAGAATGAGAATGAGCGCCTCAATCCTTGTCTGTTGTTCGTCTCTCGTCTGTGATCAGCACCGACCAGCAAGACGATCCAAGCTCGCTACCAAAAGGCATGACTTGAAGCAGGATGTCGCAAAGTTATGCAAGACTTTATGCATGCGCTAAGCAGACGAGGAGTTTGCTGTGGATATTGTGCACAAAGTTATGCCTCATATCCTTCCCTTGAAATGCTCTACTGCTCCCGGCTACCAAACATGACCTCTTCACATATCCCCCAAGATCTGCACTTCCCTTCCACCACACTCAACGTTGCTTCCTGCTTGAAGCAGGGCAACGACTGATCAATACACCACCACACTACGCCCACGCATTATTTCTCTCCTCGCTGATTCCACGTGCTATCCGAGGGACGATCTGACAACGGTCACGTGCCGCTTCCCGACTACTGCTCATAATCACGCTACTCACGCTGCTCACCACGCCCAGCGTCGACGATCGGTGTACATCACATCCACCGCCATTCCTTCCTCGACTTAGACTTTGGCTTACAATCTTTGAGCGAACTCCCCCTCTCTCTCCTCGTCTCGAGCAAGCGAAGCGAAGGATCAAGCTCGCTACCACCGAAATGTCATATGGTGCAAGACTTTAGCGCATTTCGCAGCGAATCCAGCAGACTCGGCTCCTCTGAACCTCTAGATGTGGCCCTCCCCATTGCTGTGCCAGGTATCACTGTACCCGCGCTGTAGTCTTCCCACGTTCTAGCTGGCTTCAACTGGAAAGCCCTGGAGTAGTATTGCCTGGGAAAAGGGCGCGGCTGAGCGGAGCTGACTGAGCTGGCACGAGAGCAAAAACAACTTCTAGAACGCTGGACTCGGAGCCGACGACATCCACATTTCGCCCTGGCGGTCTGGAGCAGGACAGGACACGCTGGTATCGCGGTCAAGGTCGGCTGCCCACCGCGGGAAGAGCGTGCCGTGTTTGAGTGCTTGAACGTGCGTCTGTCGAGGGTATGCTGGTGGTCTGGAGCCTGTTGCATTCCACAATCAGTGTGAAAGTGATGAGAACGGACGTGGCGTGACACGTGATGTTTGTCGTGCCGAAGCCAACACTACTGCGATATCAATGAGATCTCGATATGACCGAGGGCACTGTGAATGTGAGGTCTTGGGAGAGTGTCCTGCCATGTTTGGACGTCCTATGCAGCGCATCGCAGCTAGTCCAAGCTACGTGCTTCCATCGAGTGAGCCATCAGGCTACTATGATATCTTGTTTTCGTTATTCGCAGCTGCGGTATTCTTCTCAGTGAACATCTCTTGAGGCATCAGAGTCATCCTGACTGGGGTCAAGACATATTCCGGCTGGCTACAGACCGAGCATTCATACCAGTGCCAGTCACCCCTGTACAAGCTCACAGTTCTCGAAATGTCTTGAAAAGGATGCTGTAGACATTCTGCTCAGACTGATGCTGTGTGATTGTATACTTTAGTAACAACAGATGACGTGAAAAGATCACATACGAGGACTACATTCGATATTTGCGCTATAGTCGTCTTGTACCCATACACAACACACGGCAGACAAATCGTCTGCACCGCCGCCAACATGCCATCGTGGCTAACTGTGCATCCAATTCCCAAGAGTCGAGCAAACAGCATATCCCCGTGCATGCAGCCGTCGACGGATATCCAATAGGCTATGCTAGGGATATCAGCCCGAGAGAAATCTCTACAGAAAGCTCAGCCCATGGGAACTGGATGCCATACTTCCCATACTCGAGATTCAGCCAGCAGCGCTAGCATCTGCCATATGTTCCAACGTCATCAGAGCCTCGTCGAGCAGTGCGCTGACGGCAAGACCACGTACGGTTTTGGAGCCACAGGCTTCTCCCGACGAGATCTAGTTAGATCTTGCCTGCTAATTGCTAAAGCTGAGGTATTTTCTGATGTGTAGTCGAATCAGTTCTCACGGGTATCAGCGCAGGTTCTCTATGAAGCAGGTAGCAATCAACAACTGACCGCGTGATCGCTTGCCTCTACGGAAAACTACTTGAGCACAGAGGGAGAAACTGACGATATGGCTCCTCCCAGCACACTACTCGTAAGTATCGCACAAGGTCAGCACTACGCTGCTACAAAGACTCACCGACTGGTGGACATCTGCCATGTCAGTGCTCGCGTAACGAGGACATGCAGCAGGCATACCTGGCCTCGACAACTCGTGATTTGCCCTGCCCATCCTCGCTGACGGAATCATGCTAGCAGGGTCTTCTTTGCTGGCACAGCAGAAGATCTGTGTCATTGTGTTCAGAAAGAGCGAAAGAGTGCCATTGACCAAATTGCACACACCTGACAGTTTCTCCATTGTTTCTTAATTCGCAGTCTTCAGTCACACACACCACTCCCCTCCCCTCCCTCGCACTTCCTCACACGCCTTGCCGACTCACACAGTCCCCACCTTCTGCCCAACCCTACCGAATCTTGCCTTTCGAATCCTTGCCCTGCCTTCCTCCCGACGCTCTTTGCAAAATTCCCCGAAATCACAGATTTTGCGCCGGCGACTGGCCAGGGAGTGGTGATGACACTGGCACGGCACCGCGCGCCGCAATTCTGAGGTAGATACTCGATCACCATGACCATCGCCGGCTCCGGAGTCGTAGTCAAGGGAGTATGCGTTTGCACAGCTGAGATGGTGTAGAGTCGGGATCGCAGTTGCATTTCGCGCATGCCACGACCATAGCTTGGGGAAGTCGAGTATATTATACGCCGCAGGCATACACACGAATATAGACGCCCTCCACCATTATAGCACAGATCACATTGCACAGGTCACAGCCCATCTCCTGCTAGCAGCATACTCTGGAACTTCCAGGCGCGGGCGTCGCACTTGACTCTGGCAGCGTCTTTCGTCCAATCTGTTCGGCACGTCGAGGCTGGGGAAGACACTATTGTAGCTGCCTTCGATCTTTTGACTCTGGACAGCTGCGATCGCCCCGTAGACCCGATCATCCTTGGTCTGGTACACATACACGTCTGAATCGCTTGCAGATCTTCATTCTTCATTGTTGGACCCTACCCAACTCTTGCTGTCGTCAAAGGAACCATATCGATATCCAATATGCCGAGTCTAGTCGAGTCGAGTTGGAAAGAGCCGAGTTGAGTTGAGCTGAGTCAATGAAACACGGATTGATTTCGAACACTTGTTCGTAGCACAGTATATTTCCGACACTTTAAGCATGAGGTCAAGCAATATCTTCAAAGGAGCCGTGTCTTACACTTGACCCTAGACCTACAGTGTCAATACTCGATAACCTACTGTATCCGCATTCTCCTTCTTTCATCTTTCATCACTACTCCGGCGAGGTGTCCCTCTACTGGCAGATGAGGTGTATGTGAACGCTTCTCCATCAAAACCAAGTTGACGCTAGAGTCCAGGAGTTATTTCCCAGAACGAAGAGGCCGCGATGTGCTGGACACGAACACGGACACGATCAAGGCATTACATACAGTACTACTAGTGTCTGAGGATGGTAGGACGATGCGACGGGAGCGCTGGGATGGGAGAACGTTGATATCGGGCTTGTGGTGGAGATTTTATGTGATGGAGGCTATGTGTGACGGAGGATTTGTAGTTGAGGATTTGTGATGAAAGAAAGAGGGAAACGTGTGCGAGGGTTTGGGAAGAGTGTGCTGTAGATGAAGTTGTGGAAATGTCGATGCGTTGGGATTGATGCTAATGATGCTATGGTATGGTCGTGGCGTGTCGTGTCGTCGTGCTGCCTTGCGCTCTGGGTCTGCATTCTCTGTCTCTGTCTCTATCTTATTCGTTTTTTCGTCTGTCCTGCCATGAAATGCCTCGACCGTGCATCGTCCTGATCAGCACACTCCCCATCTTCTCACTCCCCGCTCTTCCCCATGCCCCACAATGCAAGCCCACACGCTTGCGCCTACTCCCCAGCCAATCGATTCTCCACACTCTCCTTCTGCTTCCTGACCAACTCCGCCTTCTCCTCCTTACTCATGTCATAACTCCCCACCAGTGCCGCATTGAACGGGTTCTCCGGGCTCTTCTCAAACTCCTTACGTATCGCATCCACCTTCTGCTGTCTCCTCAGCCCCTTCTCCCCCGCCATCTCCTCCAACCTCCGCTCTTCAAATGCCGCATACGCCGCTTTGAATCTTCTTTCGGGATGCGCGTCGATCTTTGCTGGACCGGATGATGAGGTCAGGGAGAGGAGGTCGAGCGCGTTGTCGATGCCGGAGGCGTTGAGGGCGGATGCGGGTTTGTTTGGGTTGGCAGAGGGGCCGTCGCCGTCAAGGGCGGAGAGGTCGAGACCTCGAGATGGAGCGCCGGATTTCTTGACTGCGGTTTTTGCGCCCGCGCCCTTTGGTTTGGAGGGCTGGGAGGCTTCTTCCTCCTTCAAAAGGGCGTCTTTCTCGGCCTTCTTCCGTGCGGCTTCGGCGGCTTTGTCGGCTGCGGCGGCTCTGCGATGCGTGTGTTAGTGGATGTGGCTAAGATTGGGTGGAAAGAGTTCTGGATGGGTCGGTTTGCATGCAGCAGAGGAGGGAGACAAGACGTACTTCTTGGAATCATCTTTGGCGCCTTTCGACCACTCTTTATCTTCTTCGCGGGCTTTCTGCGCGTCTTTCACGGCGGCCTTGCCGGCTGCTGCTTCGGCTTTTTTGGCATTACCGGCAGCTTTTTTGGTGTTTTCGCCTTTGGTTTTGGGGGCCATGGTGAGTGGATGGAGGTGTGGAAGAAGGTATTGGATAACTGGGTTAGGGCGGGGTCGACAGGAAGCTCCGTAGGTGGGAAGGAGCTGGAGGATAGGTACAAGTGTGGCTGCAAGGGTAGTGATAGTGTCGATGAAGCAGATTGTGTGTTTTCAGACGATGACATCCGTCGGTCATGCAGGGTCTTCTCGGCGATCCTACCCCACATTGGGCGGCTTTCCCTCCGGGGCCTGCCCTCCGGCGCACATACCTACTTTGAACAAAAGCTTGTTCTATTACATTAGTCGTGGTTAGGATAACACCACCAGCGTGGAAAGTATCACCCCTTGAGCACGAGTACGAGCTCAATGACAGTGAAAGAAAATGAGGCTATCGAGATGCTGGGCGGCCTATATTCAATGCCAGGAGGAAGTCACAACCCCATTATTTGCAGATCTGTCTCGGCGCCGCACGTTTCATGGGTCCACCAGCTTGCCGCCTCGCTTATGACGGCCACAGTGACATGGACCTCTACCATTTCTTCATCTCATTCCGGCTGTGAAAATTTCTCCTCTTCCCCGTCAGTGACACTTGCATAAGAAACGACAACTGCTCATCATGGGCGCCTCCGCCGACGACGATACAGCAGCCGCCTACCAGCAAGAAACAGCACAATCCTCCTCCTCGCGCACCGCTCGCAATTCGGCCATAGAACACGGAAACGGCACTCTCGATGCCGTCGTCTCTCGTGAATCCGCTGCTCTCTACCGTCATCACAGCGTCAGGCGCAAGCTCGGTCTACATGCAAGAACGCCAATCAATGAGGAGCATGCCGCTGGCGACCATACGAATCTGCTGTGGGGTCGGATTAGAGCTGTGTTGAGGGAACCGCTGGCGGAGTTTTGGGGAGTCTTTTTCATGATATTGTTCGGCAATGGATCTGTCGCACAGGTACTCCTAGGACAGAGCTTGACGACAGCTCCTGGAGCGGACGGCTTTGGAGGTTATCAGAGCATTAGTTGGGGCTGGGGAGTTGGTGAGTGTTTTCAAACCAAATCAAGAGAATGTACTGAATGCTAACGTCTTCTCCAGGTGTCATGTATGCTCAACGAACAGTCACATTCCTAACTCAGACTAACACTCCCCCAGGCTAGGCATCTACATTGGCGGCGACAGCGGCGCCTACCTCAACCCCGCCGTAACCTTCGCCAACTGTCTCTACCGCGGCCTTCCCTGGCGACGCTTCCCCATGTACCTCCTCGCCCAATTCCTCGGCGGCTTCTGCGCTTCGGGCGTCGTCTACATCAATTACATCGACAGCATCGACAACTTTGCCGGCCACGGCGTGCGCACCGTTCCGCCTGCCAAGGGCGCCACAGCTCAAATTTTCTGCACATACCCGCAAGCCTTCCTTACCAAAGCCAGCCAGTTTTTCTCCGAGTTTATTGCCAGTGCGATTCTGATCTTTGTCATCTTTGCGCTCAAGGATACGACGAATACAGGAGGGATTAGAGGAGATGCGAATTTCTTCCCGCTGGCGCTGTTCTTTTTGATCTTTGGATTGGGAGCTTGCTTTGGGTATGAGACCGGGTATGCGCTTAACCTTGCGAGGGATTTTGGACCGAGGTTGATGAGTTATGCGGTGGGATACGGGCCGGAAGGTATGTGATGGCTGTGTATACGAAGTATTGCCCCTTGTGAAGTCGAAATGAGCTAACGCAGAACCCACAGTCTGGTCAGCAGGAGACTACTACTTCTGGGTTCCCATCATTGCGCCCTTTTGCGGCTGCATCTTCGGTGGCTTCCTCTACGGTTCGTCCTGCCCTCGATTCACATTCTTGACACGCACATCCTCATCTTACCCCATACATCCATCACAACCATTTCCCCTATTGGCTTTCTCGCACCTCTCGCTCAACTTTTGATCCACTAACTAACCACCCACCCACTCCACAGACGTCAGCATCTACACCGGTCCCGAATCGCCCATCAACAGCCCCTGGCTCGGCTTTGGTCATCTTATGCGGCCGGACCGCGCACTCCAGTCTCGATGGGCGCAGAGGGAGAAGGAAGTCCCTGCAGGTATGTCTTGTCCTGTTTCATCGATTTGTGTTGTGTTAAATCGTGATGTGCGCACTCTTCACCTCGGTCAGGGCTGAGCTCGCCCGGCTGAGTCCTAAGGCTGCGGAATATCTGGCGACGTTGCGCTGTCACTGCTATGCTGTGTCAGAAACAACAATATTGTTTCCACATCCACGCGCCGTCCTCTTGAGCGCTATGGCTAACCAGCATATCACACAGGTGTCATGGGTGGCTACGAAGATCCGGAAGCCGATGCTGCAGAAGGGCCGCCGCAGCAACGAGCGTAGTGTGCTGCGAGATGAGAGCTGGTCATGCAAAATGGACGGGCGGACGAAGGACTAGTGATCGGGATGCTGGATAGGGATGAGATGACGACTGCTTATGACGACGATGATGACCGACGACGATGAATGCAATGCGATGCGGTGGGAACCCGGTGGGGTATAATCAATAAAAGGAATATCAATCATCCATGCAAGCCAGATGTAACCCTGCCCAAACGACCTCCCCAAACCTGCGGAACGCCTATACATGAGCTTGCGAGTCGGAAGTCGAGGTTGGATTCCTGTACTTCAAGTAGCCATCGTGAATGCGCGGAGAGTTGAGATGCACAGATCAAGTGATGGGCGGCGGCTTGCTTACGTGTTTGATCGCCTGCTTGCTTGCTGATTGGTCGAGGCGGGCTGGTGTACTAGCCAGGAAACAAGGCAGCGGGGTGATGAGGAAGCGGGTGGAGCGAGAGAGCGGGAGCGCAAGGGAGCGAGAGAGCAAGGAAGCGAAAGAGAGGTGGATGGAGTACGGAGTGCATTGGAGAGATTGTGGCATGCTGCTACACTGTTAGGAGCATGGAGCATGGAGCATAGGAGATATGGGATGCAGATTGTAATTTGCAGTGTCGGATCTGAGGATGGGGCCCATTGGATTGACTTCTGATACTAGGCTGAGACTGAGACTGAAGAGAGGGATGAGGTGGCGGATGTGGCTGATTGGCTGACACTGACTGGCTGGAATGGTAGGGATATAGGAGGTGGTGTGGTGCTGGGAGGAAAGGAAAGGAACAACGAGGCGAGATGAGGAGTAGAGATGAGGCGAGTAAGGCGAAGAAAGGATATGTAAAGAAAGGCTGAAAGGAGGAGTGGCAAAGCAAGGAAAGTAGAGTATAATATCTGTCCGACAGACAGTGCCTCAGCTCGTGTTCATTCGAGTTGGATATCTTGAATACTGCTACAAGACCCTGTCATACGTGTCCCACTCCGATATCTGCTGCCAGTTCTGATTAGTCCCATCGTACCATACTATACCAGCCATGCCATGCTAGGCTGACACAGACCTGTCTGTCTATCCCGTGCCATGTATCTTGTGTCCTTCCCGGCCAGACCCAGCCGTTATGCCATATCTCCCTTTCCTGAACACCATGTCAACTCGCATGACCAAACCGTCTTCCAGCATGCGGCAGCACTCCATCTTTCCCTCCCAACCCATTCATCCACACCCTACTCAGCATGCAGCAAATCCCACGCCTTTGCACATATCGACAAAAACTCCTCCCTCTTCCTCTTCTGCCTCTCCTCCCAACTCGCATCCCTCCCCCTCTCCCCCATCGCCCTCACCTCCTCACGATCTCTCATTCCACCACGCATCGCCTCATCAAAGTACGCCGCAGCGCCTCTTTCCCTATCTTCACGATCCTCCAACCTCGCCCTCTGTCGTGCATGCGCGCTGACACGACCACGCGGCCCACCACCATCGACATCCATAGCCTCGCCAGCATTGGGGAGATCGGCTTCGTATTCGTCGCGGTTGCGGCGGCGATTGGTTCCGCTGACGGTACGTGGGGCGGGTTCTGGACGGGAGCGGCCTCCGTTGGCGAAGGAGGTGTTTGCGGTGGTAATGGGGGCATATTGGGGTTGAGGTTGTGACGAGGACGACGCGGCGGCGGCTGCTGCAGAATGGCCATTAGCTCCGTGGTGCGGGCTTGAGGACGGCGGTGCTTGATGGCCATCTCCGTAGTGTATGATCTTTGGCAGCAGATCTTCGCGACCGCCGGAGAGCGAGTGGACCGCGTCATCGGCGGAGTCGAAGTCGCGTTCACGGGATCGGGAGGAAGAGAAGTGGGCGGATGGAGGTGGATGGAGGCCGGCGGAGGGGTGAGGTGGTGGGTAGCCGGGTGAATGTAAAGGAGCGATGTTGCTGTGAGGTGCATAGAGAGTGCGATGGTCGCGCTCGGTGTATGGATTTGATGGAAGGTGGGAAATACCTAGATCTTGGCTTGCTATCACATCTGATATTGGTGGAAGTCGTTGACCTGCTGAATTTGGTGGATGGCTGCCGATTGGTGCGAATTGAGGTGCGCCATTGGTTTGACCTGCAACGCCATGGTACTGGTTGTGATGATGAGTGTGTTGGAGGACTTGACGTGATAGAGGGTGTTCATGCGCAGGAGCTGGTTTGAGTCCAGTGAAGGATTGATTGATCGGTGCGGATTGGATGACACGAGGTTCGCTCGCGAACTGGTGAGGCGCGGGCGCGTTGATAGAGAGGCCAGGAGGAGGTCCCTTTCGCTTTGATGATGGAGGAGGTTTGGAGAAGGTGTTGTTGTTGTTGGAAGTGTTGGCAGCAGCAGGACTGTCACCATTGCTGCGCCCTTTTTCATTCTCCGTGTCTTTGGTACTTGTGGCTTGTTGATGCAGACGCGATTCAATGAGCTGTCGTTGTTGTTCCCTCATCTCCATACTCTTTGCAAGTTGCTGTTGTTTGGCTGGATCTTGCGTCTGAAAGCCTGGGCTCAAACATAACAGTCCAACATCTTGCATGGCTGAAAGTGATCCAGCTTCCCGGGATGTGAGCGGGCGGTCTGCAGCGTTGTGTCCGTTACCACTCTGTGTTCGTGCACTTGGCATCTCATTCGTGAGATCGAGTCTTCGAGGTCTGTGTTGTCGGTCGCGTGTAGCCTGAGAGCGCTGGATTTCTGGTGAAGGAGGTCGTTCAGTCTTTATCTTGGGTACTGAACCAGGACTCGCTTCTGTGGTTGTCGCCTTTGTTCGACTGATGATTTGTTGTTAGTGAGTGTCTTGGGTTGTCAGAGAGCAAATGAGGAAAGGAGGTCGGTGTCAGATGACTCGAGTGTGTTTCAGATTGTATTGTGGGGTACAAGATCTGGTTGAAAGGAGAAAATGCGACAAAGCGCTGCGACGGCTGTCTGGGTATGAAACCAAGCTCTACTGACCTTGTGTGTGTATCCCGAGGAGATCCGATCTTGCCGTACTGTCCTGCAGTCAACTGCTGCAATGCAGAAGCTGCTCTTTCGTCCTCGTTTTGCGATCGTGGTGAACCTGGTGAGCGTCGTAAAAGGGGAGCTGCTGGTTTCGTCGTGCCGCCAATAGGACCGTACGCTATCGCTGTATGCTGTGTTCTTGGGCTCGAGCGTGAAGGACGTCGATCTAACTCGCGAGACATGCGTTTAGATTGTGAGCTCGACAATTGAGCAGCGACAGCAGTACTCATTATGTCTCCGTGCTGTGTGCGCGACGAACGATCGTGATGTCAGATGTGTATTGATGTTGAGGTTTGACTTCACGAAGATAGTCGCAAGTTGTCGACGATGTCGTGAGAGTCAAGCGCGTAAAGTCGGATGCAAAAGAGATGGTATGCTGAAGGGAATTGTACGAGTTTGGGAAAAGGGCGACTCGTAACTCGTTTCAGGATGCCTGCCAAGTTAGGGTCCACCTTTCAGAAATAGCCTTGCGAACGCCTTGTCAATAAATATGATGATGCTGTCTGATGATGATGATGATCACTGTAGCTGGTGCGCAAACACAATTATATATGGCGACAGTAGTAGACAATGATAACAAGAAGACAAATGGTGAACGTGTGAGCGTGCGTCAGAGTGTGACACCGTGTAAGAGGGGCGCGATCTAGTGCTGTTGATGTCACGATGCTCGCCGGTGCTACTGGATTTTGGATTTTGGAGTGTCTATCACTTATTTACGCTCTTT
>Ga0058698_10000936_pt1 | contig 14303 bp, 12 predicted proteins | sample AgamicAsSfe_FD_67288 | JGI IMG/M metagenome (GOLD analysis project Ga0058698, IMG submission 67288) | Agave microbial communities from Guanajuato, Mexico - As.Sf.e | ecosystem: Host-associated > Plants > Phyllosphere > Phylloplane/Leaf | place: Guanajuato, Mexico | collected 2012-05-30
ACCTCTTCCTCTCACCTCTTCCTCTCACCTCTTCCTCTCACCTCTTCCTCTCACCTCTTCCTCTCACCTCTTCCTCTCACCTCTTCCTCTCACCTCTTCCTCTCACCTCTTCCTCTCACCCCTTCCTCTCACCCCTTCCTCTCACCTCTTCCTCTCCCACCAACTCAATCACCATGCCCCGGACTAACATCCTTACTCATCCCCGCTCTCGGCGTCCTCTCCAAACCACTCCCCTGCTCCACCGGCGTCTGAAATCCACTACCCCCTCCACTTCCGGCAATCCCAACATCGAAATCCAGAACCTTCCTTCCTATCCTCTCCAACCGGGGCGAGAACAGCACAGGGGGTGATATCGTACCGGCAGCAGGACTCTCCTCTTCAATGACATCGCTGCACGGCTCCCTTGCCATCATGGGCAGCGGACTTGCCGACAGTGGCGGTGGTGGCGACTTCCACCCGCCGAGACCCGTGACGCCGAGGCCTGCTGCGATATTGCTATAGCGCGCATGAGCTTTTGGACTCTGGCTCTTTGAGGAGGTAGGGCTGCCGTGGGGGCGGCGCGCGGCAGTCGTGTATTGCTGAGACTGTGGGCTGCGAGAGCGAGGACGAGCGCGGCCGAGTTCTTCATCTTCGTCGTCGCCAGCATCCCCGGATTGCATATGTTGTTTTGCGAGGAGTTTGCGCTTTACTTCGATGTCGGAGGCAGAGGGGACATGGCGAGGGCTGCTGGGCGTGATAGCGGAAGACTCGACGAGAGATGCAGGTGCGGACTCGTGCATCAGCAGGGAGGGAACGCGGCGGTGTGAGGACGACGAGGGATAGCTGTTTGCGTCGGAGATGCCGAGACCACTGCTTGAGCGCCAGTCGTCGTGGCGAAGCATCGAGGTAGCTGTGGGTGACTCGTTGGAGCGCGTCTGAGTTAGTTCGTCGGTCACTGCGCTCACCGAAGACATGGAGTCTTGACGGCTGGAGCCGCGATAACTGCCGGATAGCTGAGGCGCAAATTCAGACATCATCGAGCTTGGACTATCGTCATTGGGAATGCTGGCAGTACGCAGATTCGATGGTGGCATTGATGGTACTAATGACAGCGCACTGCCATGATTTTGTGGCCTCCAAGCACAGAGCTGCTGCATGACACCAGTAAGTTTCGCCATTGTTGGTGGTTTCTCGACCAGAGCATCGAAATGATGAGGTGCCTGAAGTTCTTTGAGGTAGCCAGTGACTGCTACAATTGGTGTATTGGCATTGATGTTCTTTGTCTCGCGTATCATGCGAGCAACGTCAGCGCCATTGATACTTGGAAGCTTGAATTCCAACATGATGATGTCAAATTTGACAGATCCAGTCGCATAACGAAGAGCTTGAGCACCATCATGCACCATAATCGTACGACATTTGAGCTTCTCAAGCAGTCTGGTCATAACCAGCGATGAGATAGGATGGTCTTCGCATATCAACACGTCAAGCACTCTAAACATGGGTCCCTCATTGGCGCTGATTATCGACATTCGCCTCGAGCTTTGACGTCGCCTTTGCACTCTCAAAAGAGCCTTTTGTCGCGGATCATCAGTATCGGATGAAGATGGGGACACATCAATGACTTGGCTCCTACGCTTGTAGTGATGAAGTGGCCGATCCTTCAGATTTGTATCACTATCTTGTGACCCTACCGTTTGTGATCGAACACGAGCCGGCATCGGTATGGGCATACTCGAAGATTTCTCCACCGGTGTCGGCAGCATGTTCATCGGGGACTTGGCAGATCGAATTGGTGATGACGCCGTTGATGCAGACTTGAATACAGTTGATAGTCGTGGTATGTCGGCAAGACTGCCCGGTGGCAATACAGGAGCCAGAGCCATTGTAGACGACAAGGTAGATGAAGTGCTCGATGTCTTCCTACGCTCATGATGTGATCCAGTGCTAAATTGAACCAATGGCGATGAAGGTTGAGAAGCTCGACTTGGCGATGAATTCGAATGACTGAGTGTTGATGGCGAGGCTGACCTGACCATATCTCCATAGTTTTTGGATACACTGCGTCGTACAGGACCACCGAGCACAGGGCTACTCTCGGCTGAGGGAGGCGACCGCCCTGTAACAGGTATAGATGGCGGTCCTCTAGTTTGTGCTTGTAAGGCCTCAGCACGCAATTTCTGAATTACATCTTTGTTTATTTTCTCGAGGACAGGCAGATTCTTGAACGAAAACTGGCCGAAGTCGTCCCCTGCAACAGGTTCACTAGATCGTCTCGTCCGGCCATCTCGCACGTGAGGTGGAATATGAAGTGGCATGAGTCCGCGTTTCATTGAGTTGACTTGATTCCGTACGCGGGAGAGTGCATCATGAGGGCGCTCCATCTCAGCACTGGGTCCCAATGCTGGTGGAGACGTCTCTTGATCTTGAAATTCGGCGGCAAAGTCTTGTGAGGTGGCGCCGCGATCATCAAAATACTCAGTATCTTCTGGGTTAGCGGGCGCCGGGATGAAAGATGGTTCAATCTCGTTAAGATGTTCCCAGTCGATGTCAGCAAACCAGGGATGATTCCTGATTTCATCCCCGCCGCTGGAGTACTTGTCCTCAGTGTTCGCACCTAGCCTATTCGCCGGGTCAATCGTCATCAGCTTATTCATCAAGTCCTTCGCCTCGTCGGTGACGTCCTCCTCTTCCTCGGGCCAGTCGACCCTCCGAGCCAAAATGTTCTCAAAGACCTTTTCAGGCGTATCGGCGTGGAAGGGCGGATAGCCGAACAGAAACTCGAACAACATACACCCGACTGACCACCAATCGCTCATTTCATCCTGTCCGAAGCCGTTAATTGTCTCAGGCGACAGATAGTCAGGCGTGCCAACGAATTTGCGATTATGATCTTCGGGATCAAACAGCGCCATTGGTGGTGGCGGTGCCATCGACCCTATAGGAGGAGTCGAGACACGCGTAGCCACATTGCTCATGTTACTCATTGATGGCACAAGGGGGTATCCATCCGCCTGGTTTTCTTGCTGCGCGGTCAGTTCTTCTCGTGGCGATGCCCGAGACTGATCAAAGGCATCGTTGTAGATTGAAAACCTTCGGAAGGATGCCTCGAGCTGATCTGTATCGCCGGGTTCACTATGGTGTCCTGAAGTTGACCTATGCAGGGTTTGCGGACCAGATGGCTCACGACTGAGAGCAAAGTAAGAAGGCTGACCGAACTCACCAGACAAAACTGGCGTCATATTCGGAGTCTGTCCAGGAGAGACATTACTGTGCATGTTGAAAGAGACCGACGCTGATCGAGACGATGCCATTGACACAGATCGCTGGAAATGGCTTTGACGCAACGCCTCGGCCGCTGCATCGTCTTTGTCCTTCTTGCCACTCAGCGCACGCTTCTGACGGCCAATCAGACCCATCCGAGAAAGTCCAAAGTCGGTGAGCTTCAGATGACCTTTCTGATCAATGAGCAAATTGTCGGGCTTCAAGTCACGGTGGACAATGCCTCGACTATGCAAGTGCTCAACACCAAGCACAATCTCAGCCAGATAGCGCTTTGCCCAGTCTTCAGGAAGTGTCCCAAGGGCGTGCACTAGAGAGGCACAATCACCACCATTGAGATACTCCATGACCAGGAAGACGTAGTCCTTGCTAGGAAATGTCCAATATAGCTTTGCGACGAATTCACTCTCCCCTTGCCACATCATGATAGCCCTTTCTGCCTTGACATTGGCGACTTGGTTCTTCGCTACCATATCCGCTTTCCGCAATGCTTTTGTGGCATAATAGTCGCCAGTAGACTTCTTTTTGGTAAGATAAACACTGCCGAACGCACCTTTGCTGATAGGCTTGATGATCTCGAAGTCCTTGATCGACGGAGCGACAGATCGAGGTTGGGGGTTGTGGATGCTAATACGTGGTGACAATGCCAAGCGTGCTGCTTCAGATGATACAGAGGATTGTCGACGATGCCATGGCGCAGCCGGAGGGGGGAGTGATGACGGAGCAAACTCGCTTCCACCGAGAAGTGGAGACATCATAGGAGACCTTGATGAATCTATAGCTCCGCTTGCCATTCGAGGTTTGGGTATCCTCAGTGGCGAGATTGGCGGGATTGAGCTCTTATTCAGCGATGTCTGTCGCTCTGTGGACGACCCTCGTGACTTCGGGATCACCAGGCTTTTCCTTTTACGTTCTCTGGAGGCTACTCGAGAGACAGCTACATCGGGACCAGGTGAGCCAAGCTGTGGTGTTCGTGACCGAAAGGAAGATCTAACACTGCTATCACTTTCTGCACCGGTGTCGGTCTCTGTAGATTGCCAAGGCTGATTACCGAAAGAGACAGGTTGAAAAGCGGGCTGCAATGTTTTCGGCATTGGAAGCAGCCTCGGGCTGTTCGAACGAGTTGACATTGCAGACGCTATCCTGCTCGGCACAGGAGGGCTTGATGAGGGCGAAGGCGACCTTGTCGAAACTTGCCTCAAAGCCATCGACATCGCCGATTGACCATCGTAGGACGAACCGAAAAGTGCTGTGCTCCTTTGACTCTCACTTGACAGCGTCCTTGGGAACTCGAATCGCATAGGTATAGCAGGATCCTGGTCGTCATGCACTTCATTGACGATTTCGGTTGCGCCTTCGAGGTCTTCGCCAATTGGCGTCACATCATCCCCAGAATCACTACTGTCCTCACCTGCTGCTATACGAGCAGCTTTTGTCAGCGCAGCATCAATGCAGTCCTGGACAAGAGTAGTAAACTCATTCCGTATCCGTTCAGAGTATTCCAATATCCTTCGGAATGACAAGACTGCCTCAACTTTGGCCTTTGACAGTTGCGCAGTGTCGTCACAAAGAGCGATAAGGCCACTTTCATTGTCCAGAAGATATCCAGACGAAGGCGACTGCCATTGCAGCACTTGTGCAATGCGATTTTCCGATTGTGGCGATTGTGTTCGTATCTCACCTGTCTCTGTCCTGGTGTCCTTCAACGCTGGTTGACTGATCTCCGAGGCAGTATCGCACAAATCAAGCACAAGTTCGACAATGCGAGATAGCGGACGCCGAACAGCCCAAGACCTGTTTCGCTGACCCATAGTTGGCCTCTCTTTCGACCCTGAAGGTGATGATCCAGGCGAAACTCTTTCAGAAAGCGGCGACTGCGTTACACCGATAGCCATACCCCTATATTCTGGTGGTGCTAGGGTCGGAGCAGCATTGTCACCAAGTGGTGAGGAGCGATAGCCTGTTTGTGACTCGAGAGCGTCCAAGACTTTGACGATATTGTTCCGATGTTCCGTTAGATTTTCTTGCGCCATTTGGAGCACTGCCTCTGCTTTGTGTTCGTGAAGACATAGTTCGGTGTGCTTTGGAAACCACCAAGGAGTGATCTGACGTTCACAGATCCGGCAAAGAACAGGTAGCGGAGGCGGATTGTGCTGAGGATCATCGGTCCCAGCATCAGCGAGCTGTGTGAGATGCTGTGCCAAGAGTTCAGCTCCGTCGCCTAGTGACTCGACGAGAACTTCTGGCAGGTCGATCGTGACTTCCTTCTGGGTGAAAGGTCGCACCATCCACATTGTCTGCAAGTTATGAGTTGCTTTGCTTCGACATTATCATCTGACAAGACTTACATGACTTGCTTCGCCCGAAGCACGATCATAAACCAGTATCCCCTGCCCTTCCAGCTCCAGAACGTGTACCGTGCTGGCATCATGCTCCACGCTTGTATCGACTGTTTTATGATCCGGGTTCAGCGCAGACAACGGACCCATAAGAACCGAGAACCTGATGTTTCTACTACTGGCATCATTTGCTTGTAGTGCTTGTATAGCGTCATCAAACGCCTGCCTGTTCTCCACGAGCAGCTCTGCTATTAGCTTGCCCTTGATACTAGCGACGGCAGTCCCAACCACATCTTGCCAGGTATCGCTTGCCCAACGGATCTTACCATCGAGTGTGATGTCCAGAATAACATTGAGTGATTGCTCGGCTGCCTCACGAAGCTCTTTGCCCTCTTCCCGGATATCTGCTGATGTGGTGCGTTCCATCTGCCCACGAAGAGCGCCGAGCCTCCCAGCATCTATGGCCACAATCGCAGGTGGTCGAAGAAAGTTATTGGCATTGTCCACTACCTCGGCCATTGCGCGTGCTTAGAAGCACTCTTGTTCGGGGACCAGCTGATGACGCTAGTGCTGATCTGTCACGTGTAACGTGTGGTTCGGGAATCCTCACAATTCGCGCCTTCTTCACGACTTCATTATGCGCACCTTCCAAGGATGACTGAGGAATCTCGGTCATTCAAGATGGATGGCATCCCCGCTAAACGATGCTCTTCCTTCAATGTAACCTTACAATCACGACCTCAATGCAAACAACATTCGAAAGTATCACGAAGCAAACGATTGTCCCTCCTCCAACAAGCCACGCAAAACAACATGTCTCCAGTCCTCACCCCGGGTGAGAAGAGAATCCTCACCGAGGTGTCAGCTCTCAAGAAAGAGTTGTCAGCTCTCAAGAAAGAGTTGTCCAGAGTGTCAGCGCTCGAGAAAGATATCTGCAGGATCGACAGAGATGTGTCAGACGTCCGCCGTTCACACAATGTGCTTGAACATCGTTTTGAGGTATCTACCTCAGACACTACCATTCGTTACTCCCTGAGATCATCATGAACGTTCCAATGCTAACACTATGTGCGTTAGGATCTTCCTGTCCAATCTACCGACAGAGACGCCTCGATTGCGCCGAGCGAGAAGTCACACCAAACAATGCAGACGTTCGGATGATATGGGAGTGTGTCAGACTTGAAACAAAAATGAGATCGTCACGATGTGAAGGAGAGCACGAATAGAGATGAGATGGTTCTGTGACAAGGCGAACAGTGATATGGGTATCTGAAGCAGGCAGAATCAATGGCCACAAAGTTCACACCGCTTATGCACACCATTATAATGCTCCAAGTGCGCCTGTCCATCCAAACGCTCCCCATGCGAAGGTAGTTTTCCCATCCAGCTACTCAAGACAACACCCTCCTCGTCCTTCTTGTCCCACTGCGCTCCTTGGATCCGTAGCTCGGCGGTAATGGCGTCGACATCAACGTCCAGATACTGCGCGAGGAACTGACCAACTTCGGTGTTTTCGTGGTTGCCGACAAGAGCTTTTGTGACTTTCGGATCACTCGTGTAGATGTTCACATCGGCTGCGGAGTGTCCATGAGTCGACCAGCCTGTTTGAGAACGACGCGAGATCACATCTGCGAACGTCCAAGGCGCAAAGATTGGACCTTTCGACGCGATGAGCTCGATTTCTCGCTCGCTTGCGTCGTACACTCCTAGATATTCTTGAATGGCATGGCCGATCCATGAGACGATTTCGTCATGGTCCTGGGTCTCGTCCAAGAGTTTGACAAATTGTTCTGTGACGTATTCACTGGAGTGTGAGGCATTTGCGAGGATTTCTGGATACCACAAGTATTCTGGATAGTCGAATGGATCAAGCTCTGCTCTAGAATTAAACAGGTCGCCTAGACTAAGGTGGAGGATACCAACAACTCACCTCTTGCTGTTGACAGACCGCCAGTCTCATGGTCAGATGTGCTGACCATAATGCCTTCGACGTCGCTGCTGTCAAGATACTCGAGCACTGCTTGAACCGTTCGATCATAGGCGAGAATTTCATGTACTTGAGCGACCGGATCGTTCGCGTGGGCAGCATGGTCAATTCGACTTCCCTCGATCATGAGGAAAAAGCCTTTGTCGCTGTCGCGAGTCGCGTCAGTGAGAGCCTTCAAGGCTGTTTTCGCCATGTCTTCCAAGGAAGGGTACACGTCTTGCTCGTGACGGCGATCAATCTCGTACGGGATATCATGCTCTGCGAACAAGCCGAGGAGTGGTAGGTCAACAGCACTGCCAAACTTTAGACCATCGAAACCAGCCTTGTCATCGATATACTGGAAACCCGCAGCCTTGGCGTTGCTAATCAGGTTCTTCTCATCCTCTCTGCAGCCGCCGCTACTATAATTTGGCAGGAAGTGACATCTTCCACCTCCGAGCATAAGATCTACAGTCTGGCCGAGGGGATAGTCTCCTAGTAGCTGCTCGGCAATCCTGTCTTCTTCTTCTCTTTTGTTAACGTGTGCAGCAAAGCAAGCTGGTGTGGCATCTGTGATCCTGGTAGTAACCTATCATGTCTATTAGGGGTATGCTAAGCTGGGCTCCTGGCAAGTACAACTGACCACTAGACCTGTGGCATAACCAGCAGCTTTGGCAGCCTCCATCACAGTTCCACAAGGAGTATGATCTGGGAGGGTCGAGATTGCGCCATTGTAACTCTTCATTCCGCATGAGAATGCTGTGGCTCCCGCCGCCGAATCTGTGATCAGACTTGAGCTTGATCTTGTTCTGCTCTGTCCGATGATATGAGCATCGAGCACGAGAGCATCCGAGATTGGCAAGCCATCCCTGAACTGCCTGAATGATCTGGTGAGAGATAGACTTGCTGCTAGAGGTTAGGCACTGCTCCTTGACGATCCTGAACATAATGACATACTAGGGCCCATGCCGTCAGACACCATGAAGATAAGATTCCGCTTTCCTCTCGGATGTGGCGAGTCGTCGACTTCATTCTCGCGCCGTGCCTGATTATATAGTACTGCAAGAATGACGAGTATGATTGTGGACAACACTGCCCAGAGCGAGAGACCTGCGACGCCCCATGTTCTTAGTGCGCTGGTCTCCTTATCTTTCTGACGTTCTCCAGTAAGAAGGGCGTCCTCTTCAGCTGCGGCTTGCTCGTTCGAGGTTTCGGATGAGGGTCGCTGCACTAGAAGAGGCGCATCGTTGCGTGACATGTTCAGTCGGCGTTCCTCGTCGCTGCTCAGTATGAAGTCGATGTACAGGGACCAAAGATACGACGATGCGATGTCAACGGAGCTCGGCGATAAGGTTTAGGATGGCTTGTCCGAGTTCACACGTGAGTAAACATGATTGTAAACAAACGGTCGATCACCGAATTACTGTACATCACCCCGCCGGCATCATTGTTCACGGCGAGATCAAACACAATCTTCGATAAATCTCTGCGCTCGCAATGGACGCGGCTGATGGTGCGGCCAACTCGATCTCCGTCACTGTACGCGTAAGGCCATTCACGATTAGAGAAGCAGCACAAATCACAAAATGCGACGATGGACCTCTATTCCTCGGAGATGGTTCTCTGGCAGCCGCACCCACGCCGAAGTTGTCGCAGAAGGGACTTCGTTCAGTGATCAAGGTCGTCGATGACAAGTGCTTGTAAGAACAACCAGCGGGGAAGACCTCAGCACGCAGATGCTAATCAATGTGTGCAGAGTGTTTGATCCTCCTGAAGACAATCCCGTACAGCGCTTTTCAAAATCAGTCTTCCCACAGGGCAAGAGAGTCAAGGATCAGACATTCATGTTCGACAAGGTGTTCGACGAAAATACCTCACAAAATGATGTCTATGAATCAACAACAAAAGGGCTGCTGGACAGCGTATTGGACGGATTCAACGCAACAGTCTTCGCATATGGCGCGACCGGGTGTGGAAAGACGCATACTATATCGTACGTCTTGATTAGCCAACCTGAGCCAAGCCCTTCTAATCGGATCATAGTGGAACAGCACAAGCGCCTGGGATAATATTCATGACAATGCAGGAGCTTTTCGAGCGCATCTCTGATGTGCAAGGGGAGAAGGCTACAGAGGTTTCACTGTCGTACCTCGAAATCTACAATGAGATGATTCGCGATCTATTAGGAACAGGTGGAAATGTCAGAGGCGGCCTCATGCTACGAGAAGACTCGAACCAAGCGGTGTCGGTAGCCGGACTGTCGAGCCACCACCCACAGAATGTGCAGGAAGTGATGCAGCTGCTGATGCAAGGCAATGAAGCCCGAATGATGTCTCCAACAGAAGCGAACGCAACCTCTTCACGATCACACGCCGTGCTCCAGATAAATATCGCACAGAAGGACCGCAATGCGGATGTCAACGAACCGCACACAATGGCGACGCTCAGCATCATCGATCTTGCCGGAAGTGAGCGAGCCAGCGCAACGAAGAACAGAGGAGAACGACTATTGGAAGGAGCAAACATCAACAAGTCTTTGCTATCACTCGGAAGCTGTATCAACGCCCTTTGTGATCCACGAAAACGCAATCATGTACCATATCGAAACTCTAAGCTGACAAGATTACTCAAATTCTCGCTTGGCGGTAACTGCAGAACAGTTATGATTGTTTGTGTCAGCCCCTCGAGCGCGCACTTCGATGAGACACAGAATACACTTCGATATGCCAACAGAGCGAAGAATATCCAAACCAAAGTCACACGTAACGTTTACAATGTCAATAGGCACGTCAAGGACTTCCTGGTCAAGATAGATGAGCAGATGGCATTGATCAATGAGCTGAAGGCGCAACAGAAAGATTCTGAAAACGTGGCATTTGCAAAGTTCAGGAAGCAGAATGAGAAACGAGAGAGTATTGTCAAGGAGGGTGTTGCTCGAATAAGAGGGGCATTCGACCACAGTGGAGCAGAACGACATGAACGTCGTAGCAGTCTTTCGAAACTACGGCAGATTGAGCGCAGGATCGCAGTGATCAATTCGTGGCTGGCAGCACTGGAGACTGCATATGAGAGCAGAGAGGAGGAAGAGCCACCGCCAAGTATTACGGCCACTCGCCGGACAGCCAACGGAATCCTGGTCGAGCTCGAATCTAGCCGTCAACACTATCACCAGAGGATCGCCAAGAATGCCTGGCAACGCGCAATCGACGCGGCATTGCAGACAGGATTGAAACAACTCAATGAAGTCGATAACACTACATCTGGCCCTGATGCAGCAACTCTGATACGAGAAGCTGAATTATTGAAAACAGGAGCCGAGCTCGAGGTTTTCAAGATGATAGCCGAAGAAGAAAAGATGGGTGACGCAGCTCTAATGCAGGTTCAATTGCGTGCGCACTTTGAGACTGTGGCAATACTCAACCGTCTACTGTCACTACCCGAAGAAGAGGCCGTGCAGGCTGCCAAGCAAGTCATCAGCACCTTGATAGCATTGTCGCATGCAGCTACGTCCCAGGTCATCAAGCCTGATCGTTCTCTACCACCCATGGAAGCATTCCCGCCCACGAAAGCCGGGACACCAAAGACGAAAAAGAAGCGTATCAGTTTATTAGGACCGCCGCCGAAGATGGTGGACCTTGACCCTGCAGAGAGCGCTGTCAGTGGTCTGTTTTCATCCTCGCCAATGAAGTCGTCTCCACGGCGACGCAAGCTTGGTACACCGAAGAAGGGTAGATCAGTCAGCCCCAAGAAGCGCTCGCCGAAGAAGAGAAATGTCGGCGTCAAGTGGGCTGACGATTCGGCAGGTGGCATATTAGAAGAGTTTTCGCAGACGCCGCAGCAGATGGATATGACGCCGGAGCCAACAGCAATCACTGAAGAAGCACCAACACCACTGCCAGCAGAGTCGAACTCCAGCTTCTTGTCACCAGCATACAATCAGCTCCAGCCAACACCGGAGCCACGACCAGCGACAGGCAGATTTCAAGCAGGTTTCCTGTCAAGAAAGATAGACACCGTGAATGAAACATCATCTCCAGGACCACCGACACTTTCCTTCCTGCCATCCTCACCCGATCCGTCCCCGTTGCAGGAAATGAACAGCAATCCTGCAAACCGTCGGGAGCCACCGCGATCAAATCTGCTACAACACTCTGACGACTTTGGCCCAAATGAGAATACTTCCGGCTCGGATAACGAGAAGCACTGGACGGCGGACAAAGATGATGCTAGGCAGATCAACCTGGCAGTGAAGCGTGCCTCCCTCGCACGATCCACGTCTCTTCGAGATTCTACGATGCGAGTGAATCGACGGCGTAGCCCAGGTTCCAATGAAACTCCTGGAGATATTGGTGCAATGCTGCCACCGGCGAGGCGCATTCGTGAGAACAATGTTTTCAGTCCGACAGTGGCTTCCATCACGAAATCAATGAACGCAGCTGCCGTAAGGAGGACAACATTGGGCGAAGGAACAGGTTTTCAGAAGCCTGCTATAAGGTCCACGAGTGCTGGCAGACTGAGTGTGGTGCCTGGGAGTGCTTCGCGACCGAGCATCGGTGGTGCTGGTGCTACCAAGGGAGTCTGGAGGGCTTGATCGGGGCGCTACGAAAGGTGATGATGTTGTATGACTACGCATGACCGGGCTGGGCTTTATCTGTGGCTTCTGGTGGCATCAATGGTTCATGAGGAACGGGTTTTGTACATAACTGTGTCCTGGTTGGAGAGGACTATGAAGCATCAGTAGGTGTTCAGGTATAAGTACTGAGCCAACAGTCGTGGAATGAGATTTCCTAGTGAGCCTCTGTAGATACGAAGCGGATTCAGTAACGTGTGCTATGCTATGCTTACATCACACTCTGTCTCTTGGAATTAAGTACACACATGCTTCGAAATTGGAAGGTGTTGTCAGATGACGTGTAGGGAGAGCGTGACCCTTCACAACAAACATGTCTCCGATCTGATCAACCTCGCTCCCTGCTCCAAGCGATCTCTATAACACCATATCACAGCGCTCACTTGCACACACCTCGCCTGCAACTGGATCTGCCCTCCTCTCGCGTATACTCCTCAGTGCATCTCCCCAATCTCCACAGCACCGTCTGATCTTCCTGGCCATCACCACAACCCAAACCAAACACCTCCCCTTCCACCTCTTCTCCACCCCACGCTCCGATAATGGCCGCCTTCCTCGAAGATCTCTGGAACTCCATCTTCACCCCCGGCCCGACTTCCACCCTCCTCATCGCCACAAACGTCACCTTCGGCGCCCTTCAAGTCGTCCTCCTAGCCCTCCTCATCGCAACCTACAGCATCCATTTCCTCGTCCTCTCTGTCCTCTGTGGAGGTCTATGGGGCGCGATCAATTGGTTCGCGAATGAACTGAATGCAGCAAAAGCGCAGGAGGAGCGGGCGAAAACAAGCGGTGTCGGCGCGGGTGAGGCAGGGGGCCGTAGTGGATCAGCAGCGGAAGTTATGGCGGGAAGTGCGATGGACACGGGGGATGATACGGAAATGGAGACGGAAGAGATCGTGATGCCGAAGACGATACCGGGAACACCTATCAGTGGGGAAGCACTGCAGGGTCTGCAAGGTGTGGGTGTGTCGAAGACTGGCTCGAAGATTACAGGGACGGATGAGGAGCAAACGCCGACGAAACCTGTGTGGAATACTAGCATTGCGGCGAGCTTGTGGGCACCAGAAGGGGCGGATGCGAGGGTCAGGCAGAGGAATGCGATGAAGGAAAGCAGTTCGAGTGTTAGCACGGATGGAGAGTGGGAGAAGGTGGAGGGTGAGAGTTGAGAGGGGTGTGAAGAGAGATGAATTCATGGGCGGGTGTACAGCATCGATGGGTAATGTGGCGAGGCGTTGCAGATATGCACAGCAGAAGATCGTGAGGCATTACTGGCTAGAACAGCTCGCGCCCACAAGAGCAAGTGTATAGATCTAGGGCTCTAAAGATGCATTGTACTGTCTAACGACCTTCTTGAGCCAACTATCTGAACTGTGCACATCACTTCGCCCATTCGATTCCCGCTCTTGATTCCCTCCGTGCAGACTATTGGCCCTTGCCTTTACAATTCCACAATTGTTGTGCTATGGCAGAGAACCTTACAAGTACAGTACCTTTATACTCCAACTTCTGGCTTCGGGTTGTCCGCAGTTCTTGGCGCGACCCTGCTCAGGCTTTCACCTTTTTTGAACATCATAGTCGCTGTTACATCTGATCGCAATATCACGACCACATATAACCACGCCTCTCTACTGCGCATCACTCGATACAGAGCTCAGCACGACCGCATCTACATCGTCCAAGCTCGAGATCCCTTCAGCTCTCCATTGACAAAATCTGCAACCACTCGCGACACAAAGTCCACAAGCGCGCCCATCATGAAGCTCGTCAGGTACGTCTCACACCACTCTCTTCCTCCCTTTCCCTTCTAACCCACCCCTCCAGATTCCTCATGAAATGCCAAAACGAGACCGTGACCCTCGAGCTCAAGAACGGCACCATCCTCAACGGCACAATCGCCTCCGTCTCCCCTCAAATGAACACCGCCCTGCGCACCGTCAAGATGACGCCCAAGAACCGCGGCGGACTCGGCGCCTCGGAAACAATCTCCCTCGACAGCATCAATGTGCGCGGAAGCACGGTGCGCTACTTCATATTGCCGGATAGTCTGCCGTTGGATACGCTGTTGATTGATGATGCGCCGAAACCGAAGAATAAGGCGAGGAAGGAG